>Ga0183097_10252_pt1 | contig 151471 bp, 139 predicted proteins | sample BioMet8_FD_128883 | JGI IMG/M metagenome (GOLD analysis project Ga0183097, IMG submission 128883) | Microbial communities from bioreactor (seeded with sewage sludge) at Lawrence Berkeley National Lab, California, USA - Biofuel... | ecosystem: Engineered > Bioreactor > Anaerobic > Unclassified ... | reverse complement strand
AGAAAAGAACCTGAAACATAGCTGTCAAAGTTATAAAGGTCTTAAAAATAACCGACGCTGGAAGATGAACTTTTTTCAAAGTTCATCTGAACGCGCCGGAACCGCCGTCAGGCGGAACTTCTATCATTGGCAGTAGCGCCGCGATGGTATATATTTCACAAGACGCGATATAGTCAAAAGCATGCAGGGGGAAAATTCATGAACAAATGGCTGCTGTTGTCTGCCGCAATTGTCGGGGAAACCATTGCCACCTCAGCGTTGAAGTCATCCGAGGGTTTCACCAAACTGATACCGTCGATCATTGTTGTCATCGGTTACGGTATCTCTTTCTTTCTGCTGGCAAAAATCCTCAGTATGATGCCGGTCGGTATTGCCTATGCCATCTGGTCCGGTGCCGGTATTGCCTTGATTACCTTCATCGGGTGGGTCTTCTTCAAACAGAAGCTGGACCTTCCGGCGGTTATCGGTCTGTTGCTGATCATTGCCGGCGTCATTGTCATTAATCTATTTTCCAAAGTCGCCGCCCACTGAAGCAATCTCAAGTCAAATCAGACAAAAACGCCAACCGGTAACGTTCTGCCGGAAATAATTCGGCCCAGAGCGTTTCAAGCGACTTCAATACTTCGGCCACGGATTCGCCGGAAACATCGCGGGTTCCCTCTTACAGCTCTGTTTCGAGACTCCTGTCGAAACAAAGTTGAAGTGTAGAAAAAATGGGATGCTGCTTCAACAGCACCCCATATTATTACCCACGATTCAGGACTCTTGTCCAATCCGTCGCGATAGCTTTTCCGTTTCGCGAGTTCGCATACGGTTACTTGATTTTAATCTTGTGACCCCATTCGCGCATGTGTTGGATAATCACATAGAAGGTCGGAATGATAACCGTTGCCAACAACCCGGCCGCGATCATGCCGGAGAATACGGTGGTCCCCAGCGCCCGTCGGCTGGCCGCGCCCGCTCCGGTGGCAATGACCAACGGCAACACCCCGAGAATGAAAGCCAGCGAAGTCATGCAAATAGCCCGGAACCGCAGCCGCGACGCATGGATCGCCGCTTCGGCAATCGACTTTCCTTCGTCATGTTCCATCATGGCGAATTCCACAATCAGAATGGCGGTCTTGGCGGCCAGCCCGATCAGCAGCACGAACCCGATCTGGGTATAAATGTTGTTGTCCAGTCCGGCAATCCAGAGGCCGCTCAGCGCGCCGAGGAATGCCATCGGCACCGAGAGCACCACGGCGAACGGCAGCATCCAGCTTTCATAGAGCGCCACCAGGAACAGGAAAGCGAATACGATGCACAACGTGAAAATCATGGCCGTCTTACTGCCGGCGATCTGTTCCTGATAAGACATGCCGGTCCATTCATAAGTCATCCCTTCCGGCAACATGGTTTCGGCCAGTTTTTCCATGACCTTCATGCCGTCCCCGGAACTGTAGCCGGGCTTGACCGATCCGTTGATCGTGGCGGAAGTGAACATATTATAGTTATTGATGATCTGGGGTCCGAAGATCACTTTCGTTGTCAGCAGGGTGGAAAGAGGAACGGCTTTGCTCAGACTGTTGACCACGTGAATCTCGTTGATGTTCTGGAGATACTGGCGATAATCGGAATCCGACTGCAGCCGAACCTGGTAAACTCGTCCGAACTTATTGAAGTCATTGACATAATAAGACCCCATCGTGGATTGCAGAGTCGTGAAGATGTCCGTCAGCGTAACGCCCAGCAGTTTGGCTTTTTCCCGGTCGAGATCGAGGTAAATCTGGGGGACGTTGGCGCGATAGGTCGTAAATACCCGCGCCATTTCCGGCTCCTGATTGGCTTTCGCCACGAGCGCGCTGACCACGGACGCCAGCTTTTTGGGATCGTCGGAGTTGGTACTCTGAACGACGAATTCGAAACCGCCGGCGGACCCCAGACCGGGAATCGCCGGCAGGACGAACGGAATCACCTGCGCCGCCGGCATCGGCAGCATCCGACGGTAGAACTGCATCAGAATGCCGTCCTGCGACGTGGCCGGAGTCTTGCGTTTGTCCCACGTATCGAGAATCGCCACCACGAGCGCACTGTTCGGCGACGAAGCCGAGTTCAACATGCTGAACCCGTTCACCGTCAACACGTCCGCCACTCCCGGCGTCGCTTTCACAAATTTATAAATTTCGTCGGTCACGGCGGCAGTCCGCGGCAGACTGGCATTGTCCGGCAGCTGCACGTCGGTAATGATGAACCCCTGGTCTTCCGTCGGCAGGAAGCCGGTCGGCAGATGCTTATAAATCAGCCAGGTAATCCCGACCAGAACCACGACCGTAATCAGCGTCAGCAGAATGCGTTTCACAAAAAATCCGGCCACTCCGCTATAGTGTCCGGTCAACCACGTAAATCCGTGATTGAACGCCCCGAACAAACCGTGATGCTGCTTTTCCGATTTCGGCAGAAATACCGCGCACAGCGCCGGACTCAAGGTCATCGCGTTGAAGGCGGAAATGGCCACCGAAATAGCGATCGTCAACGCAAACTGCCGGTACAGCTCACCGCTGATCCCCGGGAGAAATGACACCGGCACGAACACCGACAGCAGCACCATGGTGGTCGACACAATCGGCCCGGACACCTGGTCCATGGTTTTGATCGCCGCTTCCTTCGGCTGCAGATTTTCATCGTGCATCAGCCGGTAGACGTTTTCCACCACGATGATGGCATCGTCGACCACGATCCCGATGGCCAGAATCAGTCCGAACAAGGTCGTGATATTGATGGAAAAGCCGATGGCTTTCATGGCCGCAAAAGTACCGATCAACGATACCGGCACGGCAATGGCCGGAATCATCGTCGCCCGCCAGTCCTGTAAAAATACGAACACCACCATAATCACCAGCAGAATGGCGATTAACAGCGTTTCCACCAGTTCGTGAATGGACGCGTTAATAAATTTGGTAGTATCGTACCCCATGTTGTAGGTGACGTCGGCCGGAAACTGCTTGGATAACTGTTGCAGTGCGCTTCTTACCGCCGTTACCGTACTCAATGCATTGGCGCCCGGCAACTGGAAGACGGCAATCCCCGCACATTCCGATTCATTGAACTTGGAAAACGCCGAATAACTCCGCGACCCCATTTCGACGCGGGCCACATCTTTAATCCGGACCACCGCTCCGTTTTTGGAACGGATAATGATGTTTTCAAACTCGCTGACGTCGCTCAACCGGCCCTTGGTCTGCAAAGTGAACTGAAACTGTTGATTGTTGCGGATCGGCGCGCCGCCGATATCGCCGGCCGCCACCTGAATGTTTTGTTCTTCGATAGCGGCGATCACTTCCGCCGGCGTCATTTTCAGACTGGTCAGCCGGTCGGGGTTAAGCCAGACCCGCATCGCATACGGGTCGCCGAAGGTCATCACGTCGCCGACCCCCGGAATTCGGGCAATGCGGTCGTTGAGGTGAATCATCGCATAGTTGCGGAGAAAGTTGGAGTCGTGCGTCTGATGCGGCGAATAGAGCGCGATCATGCACAGGATGTTCGACGACCGTTCCTTCACCGACAATCCCATTTGACGGACCACGTCCGGGAGGGATGGTTCCGCCAGCGACACGCGGTTTTTCACATTCACCACGTTCATGCTGTTGTCGGTCCCGATGTCGAACGTGATGTTGATCGACGCCGTTCCGTCATTGGTGGCGCTGGACGCCATATACAGCATGTTTTTCACGCCGTTGACCTGTTCTTCGATCGGCTGGATCACGGTCTTGCGAACCACTTCGGCACTGGCGCCGGGGTAACTGGCGGAGATCAATACCTGCGGCGGCGTAATTTCCGGATACAACGAAATCGGCAGCGAATAAATGGCGATCAGCCCGCACAAGGTGATCAAAATCGAAATCACCATGGCAAACCGCGGACGGTTGATAAAGAATTTACTGATATTCATAGTCGCAATTCCTGATTACTTGGCTTTCGCGCCGGCAGCGGACTTATCCGTAGCGGCACCCGGAGCGCCAGCGGCAGGTTTGGCGGCAGACATGGCGGCGGCCTGTTTCGGCGTCAACGCCGTGACCGGGATACCTTCGCGTACTTTCTGCAACCCGTCGACGATCACCCGTTCGCCGGCCTTGAGGCCGGTTTTGACGATCAACAGCATATCTACCCTGGTATTGTCCACGGTGACATGGCGGGAATGAACGATATTTTTTTCGTCGACCGTCATCACGAAAGCCCCTTCCTGATCTTCCTGCACGGCGATGGCCGGCACCAGCAGCGTCGAAACCTTTTCTTTACTTTCGAGAATTACTTTCACATACATTCCCGGAATAATCAGATTTTTGGGGTTCGGAAACATCGCCCGCACCAACACGGTCCCGGTGCCGTCGAGAATCTTATTGTCCAGCGATTCCAACGTGCCCGACTGCGAATAGGTGGTACCGTTCGGCAGAATCAGCCACGGCACCACGGTGGTATCCTTATGATCGACAATCACACCTTTCTGCATATGGGTGGTAATCAGACTTTCACTGACATAGAAATCGACTTTGATCAAGTCATTGCGGACGATAGTGGCCAGGGTGCCGCTGGAGGGACCGACCAGGTTGCCGACGCTGAATTTAGCCATCCCCATCCGGCCGTCGAACGGCGCCCGGATTTCCGTATAGTCCATATTGAGCTGCGCCGTTTCCAAACTGGCGATGGCCTGCAATTCCTGGGCTTCGGCTTTCATCTTCGTGGTTTCCGCAACTTCATATTCCCGCTTGCTGTTGGCATCTTTGGCCAGCAACAGCTTATGGCGCTGATATTCGAAATTGGCGTCGCGAACCGCTACCTTGGCTTCCTGCAACTTGGCCTTGGCCGCGTCGAGTTCCGCCTTGTAGTTGTCCGGTTCGATCAGAAACAGCAGATCGCCTTTCTTGACGCTGGCGCCTTCGGCAAAATTACGTTGTCGCAGATACCCTTCCACCCGGGCCACGAGATTAACTTCGTCATAGGCCACCGCCTGCCCCACATAGGTCTGCTTGGCAGCCAGCATTTTTTCCTCCACCGGCATGACTACTACCGGCGGCGGCGGCATCTGCTGCGCCTGCGGTTTGGAACATCCGGTCATTCCCGCGGCCAGTCCGGCCAACGCCAAACTCCATCCGATCGTTTTTCCAAACATATTATAAGCTCCTGTCACGAAAATGTCTCGGGCCGACGTTATTGTCCAACCGTCACTTCCGACATCTTCAATAGTTCTTTGATGCTATTCTCATATTCTTCCGCGTTCCAGAACGAAACGCCTAACACTTTCAACAACACAAAACCCTGTAACGCCGCCATGATAATCGCCGTCCGTTCCGGCTTGATCGGCGTCGTCGTGCTCAATTTCTGAAACAGTTCCCGATGGGAAACACAGGCGGGTTCCAGCAGTTTGGGATTGTGCGCCGCCGCCGCCAGCAACGCCGCCATCAAACGCACATCGCCCTGCGGCAAATGGACAAACGAACGAATGTACGCCTGCAATTCGTGGCCCGGCTGCGTTCCCTCGTCGGCCGCCACCCGCACCTTTTCAAACCGGGCGATCAAGCGCGTCAACATCGCCTGCAACAATGCGTCCTTGCTCGGAAAATGGTACAACAGCCCGCCTTTGCTGACCCGGGCATGTTGTGCTACCGCATCCAGCGTCATATGGCTGGCGCCGACTTCCATTACCGTCGCTTCGGCCGCATCCAGAATACTCTCATAAGAACTGTTCCGTGCCATATCCATTACCTGACTTGAAACTTTTGTTTAAATTATTACTATACCAACTGGTCGGTACATTTTCAAGCCCGTATTATGACCATTTTTTAACAATCGAACAATCGAACATTAGAACAATCGAACAATCGAACATTAGAACATTAGAACATTAGAACATTAGAACATTAGAACATTAGAACATTAGAACATTAGAACAGGGGAACAGGGGAACAGGGGAACAGGGGAACAGGGAAGCGGAAATCCTCAACCGACCGATTTCAGAAAAAAATTGCTGTCGTGCGTTTTCGACAAAATCGGGAAACGTCGACGCCACTTGGACAACCGTCCCTCCGCATCAACCGCCCTATTCGGATGCCGCCTCCCACATGCAGTCCCAAACCAGTTTCAGAATGGTATAGGTTTCCCGGCTTTCGATAATCATCGCATAGTTTTCGTGAGAAGTCGAGCAAATGGCGATTTTCCCGTCGAACAAAGTCAGATTGGCCATGGAATCGGGCAGTGAACGGCTCAGATAGCGGACTCTCCGGTAGTTTTCATCGCCAGGCACCAGCAGCGGACTGTCCACTTCCTGCGACCGGATGCGAATGGCATGGGACCAGATGCGCCGACTGATGCGACGGCGGACAAACGCTTCCATATAAACTATTCCCAGCGCATCGACAAAACCGGCCATCGAACCGAAATAAAAGTATTCCCGGCTTTTGACTTTCAACAGCTCCTCGTGTACATAGCGAAGTCCTTCGACCCCTTCAAAATAACGGACCCGGGGCCGGGAATCGGTCCGACAGAAAAGCTCCTTCAGACCCGGCATCAGCCGATCCGCCGCCACCACCTGGTCCGCCACCCGCTGTCGCAGTGTCTCCGGCGGTTCCGCCACAAAGTACCGCTTGTTTTCGATAAACGTCACCGAAACCAGTCGTTCCGCCGTCAATTCTTCCAGCAGCCCGTACGCCGTGGTTCGACGGATTTTCGCCGCGGTTGCCAGTTCCGCCGCGGTTCCCCTTCCTCGGGCCAGAACCGCCAGATACAAGGCCGCTTTCCGGTCGCCGAACCCCAATTGCCGCAATTCTTCCGCCAGCATTTTTCACTCCTTGTTCTTTTGTCTCCATTTTGTCGATTTTTTTCGACAATTATTTTACAGCTATCCGCTCTTGATTTCTACTTATTTCCCATTATAATCGTCAACATTGTCACTCTTCCGTGACGAAAAAATCAAGAGGTAAACGCAATGAATCTGGCCATCAATACGGACTTCAACGGCGGACTCGGCAATCCGGAACCCCGCTTACAGGCAATCGCCGCCGCCGGTTTTACCCATCTTCACTGGTGTCATCAATGGTGTACGGACTTTCTTTACGGCAAAGCGGAAATCGCCGCCATCGCCGGCTGGCTGAAACAGTACGGACTGCATCTGCTGGACATTCACGGTTCGGCCGGAGTTGAAAAATGCTGGTTTTCGACCGTCGAATATCAGCGGCGGGCGGGCATCGAACTGGTCGCCAACCGGCTGGAAATGTGGGCCGAACTCGGCGGCACCGGCTCGCTCATGATGCACATTCCCAACTTCTCGGCCTTTACCCAACCGGAAGACCGTCCCCGGATCCGGCAACAAGTCGAGGCACTGAAACGTTCGCTCGACGAACTCATGCCCCGAATGGAACAGCTTCATGCCCGGATTGCCCTCGAAAACATGTGGGCCGACGATTTCGTCATCCTGAAGGAAATGCTGGCGCTCTACCCGGCCGAACGTGTCGGCATCTGCTACGACTCCGGCCATGCCAACAGCGCAGCCCTCCCCGGCCTCGCATCAATGAAAACCTGCAGGGACCGGCTGATGGCGCTCCATCTTCACGACAACGACGGTCAGGGCGACCTCCATCAGCCGCCGTTCATGAATACGGTCGACTGGTCCCGGCTGGCGGAGTTGATCCGGACGTCCGCCTATCCCCGGGAAATCAGCTTTGAACTCGCGATGCGCAACACTCCGTTTTACGATCCGCAACAGGAAGACCATCAACCGCCGGAAGCCATCGCCGCGTTTCTGGCCGATGCCTATGAGCGTTGCGTCCGCTTTGTCCGAATGGTTCATCCGCAACAGAACTGACCATGCCGATTCTGGCCATTCTCCTGATCGCCGCATCGGCGCTGATGCACGCCGCGTGGAATCTGATCTGTAAGTCGCGCCATCCGTCGGCGGCGTTTTTTCTGGTTGCCACCACCGCGTCGATTCTGGTTACACTGCCGCTGACGCTGTACTATCTGCCGCAGGTGAGCCGGATTCCGAAAACGGTCTGGTGCTTTCTGCTGCTGACCGGCATAGTCCAGGCCGTCTATTACGCAGCGCTGGGCAACGCCTACCGGCTCAATGACATTTCCGTGGCCTATCCGCTGGCCAAGTCCTTTCCGGTCGTGCTGGTGCCGATCGTGACAATGATCTTCGGCCTCGGAAGTCATCTCGGCCCCGGCGTGCTATCCGGCATGGTGCTGGTCTGCGTCGGCTGTATTGTTCTGCCGATGCCCTCGTTCCGCCATCTGGCGTTGCGGAACTACTGGAATCGGGGATTTTTCTATATCGCCGCCGTGGCGCTGGCGACCACTGGCTATACCGTGATCGACAGCGAAGGGATGCGGCATTTCCGCGCCGCCGGTATCGTCGGAACGCTGCCGACCGCGCTGCTTTATCTGGTCTGGGAAAATATTCTGATTGAGATTTTTCTGATTCCGCTGGTCTGGTGCCGGACGCGCGAACGGCGGATGTTGACCTTGCTGATTTTCAGCGGAGAATTCCGCTATCCGATGCTTTCGGGCGTGATTTGCAGTACCAGTTATTTTCTGGTTCTGCTGGCGATGCTGCTGGCGAGCAACGTCAGCTATATTGCCGCTTTCCGGCAACTGAGCATTCCGCTCGGCGCCGTCGCTGGGATTCTCCTGCTCAAGGAACGTTCGACCGTTCCCAAACTGCTGGGAATTTTTCTGATTTTTCTCGGTCTGCTCCTGGTCGGACTCTGGAAATGAGCAGAACCCGTTCCCAATCCGGGAACGGGACCGCAAACTACACGTTGATCACGTGGTCCAGCACCGTGCTCTGATCGATGATGCCGATCAGTTTGCCGGACGGCTCGACCACATACACGGCCGGAAAATTCTTGACCGTCAGCGCAAACACGATTTCCAGCAGCGTGGCGGTCGGCGGCATGACGCAGTAATGAGAGTCCATCACGTCGGCGGCCGAGGCCTGGCTTTCCGCCGCGAAATACTGGTCGAACGGGTCGAATTCACAGATGAACCCGACACTTTTCAACTTTGTGAAGAACTCCGGCATGCCGGTCTGAAACAGTCCGGCGCAGGAAATTTCGCCGATCACCTGCCGCTGGTCGTCGATCACCGGCAAGGCGTTCAAATGCCGGCGCGACATCATATGCGTGACTTTTCGCAGCGAAGTCGCCGCCGTCACGGCACAGTCGGGCGGGGCCATGATGTCCAGCGCCGTCACCGCCACGTCGAGATCGATCTGGGCGTGGTCGATCAGCGCCGACACTTCGGCGCCGGTCGTGGCCGCCAGCAATTTATCCATGGCTCCGGGTTCCTTGAAAAAGCGGGCCAGTTGCGCCATGGTTTTCAAGGTCAACGTCGGTTTGGTTTCAGGGGCCAGGATCATGCAGACCACTTTGACCGGCTGCTGATCGCGGCTGCCGTAGTCGATGCCGTTTCTGAGCACGGCCAAACTGATGGCCATCGTATCCAGTTCGCCGTAACGGGCGTGAGGGAACGCCAGCCCGTTGCCGAACCCGGTATTTTCCCGCGCTTCGCGGGCCAGGATGCCGCTGATAATGGCGTCCGCGGCAAGTTCGTCGCCGTTCTGAGTAACCACGGCGGACAGCGCCGTTGCCATCGTCCGGATCAATTCTTCTTTCGTCTCCGGATGCAGATCCAGCAAAATGGCTTTGGCATTGAGATGTTTGGTTAACCGCATATTTGTTTCCTCTGACTGTAATTGCTATTCCTTGTTGTCGGGGTGCTGCCGGGTCGGATTACCACAGATACCGCAAATAGACGTAGATGCTGGAAATAATCATGCTCAGCACCATCAGCGGAAAGCCGTATTTGGCAAAGTCCCAGAACGACAGTTTGTACTTGTTGCGGCGAGCAATCTGCGTCACCACCACGTTGGCCGACGCCCCGACGATCGTTCCGTTGCCGCCCAGACACCCGCCCAGCGCCAACCCCCAGTACAGCGGATATTCGATCTGGTGCAGGATGGCCTCCGCATTGCCGGAGATGCCCATGCTTTGCGCAAAGATCGGAATCATCGTCTTCAGCAGCGGAATCATGGCAATCACCAGCGGAATGTTGTTGACGAGCGCCGACAACAACGCACTGAACCACATGATGACCATCACGGTCAGCACCAGATTGCCCTGCGTGAAATGAATGATCGCCTTGCCGAGAATTTCAAACAGACCATTGATTTCCAGCGCGCCGATCATAATGAACAGCCCGACGAAAAACATGATCGTATCCCATTCCACCCGTTCCAGCAATTGCGGCAGTTTGACCCGGCAGACCAGCACCATCACCACCGCGCCCGTCATGGCAATCAGACCGGGATCGAGTTTGAAAAACCGACTGGTAAAGAAGGCCAGCAGAATCAATATGAAAATCGGCAGCGCCCGTTTCAGCAGCCGGGGATCGACAATGGCCCGTTCCGGCCGGGCTTTCATCAGCCGTTCGATCGTTACCGGCGACGCCACCAGCCGTTTCCGCAACAGCGGATAGGCCACCGCCAGCGTGGCCAGTGCAATCAAAAAGCAGACCGGCGACAGATGTTCGATGAATTCATTGAACGTCAACCCCGTCTGCACCCCGATCACGATGTTCGGGGGATCGCCGATCAGCGTGGAAGTCCCGCCGACATTGGAGAAAATCGCTTCCAGAATGAGAATCGGTACCGCCGGAATTTCCAGAATCTGCGCAATCAGAATCGTGATCGGCGCAATCAGAATCACCGTCGTCACATTGTCCAGCAGCGCGGAGAGCATCGCCGTCACCAGCAGAAACTCCACCGTAATCAGCATTCCCGAACCTTTCGATTTTTTGGCGATCACTAGCGCCAGCCATTCGAAAACCCCGGTTCGCGCAAACACGTCCATGACGATCATCATCCCTACCAGCAGTCCGATCACGCTGAGGTCGATCTTATGCAACAGTTCTTCGAACGGCGCCAGATGAAGAATCATTACGGCCGCGCCGCCCAGCAGCGAGGCAATGGTTTTATCGATCAGTTCGGTGGCAATAAAGAAATACGCAATCGTAAAAATTACGATCGACAACGTCAGCAAAGTCGTGTGATCCATCGTCTTCCTTCCCGGCATTAGTTACTACCAATATGATGTCGCAAAAAGGCCCAACATTATTGCAATAAACATTAAAAAACAGCAGTCTGCAAATGCAAAAAACAGTTTTTTTTCCATTTTTTTCATCATAATCCGCCATAATATGGCAAAAAAACACAATCAAATGACAAAAACGTCAGATCAATATAAAAAAAACGTTTTTCCGTCCGCCGCCGCCCCATTGCCATCGTCGATAGCAATGCAGACGGGGAAAAGACCTTTTCACGTTTTGATATTTCTCATTGAAAACCGCATTTTGTCGCGGCGCTCCGTCCCGGTTTTTCGCTACAAAATTCAAAGTATTCCCAATCAATGATTTGACAATAATAGAATGCTCGGCAAATTAACTTGGTATCGTCATCAAATTGGAAGGATATCAATATGCCGGATCTTAAAAATGCATTAGCCAGTGAAATTCGTCGTCTGGCCCGTAAAGAAGTAAAAGCGGCAATTCTGCCATTCCATAGTCAAATTACCGCTCTGAGAAAAGTCATCACGGAACAAAAGACTGCAATTAAAGCATTGGAAAAACGTCTGCCCAAGCCCTCCCGGACGGCAACCACGCTGACGCCAGTGACGGATAAAGCGGTTCGACTTTCTCCGGCCCGCATCATCCGGCTCCGGCAGAAATTGGGACTGACCCAGGGACAGTTTGCCGCATTGCTGGGAACCAGTAATTTCTCGGTCAGTCATTGGGAACTGGGCAAAACCACGCCGCAGAGCGCCTATAAAAACAAGATTGCCGCGTTGCGCGGTCTGGGCAAACGGCAGATCAAACAGTTGCTGGATCAATTGAAACCGGCCTCGACGCCGGCCCCGGCCAAGGAGAAAGCAGCAAAACCGGTCAAAGCACAAGTCAAAAAGGCGAAAAAAGCCAAGCCCGCGGCCGTTGTTCCGGCTCCGGCGGCCGCCAAGAGCAAAAAAGTCAAAACCATAAGCCCGGCGACTGCCGTGACTCATGCCAAGGCCAAAAGAGCACCGAAGAAGACAGCGGCCGCCAAGGCGGCAAAACGGCCCGCTAACAACGCCGTTTCCAACCCCGTTTCGAGCGTAACGGAGGTTCCGAAAACAGCGGCGGACCCGACCAAGGCGTGATTTATTGCGGAACCCGCTTGTATTATTAAGCTTGAATGATATTGTTTAGGCCATGTTGAATTAAGTTTTGTGTTCGTGTCGTAACAAAAACCAACTGGGGAGTTTTCGTCATGAAGCATTCATTCTACGATGTGAAGGCCAAGAAAAAGGTCACCGCGGACGTCATTTCCAAAGTCTCTTATGGCAAAAAAGGCAATGAACGCTATGCGTTCAAGGCCAAGACGACGGATGGTCGCAATCTGACCGCGTTCGTCAGCAAAGATGTCTGGACGGCGGCCAAGATCAAGTAATTGATCTTTTTCTCTTTTTTCCGTTCTTCGTGGTAACGTGGAGAACGGATTTTTTTTGTCTTTTCTCCATAAAACGGCAACCTCGGAACCAGTTTTCGGGGAGAAACTCGTCCTGGTTTTCAAACTTGCTAGTCTATTTATCTATTTGCGTAGCAAATAGATAAACGAAATAAAAGTTTTGCGTGGTCAAAGTTGGAGTGCGGGAAAGAAATGGGGCGCGGTTTCAAAAGCGCCCCGGGTCTTCTCCGCTACCCGCAATGAGAGACTCACGTTGCAACGATGAAATCCGAAAAAAAACAGTTGGCAGCATCATTTTCAACTTGACTCCGCTCGTTTTCATGCTAGTTTATTTGTCTTTTATCTGATTGTCCATGAAAGCAAAACAGTCGAAAACTTAAACATAGGATTGCAGGAATATGAGACAAGACATCCATCCGAAGTACATGGACGCCAAGGCGATCTGCGCCTGCGGCGCGGTTTGGGACATCAAGGCCACCACCCACGAAATCAAACTCGGCATCTGTGCCAAATGCCATCCGTTCTTTACCGGCAAACAGAAATTTGTCGATACGGCCGGTCGAATCGACCGTTTCCGTCAGCGCTACGGCAAACTCAAGAAGGATTGATTGCCGTTGGTTGAAGACGCCTGTAACCGCTCTGTGCCGTTGCAGGCGTTTTTGTTTATCGTGAACGGAAAGAAGTAGCGGCAGGAAGGGAAGTCGTCATGAGTCCGGAAGATATCGTCGAGTGCATTGATCGTCTGCGCAGTCGGTTCGGAGAACTGGAAACGCAACTGGCCGATCCCGGAATTTATGCCAATCATGTGGAACTGAAAAAAATTTCCGGAGAACACCGGAAACTGGGCGAATTGTTTCAGAACTACGACCACTGGTGCAAGGCATTGTCCGACCTGGCCGCCAACCGCGAGATGCTGACCACCGAAACCGACGCCGAACTCCGAGAACTCGCGGAAGCCGATATTGCCGATCTCGAAACCCAGATCGCCGGTCTGGAAAAGAAAGTCCGAGTGGCGTTGCTGCCGCCCGACCCCAACGAATCCCGTGATATCATCATGGAAATGCGCCCGGCCGCCGGCGGCGAAGAATCCAGTCTGTTTACGGCCGAACTCTACCGCGCCTACACCCATTACGCCGAACTCCGGGGCTGGAAGCAGGAAGTGCTCGACCTCTCCGGCAGCGAACTGGGCGGTTTTAAAGAAGTAGTGTTTTCCCTGTCCGGCAGCGGCGTTTATGGCCGGATGAAATACGAAAGCGGCGTTCACCGCGTCCAGCGCGTACCCAAGACCGAAGCCGCCGGCCGCATCCACACTTCCACCATTACCGTGGCGGTAATGGCCGAAGCCGAAGAAGTAGAACTGGACATCCGCCCGGAAGACCTGCGTTTCGACGTGTTCCGTTCGTCCGGCCCCGGCGGCCAGTGCGTCAACACCACCGACTCGGCGGTTCGGGTAACTCACATTCCCTCCGGCTTGAGCGTGGCCAGTCAGCAGGAAAAATCCCAGCACCGCAATCGCGAAATTGCCATGCGCATTCTTCGCGCCCGGTTGCTCGAACGGATGCAGGAAGAAGAAAACGCCAAACAGGCCGCCAATCGGAAAGCCCAAGTCGGCACCGGCGACCGCAGCGAACGCATCCGCACCTACAACTATCCGCAGAATCGCGTTACCGATCACCGTTACGGCGTGACGCTCTACGACCTGCCCAAACTGATGGAAGGCAATCTCGACGAGCTCATCGACGAAATTCTTGCCGTCCAGAGCGAACGCCAGTTGGCCGAACTGACCGAGAATAAATAGTCTTTCGGCGAACTGTCCGGAAGTTTCTTTTTCGACGAGTCCGCGTCAGCCGATTACGCCTGAAACAGGATCGCGGCAACGTCTCGTTTCATCCGTTGCGCGTACCATCGCCATTGAAGCAGAATTGCCGCTCCGGCCAGGACGGATGCCGCCAGAAACGGCATCGACAATCCGAACGCATCGCCCAGCAGTCCGCCGCCAAGCGGCCCGAGAATGCCGGTCACGCCGACGATGGTTTCATTGACCGCCACATTGCGCGTGCTGCGGCACGGATGAACCAGCGAGTGAAAGACAAAATAATCGCAGCACATCCCCAGATACAGACCGATCAGCAGCGCCGCCGGAAAGAAATACCAGCCCCCGCGTCCGAGGCCCAGCAGCAACAGTCCCCCCGCCCCGATCAGCGTCGACCACACCGGGATTTCCAGTCGATACAGCCATTCCCGGAAAAAACCCAGCGCCAACCCGGTCGCCGCCTGGGTCCCGAACAACAAAGCTAGCATCATGCCCTGTTCCACCTTGCCGATTCCCAAGGCGGTCGCCAACGTCGGATAGACCGCTCGAATTTCCGCCATAATCAGAAAGCCGATTCCGCCGCACAGCCAGCCGACCAGGGCCAGATCCGGCAATGCCCGGTTTTCCGGTTCTTCCGGTGCCGAGGACGTAACCGTAGCGGCAACCGCGGACGGCGGGGCAACGGCATAGAGCCGCAGCCGGTAGATGCCCCACGCGCACCCCAGCGCCGCCGCGGCGTTGACCAGATGGCAGACCTGCCAGTTGAAATGCTGCCATAAGAAGCCGGAGACGAACGGACCCAGCGCCATTCCGGTACTCCAGGCCGCCGTGTAGAGTCCGGTGGAAACGTTCAGCGTCCACTTCGTGCCGCTCATCACCGCCTTCATGAACGCCTGAAACGGCGTATAGAACAGGGCGATGGCGATCCCGCTGCCCACCAGCAACACATATTGCGTCCGCAGTCCCGGCAGCAGGATAAACAGTCCGGACAGCACCGCCAGCGCCAGGCACGAGCCGACTGCGTAGCGGACGATGTTGCCGGTTTTGACCAGGCGTCCCGCCAGAAAAGAAGTGATCGCGTAGGTCAAGGCCCAGGCGATGCAAACCATGCTGACCGCCAGCGCGCTGGCACCGCTCTCGGCCATCCGCAGACTGCACACGAAAAACAGTGTACCCAGCACCATGTCGAGCGCCAGCGGAAACAGATAAATCAGCAGTCGGATCATATACCGGAAATCCTTCCGCGGACAGCATCTTCATGACTTTTTCCAGCCGGTATCCAGTGCCGCCAGGAAAGCCATAATCCCAGCAGATACACTCCCCAGCCGACCGCCAGCGCTCCCGGCAGCCCCAGTCGGGCCTGCGTCAGAAACACCGCCGCCGCCAGCGGCAGGAAAATCAACGCGTACAGCAATGTCTGCCGGTACACGGTCCGCAGACAGCTCCGCGCCTCATACGCCCCCACCACGCCCACCATCGGAAACATTACGATCAATCCCGCCAGCCAGTGCTTCATCACCACCACGGTCACGCACACCGCCAACAGAAGCGGAATTTTCCAGTAACCCGGCAGCGTCGTCCGCTGTCCGGTTTCCCGCAGTTCGGGAGTGAAATGATAGAGCACTGCCGCCAGTGCCAGCACCGTTCCCCACACTGGCCAGAACCGCCCGGAATCGGCCGTCAGCCACGGTTTGAGCAGCCAGGCCGGACCGCAGTATAAAACCACCCCGGCCGCGATTGCCGCCATGATCGGCAACCGCAGCCGCCGGTAGCACTGGTCGACGCTGGAAAAATAGAGCAGCAGCAGGACGATTCCCGCCGGACACGACGCGTCCAGCGGCGCACCGACCGCCAGCAGCGCCAGCGTCGACGGAATCGGCAACAACAGAATGAAGGCTTTCCAGAACGGATTGCGGACATAGGCGGTCGCGGCACCCATGGTCGTGACCAGCACGGTCAACAATCCGTCGTACCAGCCGAAATGCAGGGATCCGACATCCATATTCGAAATCCGTTCCTGATTTTACCGTTGTTCGACTGCTGCGTTCCGTTGATCGCGCAACAGGGCCAACATGCCGTCGGCCAATACGGCGTTGCCTGCCGCGGTCAAATGTACTCCGTCGGGCAGCGTATAACGGTCGTGACCATGGCTTTTTCCCAGCTCGACGAGAACCCGGTTTAGGTCAAACAGCGGATAATGGTTTTCCGCGGCGAATTGCCGCGTTATCTCAATATAGCAGTCGATGCCCATTGTCGCCTGGGTCTGCTCCAGATAAGGCCGGTAAGCCGGATTCTGCCAGTAGATATGCTGTTCCGGAAAGATCGGCGGAAACGTAATGACGATTACGCGGGTTTTCGCCGGCAGCAACGCCCGGAAATGCGCCAGATGGAGCTTGAATTCGGCGGGCGGCACGACTCGTTCCGGATGGGCCGGATCGTTGTTGTTGCCGCCGAATTCCAACAGCACCCAGTCGGGATCATGACGCAGCACGTCGGTTTCCATCCGGGCCATGGCTTCGCGGGCGGAATTGCCGCCGACACCGGCGTTGAAGACCTGAAAACGACAGTTTTCCGGCGCGAGCGCGTTGAGTTTTCTTTCCAGCCGGTTGAGCCAGCGCAAGCCGGTGTCCGGCATATTGACGGCTGCTTCGGTGATCGAATCGCCGAACCCGACGATCGTAATGGCTTTCATCATAATGTCTACATCACGCCGATGCCGAGAATCCGCGCCAGATCGGTCAACTCCTGACGATGGTCGCCGTAACTGATGATATAATGCTGGCAGAGCACCTTCTGAATGAATTCTTCCACCGGTTCGGCAAAAATCATTTCCAAGCTCGGCAACTGCGGGGCCGGAGGCGCCCAACCGGCTTCTTCCCACTTGCCCGGCGTGCGGGCTTCGGCCAGTTGCAGATGCAGCGTATAGTGACCGTTGGCATAGCCCAGCCGGGCCAGAGTGACGGTTCCGGTCTTCAGCTTGGAAACGTTGAGCAGCCCTTCGCCGAAATTGCCGAACGCGTTCGGCATCACGGTAATTTTGCCGTCCACAACTTCCGCCGGCACGTAGTCGGGCACGCCCATCAGCGCCCCGTCGGACAGAAATTCGTAGAATTCCAGATAGGCCCCCACCTGGCCGGTCAGTTCGTGCACCATCACCTGCGTAACCGCGCCCAGACAGTCGTTTTCCGGGACCGACGGGATGCTCATCCGGTCGTGCAGCAACGTCATTGCGCCGGCGGGCGCAAACCCCATCAACTTTTTGACGCCGTCGACATCGTTGAAGGAAAATCCGGCATATCCGCGTTCCTTGATCTTGCGGCTGATCGCCAGATAGAGTTCGACGGAATTTTCCACCGTGCCCGGCTGCGGTTCTTTCACGAACTTCCAGCTTTTCTTTACTTCCCGGGCAATCCGGGCCACTTCGTGAATGTCGCTCTTTTCCATGAGTTGCGCGAGTTCCAGCAGCTCGAAATGTTCGATTTCCGGGCCGATCTGCGCTTTCAGCGAAATGCCGTCGTACATGGTCCCGTAGAGCCGCATGTCCCGATAGCCGGCCATTCCGATCTTGGCGTTTTTCAGCCGCGCGGCGGCGCGGGCGGCGCGGGCATACGTCATCACTTCGTCGACCCGCGGTTCTCCGCCCCGGTACGTGACCACGTATTTAAACCGATATTCCATGGCCGCCATCGGCGCCCGAAGCGCGGTGGTCCCGGCCTGGTCGGCAGTCGTCACCCAGTGATCGCCGTGCGGCCAGCCGGTCAGGCCCCAGAGCACCATCGGCTTGTGCTTGAACGGTTCGATGACGCGGAACACCGCCCAGGAGGGAATCCAGCCCGCCACGCAGACCACCAGCAGATCGAAATCGCCGTCGGCTTGCAATTCGCGGACAGCCCGTGCCGACTGTTCGCCGTCCGGATCGTCACTGACCGGCGCGGTCTGGACCAGTTCCACGCCCTGTTTTTCCAGCAGGGCGGCGGCGGCGGCGCACCGCTGATCGATGAATTCCCGTGGCGTGTTGACTTCGCCGAAGCCGACGAATCCGGCCCGGATTTTTCTGCTTTCGCTGTTCATTTGACGACTCCGTTGAGATTGGTTAAAACGACCTGATTAAATTGAAGATTGCGGCACTGGCGGCAGACGACCGCGTCGTCGCCGGAAGTGGCAATTTGAATATTGCTGAGGACAACGTCTTCGATGACCGTCTCGGCGCTTCCGATGAACGTGATCGGCAGCACGCTCCGGATACGAAAATCGGAAAAGGTAATCCCGCCGAGATGAACCAGCCGGACGCCCGGGTCCACCTGAATCCGGATCGGGCATTTCTGCGTGTCGATGAGAAAATGGGAAAACAACAGATTACTCAAATCCAGCCGTCCGGAATTGCCCGGCGCCAAATAGCGTTGCGGGTTTTCCAGATGAATACCGTTGCCCGTTCCCTGGAACGTCACATTGGCAAACGTGCAGTTGCGAATCAGATGGTCGCTTGGACAGCCGACGCGGATGCCCTGGCAGCGGCTGTTCAACGTGCAGTTGGTCACGGTGACGTTTTCGCAGATCGCCGGGGTGTCGATCATATCCGGAATGGCGCGGAGAATCAGACAGTCGTCGCCGGTCTGAATAAAACAGTCGCTGACGGTCACGTCGCGGCAAGCATCGAGGTCAATGCCGTCGTTGTTGATCATCTTCTGGTCGCCAAGGACGCGGAGACGATGGATATTGACCCGGCGGCAGTCCACCAGCCAGAACGTCCAGCAGGGCGAATCGATAAAAGACGTGTCTTCGAAGCGAACGTCGGTACAGCGGAAAAACAATACCATCCGGGGACGCGGTTCGACGGGCTTGCTGTAAAACCCGCCCGCCGTCGGAGTCGGGTCGTAAAACGCCGCCCCGCCGCCGTTGATCTCGCCCGGCCCGGTCACGGCGATATGATGAGCGTCAGCCGCGCAGAGCAGCGTCAGCGTGGTCTTTTCCGGCGCCCGTTCGTGATGAAATCCCGGCGCGGTAAAACTCTGATAGTCGGCCCGGTCCGTACTGCCCTGCAGCCGGGCGCCGGCGGTCAGATGCAGTTCCACATTGTCCCGCAGCCAGAGCGTACCGCTGCGATAGACGCCCGGCGGCAATACCACGGTCCCACCGCCCTCGGCGGCACAACGGTCGATGGCGGCCTGCAACGCGGCGGTCTCCAGATGTTGTCCGTCGCCTCGAGCCCCGAAATCCTGCACGGAGTACATAAGTTTATTCCTTGGTAAAAGTGGGTACCAGTAAATTATTGAGCCGGCCATACCGGCGATAGCACTGTTCATAGTCCGCCGCCCGAACCCGGTCCGGCTCGAACGTCTTTTTGTAGCGGACCATGGCCGCCGCCGCATCTGTCAGCGACGGATGAATTTTCGCACCCAACGCCGCCAGCATCGCCGCCCCCAGACAAGTCGTTTCCTCGCTGGCGGTGATCGTCACCGGCTGGTTCAGCACGTCGGCTTTGATCTGGAGCCACAGCGGATTCCGCGCCCCGCCGCCCAGCGAACAGATTTTCCGGCAGTTCAATCCGATATTGCCCAGCGTCTCCAGATTGCTCCGCAGCAGAAACGCCACGGACTCGAAAATCGCCCGGACAAAGTGTCCCCGCGTATGCGACAGAGTGATGCCGTAAAACACCCCGCGCGCCGCCGGATTCGCGTCCGGACAAAACGCCCCGCTCAAGTGCGGCAGTAAAATCAATCCGTCGCTGCCGGGCGGCACTTTTTCCGCCAATTGCGACAGCATCCCGTAATCTTCTCCGGCCCCCAGTTCGTCGCGGAACCACCGCAACACCATTCCGGCGGTCGGCGTCCACGGCATCATCACGTAGCGGCCGGACACCGCGTGTCGGTAGAGGCCGATCTGCATTTTCGCGTCATAGACCGGCCGGTCGAGCGTGGCACACACCGCCAGCGCGCTGCCGGTGGTTTCCGTGACCATCCCGGACGCGATATTGCCCGCGCCCACCGCCGCCGACACCTGATCGATCGGCGCGGTCGTCACCACCGTCTGCGGGCTCAAGCCGAAGGCGCCGGTGACCGGGCCGACCACGGCCCCGGACGGCAACAATTCCGGCAGTTGCGCGGCGGCAATACCCAGAAAATCGAGCATCTCCGACCACCATTGGCCGGTGGTCAGATCGTAATAGAGCGTGGACGGACACAGCGCGTGATCGGTCACGTAGCGGCCGGTCAGACGGTAGATCAGATAGTCTTCGACCAGCAGAAACCTGGCCGTCCTGGCGAACACGTCCGGCTCATGCCGCCGCAGCCAGAGAATTTTGGGTGCGGTCCAGCCGGGCACGATTTCCTGCTGTCCGGTAATCCGATAAACTTCTTCGCGGGAGAAACGGGCCGCAATCTGCGCCGCCTCTTCCTGTGCGCGATTGTCGAGCCAGACCAACGCCGGACGCAGCGGTTTCCCGTTCGCATCCAGCGCAATCAGGGTTTCGCCCTGACTGGTCACGCCGATTGCCGCCACGTCGCGGGCCGCCACGCCGGCATCGCGCAACACCCCGGCAATGCCGTCCACGGCGGCGGTGACATACACTTCGGGATGAACCTCCGAGCGGTCCGGCGCCGGATGTTCCACCCGGTATTCGCAGATCCGACAGGCCAGTTCTCGCCCGGCGGGATCGAACAGTACGGTTTTTACCGAAGTCGTTCCCGCGTCCAGCGCCAATAGATATTGCTGCTTGTTCATCATTACTTTATTCGAACAGTTCGTCGAGCGCTTGGACGGTTTCATCGACCAGTTTACGGCCGCCGTCGGACCCGGCGGTCCCGTTGATAATCAACCCGCCGTAGCCGCCGAGCTGTTCCGCCCGGGCGCTCGGCAGATAGCCGGACGTGCCGCAGCAGAGCTGGACCAGAAATGTCTGTTCCGCTTTGCTCCGCGCCTTGATCCGATGACCGAAATCCAGATAGAGTTCGAACGGATTCGTGGCAAACGCCACCGGACCGAGACGCAGGAAATGGACTTCGATATTTTCCATCGGTTCCCGGTCCTGCGTTTCATAGCGCTGTAAAACCGCTTTATTATTCTGAATCAGCACGAAATGGTGCAGTTTGCTGTCATACGGGCCGTGCAGACCGGGGATTTTTTCGTTGCGGTCGACTTCGGCGCAGAACTCGCGATAAGCGGCGTCTTCCGGCAGAATTTTTTCCAGTTCCGCCACGTTCTTCTGCGCCGCCAGATAGTCCTGATAGGAAGCGCGACGTCTCGGCAGCGCCAATTTTTCCACGCGATGCCGGAGCAGCGGACTGAAATCGATTGCGGCGTCTTCCGGCGGAAACACCTCCTCAACCGCTTGCAACAGCCGGCGACCCAGTTCCGCCACGCCGTCTTCATGCCAGAAATCCGGTTCGCCCCGATAGTTGCGGGCCAGGTCGCGCGGCGACTGGCAGCCGGCGGCGCTGATCTGCGGCAACATCATGAAGTGCCGGCCGTAGCGCTGTTTCAGCAACCGGCGCGTTTCGCCCATGTAGTCGGACGAGACTTTATACGTCGCTTCCATCACCTGCGACGGACACGCCAAGTTCAGAATCATTCCGGTCGGACGGCGTTTTTCGTCATAGAAAAACAGCATATCCACCCCGGAATCTTCGCCGCCTTCCATGCCGAGAAAATCGGCCCGGCCGGTGTCGCCATACATTTCGGCGGTGCCGTCGGCATAGACCGCGCGGCGGCAATGTCCTACCCGCGCCCGGCCCAGCGCGCCGACGATACCGCCCGGCTGGCGGCCGCGCCAGGCCGCGCCAATCGCGGTCTTCAGTTTTCCGAGCAGAAATTTACGATAGACGACCGCCGGCATGGCTTCCGGCAGTTCCCGGAGCCAGCCGATCCGTTCCGATTCCGGATCGACGCTCGGCGCACTGTGGGTGTGAATCACGTTCACGAAAACTTTATTCACGTCGAGGTCCGACAGTTCGGACCGCAGCATGCCGCGCAGTTCTTCCTGAAAATCCGCTTTGGCGCCGACCAGTTCGAGCGCCACCATCACCGCCTGGTCGCTGCCGGAGTCCAGCGCCAGTACCGTGGCCGTCAGCCGCGAATGAATCCCCGTCGACAGCCGATGGTAGTATTGTCCCGACAGATCGACCGTGCCTTCCGGCGTCGTATCGATCTCCGCCCACCCGATCAATAACTTTTGCATGGATATTTTTCCTTAAAGTGCTTCCGCAGTACCGTTTTTCCAGCTTTTCAGCGCGGCCGTGAACAACCGGTGCGACAGCGCGGTTTCTTCCGGCGTCACGCAACTCGCAAACTTGCTTTTCGGCTTGCCTTCGGTCAGTTCGTAAAGATACGCCGCCCACATCTGAAGTATACTATCGGTAAAACCGAATTCAAAGATGCCGCCGGTAATCCCCTTGAACGTCGCTTCCCACCCCATGTCGATCTGCTGCCAGGCCTGTTCGCCGCCGCCGCCGTGATATTCCAGAATTTCCAGCCGCCGCGGATTCTTGCTCGACCACCGCCCGCAGCCTTTCATCCCCTTGATTTCCAGATACCAGGTATCGGTTTCACCCGGCGCGATCCGCTGGGTCTTGATGGTCAGCGGGAAGGAGTTCCCGGTCCGCGGGTTGACGCTTTCGCAGAACAGAATACCGTTGTCCCAGGTTTCGCACGGCACCATCTTGCCGTCCTTGTCCGGCCGTTCCTTGACCAGCTTGGACAGGATGGCGCGGACGTTTTTCGGGAACCAGCCCGCGCGGAACGGAAAATGGCACGGATGCATGCCCAGGTCGCCCAGACAGCCGTACTCGCCGTTGCATTGGATCATCCGTTTCCAGTTGATCGGTTTCTGCGCGTTGAGGTCGGAAGAATGCAGAAAGCCGGAGTTGACTTCGATCAGTTCGCCGAAAAAGTCTTCTTCGATCATCCGGCCGAGCCGCTGCATCGGCGGCGTGAACGGGTATTCCGAACTGCACCGCACGAAAACCCGCGGATGCGCTTTGATGCAGTCAAGAATCGCGGCATTGGCCGCCTGATCGATGCCGAACGGTTTTTCGCCCAGCAGATGTTTTCCCGCCTTGATCACGTCGCAGTAAAATTGCTGGTGCAGATGGTGCGGCACCGCGCAGTAAACCGCCTCCACGTCGGGATTGGCCAACAGTTGCCGGTAGTCGTCGGTGATCTGCTTGATCGAGGAGAAGTTGTCGCGGTACCAGCCGTGAATGGCCGGATTTTTGTCGCATACGGCCACCAGTTCCGGCCGTACCTGCATGTCCGTCAAATGACACCACCGGGCACAGGCACTGGCGAATTCCCGCCCCATCAGGCCCGCGCCGATTATTCCAAATCGAATCGTTTTCATCTTGGTTTTATCCGTTTTTCATAAGTTTTTTCGAGTACGGGTCAGTCGCGGTCCGGAAACCGCAATAACACCACGGACAGCGGCGGCAGCGTGAGCCGTCCGTCCGCGTCCAGATAGTGCTCGGCCTCGGTCAATTGATGCGACCGGTCGAGGACCAGACAGGACGGCGTCCCTTGTTGTCCGCTCGCCCGCAATGCGATGGTCATGGTCGCGTTGTTGCGATTGACGATCAGCACCGCCCCGCGACCGCGGTCGTCCCGAGCCGCCGCCGCATAGATGTCGTTCAATCCGCGGCACTCGACCGCCACCGCCGTGCCCAGCCGGTACAGCTCATTGTACGCCTTGAACGCATAATAAGCGGGGGTGAGTTTCAGGCTCGGAAAATAATAAAGGCCGCAGTACAGACGGGTCGGCAGCGCGTCATAATACATGGCTTTGTCGATCGACGAGGCCTGCATCAGACAAAACGCCGCCGCGACGAATGCCGCGCCCGGCATTTCTTTCAACGCATCCCAGCGGTCGGGATTGGTCCCGTCGATGTAGTTCCATTCATTGAAAATATTCTCGGTCCCGGTCAGCCCGTATTCCGTCAACTTCTTGGTCACGTAATCGCCGTGCAGAATAATTTCCCGGGGATCGGTGGTATAGAGATGCCACGAGAAAAAGTCCAGCGGCGCCGCCGTTGCCGGTGCGGTCACGTATTTGAGGAACGCGTCGAAATACGTCACGAAACTCCGATAGAAGTCGCTCATATCCGGCCGGTTGACCGCGTAAAATCCGCAGGAGGCATACCCCCCGACCTTGATTCCGGGAAACTCCCGTTTCAAGTGGTTGGCCGCCGCCCGGTAGAGTTCGAAATACTGTTCGCGGGTACCCTGCCACATCGGGGGATTTTCCGGTTCGTTCCAGATTTCCCAGTATTCGATGCCGTAATGAAACCCGTCCGCCCAGCCGTCGTTGTAGTGACGGACGATGCCGGCGCAGATGCGCGCCCACTTGTCGTTGTCTTTCGGCGGATAAATGCGGTGCGGCTTGAGCCGCCAGTTGTTTTCGATCGTCACCCCGAGCCGGTAAAAAATCTTCGCGCCCGACGCGGTCAGCCCTTTCAAATAGGCGTCCGTGTAGGCGAAATCGTAGGCGGCGGGATTTTCCGGATCGGCGTCGAAATCGGGAAAAAGATTCGGGATATCGACGAAGTATGTGCCGCCGAACGCGCCGGCGGTATCGTGCAGCCGCACATACGGAATCCCCGCGTCCCGGAATTCCGGCAGCGGTTCGCCATACGTCACCGGGCTGTTGTTGACTCCGTGCAGCGGCTTGATTTTGCCGACCGGTTCGGCGAAATTCACCGCTACCCCCGGTTGATTTTGCGCTTCCCGGAGGTCATTGGCCGCACCGTCGTCAATCCCGTTCAAAGCTTTCTTGCTCATGACGATGTATACCTCATTTGTATCATCGGGTTACCGTCCTCCTCCCGCCGGCGGACAAGGCCGGCGGGAAGCAACGGTTCGATCAGTATCCGAGTTCTTTTTCGGTTTCCGCAATCGCTTCTTCGATGATTTCCATGCCGCGCACCGCCACTTCGTCTGGCATGACGATCGCCGGACTCATGCGGAGAATATGTCCGGCCGGAATCCACGCCAGACCTTTCCGGAAAGCTTTCTGATACACCAGCCGACCGGCTTCTTCGAACGGTTCCTTGGTTTTCTTGTCTTTCACCAGTTCCACGCCGAGCAGACATCCCTTGCCGCGGGTGTCGCCGACGATCTTATATTTCGCGGTCCAGTCGGCCATGCATTTTTTGAACAAAGTTTCGAGGTGCCGGGCATGTTCCAGCAGTCCTTCTTCTTCGATCACTTCGAGACTGGCCAGAGCGGCGGCGCAGGCCATCGGGTTGCCGCCGTAACTGGTCGACGCGCTGATCTTGTCCACGGCGGACGAATACGGTTCGCGCACCGCCATCGCCGTCACCGGGAAACCGTTGCCGAAACCTTTACCCAGCGTCACCACGTCGGGCAGCACGCCCCAGTGTTCCATACACAATATTTTACCCGTCCGGCCCATACCAGTCAAGACCTCATCGGCAAACAGCAGAATGCCTTTCGCATCCAGATAGGCCTTCAGCTTCGGGAAGAAATCGTCCGGCGGCACAATGCTGCCGCCCCAGCCCTGAATCGGTTCCAACACGAACGCCGCCACCTGACCGGTCGTATTTTCCCGAATGAACGCATCGTAGAAATCGATATAGCGATCAGTGTCGATGGTGCCGTCTTCCCTGGTCCACCACGGACGGTAGGGATCGGGCCGCGGCACCAGGAAGAAGCCCTGCGGACGGCTCGCCCCGCTGAATTTGGTCATCCGGGCCAGCCCGATCGAATGGCCGCTCTTGCCGTGAAAATCCATGTAGCAGCTGATAAATTCATGTTTTCCGGTCGCGGCGCGGCAGGTCCGCAGGCCGGCTTCGACGGCGGTGGTGCCGCTGTCGTAGAGCTGATAACCTTTCAGGTCGCCGGGAAGCGTCGCCGCCATTTTTTCAAGCAGCCGGGTTTTGATTTCAGTGGTGAAATCGTGCGCGTTCATCAACTGATGCGCGTATTTGGCTACCGCTTCCGAGATTTTCGGATGGCAGTGTCCCAGGGTCGTCACATAGATGCCGCTGGAAAAGTCGATGTACTTGTTGCCGTCGACGTCCTGCATCGTGCAGCCTTTGCCGGATTCGAACGCCACCGGAAACAGTTTGACCTGTCCCGACAGCCCCTTGATGTACTTCGACGCCCGCGCATGCATCGCCACGCTTTTCGGTCCCGGCACGGTTTCGGTCACGATGTGCGGATATTCTTTCATATCCACGGCATACTTACTCGGATTGTAACTCATTATTCCCTCACTTTTGTGGTGAAAACGTTAAATAATGTTATAAATGTTAAAATATAACATTATTATGACACCGAATCGGGAAAAAGTCAACAAATAATCAAGAAAAATCTTGATTTTGTGCTCACTTATGTTACAATTTAACATATGAATCTGAATAAACGCCAAAAAGTCCTTCTGGACAAATTGACCCGCCTCGGCCAGCTGTCGCTGGAGGAGGAAGCCGCCGCCTTTGACGTCTCCACCATGACCATCCGCCGGGATATCGCACTGTTCGAAGCCCAGGGAATCGCCGTCCGCACGCAGGGCGGCGCCGTCTCTCGCGTGGCCGATCCCGCGTTGCTGCTGGGCGATACCCGGGTGACGGAAGCCCAGCGTCGCATCGCCCGCAAGACGGTGGAAATGCTGCCGCCCGACAGTACGGTCATGCTGAGCACCGGATCAACCACGCTGGAAGTCGCCCGGCAACTGGCGGTGTCGGGACGAAAACTGGCGGTCGTGACCAATTCGCTGCACATTGCGGCGGCACTGTTTCAGACGCCGATTCAGGTGATCCTCACCGGCGGTTCGCTACGCGCCAATTCGCTGGACCTGGTCGGGCCGGTGGCGGAAAAAAATCTCAACGAATACTACATCGACGTGCTGGTGTCCGGCTGCGACGGCGCCGTGGCCGACGAAGGTTTTTTCACGCAGGATCTCAATCTGGCGGCGATGGAACGCAAATCAGTGGAAAAATCCCGGAAAGTGATCATCGTCACCGAAAGCGCCAAGTTCAATCGTCCCTCGTTTGTTCCTTTTGCCGAGGTCAATCAAGTGAGTACTGTTATTACCGATTCCGGTCTGTCGGAAACCTGCCGGGCGCAGCTGACGGCCCACGGCGTGGAAGTCGTACGCGTCTGAACTGATCTTTCGGGGAGAACCCCCGAAAAATTTGCAAAAAACCGCTCAATAAAAGCGAAATTTTAATTTGCATCGCGGTCAATGCGGGGTATCTTATATAAAATCTTTAATTTGGTGTTGGAAGGCAAACCGTAGAAAGGGATTAGTTAAGATGAAGAAATTTCTGGTGTCACTGGCGTTGGTGTTTGTCACCTGCGCGGGACTGAATGCCGGAGTGAAGGATGCGCTTCTGCTTTACATCCCCAACCGGATCATCGATGCATTCGATATGTTTTCGCTTGATCTCGGTTTTGGGCCGATCGTCGGTGGGGATTTACGGGGAACGCGCGCCTGTGACTTCGGGGGTGGAGTCGGGGCGGCGGCAATGGCAGTCAAAGATTACAACCGTCAATACGGCGGCTGTCTCCAGCGCGGTTCGTACTGGGCTTTTACCTGCGTCGGCGCGGAAGACATGAAGCGCGAATGCGCCAACCGCTGGGTTCAGGAATATTGGCATCAGTATTCCGGCGATACGTCGCCGGATGACAATATCTATGATTTCCATGAAGGCGCTCGCGACTACTGGGAAGTCGGCGCGGAACTGGCTTTGGGCGCGTATGTCAAATTCGCGTTCCATCCGGTGGAAATCGGAGACTTCCTGGCCGGGGTGATTCTCATCGACCTCAAGGGCGATGACCTGACGGCTGAAAGTTTCAATTGATTTCATAAGTCGGTTGATTGTAACGTCTGCCTTGTTTTTTCGAGGCAGACGTTTTTGTTTTTATAGACGGCGTGAAAAGGAATCGATGGGCGGCAATATGCGCTGCTGAAGCGGACGGATTGGCAATGGTTACGAGTATTGTCATTGGCTTGATTGCGGCATTTCTGCAATCATGTTCTTATCTGTTCTCCCGACGTTTTATTCTGCGTTTCCGGAATCCGCTGTTGCTGCTGTTTTATTCGCAGATGGTCATGAGTGTGTTGGCGCTGGCGCTGATGCCGCTGGTGACGACGTCGGCCACCTGGCATTCCACCCGATGGATCGGACCGCTGGTCGTCTGCAATTGCGGTGCGCTGGTGGGACAGGTGTGTTTTTTTCGTACGCTGCGGGAAATCGAGGCGTCGCGGCTCTCGTCGCTGTTGGGGTTGAAATTGCCAGTGCTGGCTTTTTTATGTTTTCTTTACTACGGTTCGGTGTTGAACGGCTGGCAGTGGGCAGCAATTGTGATTTGTGCGGCGGCGGCGTTGATGATGAACTGGAGCGGAGTACGGATTTCTTGGCGGGCCGGCGGCTGGCTGTTTTTGTGTTTGATTGGATATTCGGTGTCGGATATTGGCGTTCGTGAGCTGGTGGTGACGGTCGGCAGCGGGGGCGGCATGGTGCGCGACTCGTTGACGGCAGTAGCGCTATCCTATTTTTTTCTGGGGGTTATGGTGTTGCCGATGGCGTGGCGATTGCGGTTTCGCCGTCGGCTTTTGATGGCGGCGGCGCCGTTCGGCATCTGCTGGTTTGTGGCGATGCTTTTTCTGTTTTTCTGTTTTGGCGCCTTGGGGGCGGTTTTCGGCAATATTCTACAGTCCAGCCGCGGCATGATTTCGGTGGTGCTCAGTTTGTTGCTGGCGCGGGCCGGATACGGAATGCTGGAGCAGTCAGTTCCGGGCTCGGTCTGGTTACGGCGCGGCGGAGCGGCTCTGCTGATGGCCGGAGGAATTGTGCTTTTTTCCTGGGCGCATTCTTGATTCGTCGGCAATTTCCGCGATGAAGGAATTGCAATGAAATTCCAGCTCGTCCATCAATTGTCGATAGTCGATTTTATGGGCGGCGCATAACTCTTTCATAAAATTGAACCGCAATTCGATTTCGTGATCTCCGGCTTCGGACAGGAAATCGTCGTTAAAAACTTCATCGAAACTTTTCAGCAAATTTTTCATCTGATCCGGCATCATGAGGTGGTCCCTTTCGTGCTGAATTTTTCTTGGCAAAGAAAAAATTATACCCTTTTTGATATGATCGCATGCATATAATAATCACTATTTGCATATTATGCAAATGATTTAGAAAAATAAATATTTAAACTTGATTTTATTCTTTTTTGGGTAAAAATATTTTTGTATTATCATTAAATATTTGCTCACATTTTGCATAAAAGATCGGACGGGTTCCCGGCGAACTTACTTTTTCGTCATCAAATCTCACAAAAAATTTTTGCTTTTGATTTGACAAAAGGGTTGGGTATGGGTATTTTTGTACTTAATAGTAGTAGTTGAAATGGATGTTTAACCTCCTGAAAAAGGGTGGTCCCGTCCCGTTGTTGAGGTAGTAAACAACTTATATATTTGCATGTTTGGGAAGAAACGTGTAAATTCTTTTCCCGACTGTCCGAACCGAATTATTGACGGCTTATATATTTTTAACTTGTGAAAGGGAACAGGCATGGCTCAGGAACTTCAAGGCTTATTAGATCGTATCCAGCAGCAAGGATTGAAAAAAGCGGATTCCGAAAAGGAAAAAATTCTGGCTGATGCCAAAGCGGAAGCCGAAAAAATTCGGAAACAGGCGCAGGACGATGCCGATGCTCTGCTGAAAAAGGCGCAGAGTGACGCCGCCGGGATTGAAGCCCGGGCGAAAGCGGCCATCCGGCAGGCGGCCCGCGATATGATTCTCTCTTTCAAAGAAGACCTGCAGGCCCGGTTGGAGCGGCTGGTCAAAGGCGCCGCGGCCGAAACCCTGACGCCGGCTTTCCTCGGTCAGATTCTGACGGCGATTGCCAAAAGCCAGACGGCGGAAACCAGTCTGGAAGTTCTGGTGGCCAAGAATGACCTCGACAAGTTGACCGAACTGGTGCGTTCCAGCTTGGTTGGCGAACTCAAAACCAATCCGGCCATTCGCCTCGGCGCGGATATCGGCGCCGGCATGAAGCTCAACTTCGGCGGCAACGATGTCTATTTCGACTTCACCGACGAAGCGGTGGCGGAATTGATCTGCGCGTATATCGGGCCGCGGCTCGCGGCTCTGCTGGAACCGGCCAAAGCTTAAGTCCGGCGTCAACTTAAACGGGACTTCCATCTATGGCAGAACTTTATTATCTAGTCAGCTCGCTTCCTGATTTGAGCTGGGAAGCGGAACCGGCGTTTGGGTCGGAACGTTTTCTGGCGCTGTGCAACGACTGGCTTTCCGAAGGTGAGAAAAACACCTTGACCACCCTGTCCCTCCAGCCTCCCGCTCCCTGCGATCATTCCGATTATTTTGCCGCGGCCCCGCAACTCAAGACGGTTTCCGCTTCGGTGGCTTCCGCCTGGTATCGGTGGGAAACGGCATTGCGGAATCGTCTGGTTAAACAGCGGGCTGCCGCCGGTCAGGACCCAGCCCGGATGCTGCACGGCGAGTCGGAGCTGGTGACGGAGATCGAAAACGGCGTGACCGAAGCATGGAATCAAACCGATCCCATGGAACGGGAACGCGTGCTCGACCGGATGCGCTGGCGCTTTCTCGACGAACTGGAAAACCACAATACCTTCAATTTCGGATATCTGTGCATTTACCGCCTCAAACTGTTGTTGAAGGAAAAGTGGCAGCCTCGCCAGCGGGATGCCGGCCGGGCCAAGTTGGAACAGATTCTCGCGACGGTCTTAAACAACCGGACCCAGAAGCCGGTCGGTGCAACCGCATAAATTTTATTAACCGGGAGATATGATATAATGCAGGAATCCAACCAGGGCAAAGTCGTCGGCGTCAACGGCAACATGGTTACCGTTGAGTTTGGCGACCGCGTTACCCAAAACGAAGTGTCTTACGCCATTGTCGGCGAAGACCGGCTCAAGTGCGAAGTGATCCGCGTCCGCGGCAATCGCGCCGACCTCCAGGTTTTCGAAGATACGCGCGGCCTGAAAGTCGGCGACGTCATCGAATTCACCGGAGCGCTGCTCAGCGCCGAACTTGGACCGGGCCTGTTGACCCAGGTGTACGACGGCCTCCAGAACCCCCTTAACGACTTGGCCGAAAAATCCGGCTTCTTCCTCAAGCGCGGCCTCTATCTGCCCCCGCTGGACTATGAAAAGCCCTGGGATTTCACTCCGGTCGCCAAAGTCGGCGATGCGGTGCAGGCCGGCGACTGGCTCGGCTACGTTCCCGAAGGGATTTTCAAACACTACATCATGGCACCGTTCAATCTCGTCGACCGTTGGGAAGTCGCCGCGATCAAGCCGGCCGGATCTTATAAGATTAAAGACGTCATCGCCACGCTGAAAAACGAACGCGGCGAAACGCGCGACGTGACCATGATTCAACGCTGGCCGGTGAAGATTCCGATCAATGCCTATAAGGAAAAATTGCTGCCGGAAGAAACCTTGATTACCCAGCAGCGAATCATCGATACTTTCTTCCCGGTTGCGGTGGGCGGTACGTTCTGTACGCCTGGGCCTTTCGGCGCCGGCAAGACGGTGTTGCAGCACGCGCTCAGCCGCTTTGCGGAAGCCGACGTGGTGATTATCGCCGCTTGCGGCGAACGCGCCGGGGAAGTAGTGGAAATTCTCCGCGAATTCCCCCACCTCGAAGACCCGCGGACCGGCAAGACTTTGATGGACCGTTCGATTATCATCTGCAATACTTCCTCGATGCCGGTGGCCGCCCGTGAAGCTTCGGTATACACCGCGGTGACGCTGGCCGAATATTATCGCCAGATGGGACTCAACTGCCTCCTCCTGGCCGACTCCACTTCCCGCTGGGCGCAGGCCCTTCGCGAAATGTCCGGTCGTCTGGAAGAAATCCCGGGCGAAGAAGCATTTCCGGCCTACCTGGAATCGCTGATCGCCAGTTTCTACGAACGCGCCGGGTTGGTTAAACTCAACAACGGCCAGAGCGGTTCGGTCACCATCGGCGGGTCGGTCAGTCCGGCCGGCGGGAACTTCGAAGAACCGGTTACGCAGGCTACCCTGAAAGTGGTGGGCGCGTTCCTCGGGCTTTCCCGCGAACGTTCCGACGCCCGTCGGTTCCCCGCCATCCATCCGCTCGACAGTTGGAGCCATTACGCCAGTATCGTCGATATTGACAAAGTCGACGCGGCCCGGGCGCTGCTCCGCCGCGGCAACGAAGTCAACCAGATGATGAAGGTGATCGGGGAAGAAGGCACGCATATCGACGACTTCGAAATCTACCTCAAGAGCGAAATGCTCGACTATGTGTACCTCCAGCAGAACACCTTCGATAAAGTCGACGGCGCCTGCGACCGCGATCGTCAACGGCTGGTCTTTGACAAGGTCACCCAGATTCTCAAGACCAAGTTCAAGTTCCGAGATAAAGACCATGCCCGCCGCTATTTCCTCGAATTACGCCAGTTGTTCATCGACTGGAACTATATGGAAGCGGATTCCGAACGATTCAAGGAAGCGTCTGCCGCTATCGACGCCAAAGTGAAGGAGTGTGCCAATGCGTAAGGTCTATCATCGCATTATTCAGATTGCCGGGAACGTCATCACCGTCGAGGCCGATGACGTGGCCAACGGCGACCTCGCCGAAGTGACCAGTTCCCGCGGCGTGTCGCTGGCTCAGGTCATCCGGCTTCAGGACCAGAAAGTTTCTCTCCAGGTGTTCGCGGGCAGCCGCGGCATCAGCACCGACGACCAGGTCCGGTTTCTCGGCCATTCGATGCAGGTTTCCTCGTCCACCAATCTGCTGGGCCGGATTTTCAACGGCAGCGGCCGCCCCCGCGACCACCGCCCCGAAATTACCGACGACCTCATCAATATCGGCGGTCCGTCGGTCAATCCCGCCAAGCGCGTGATTCCCCGGAACATGATCCGGACCGGGATTCCGATGATCGACGTGTTCAACTCGCTGGTCGAATCGCAGAAGATCCCGATTTTTTCCGTGGCCGGCGAACCGTATAACCAGTTGCTTGCCCGCATCGCCATGCAGGCGGAAGTCGACGTCATCATTCTCGGCGGCATGGGCCTCAAGCACGACGACTACCTGTTCTTCCGGAATACCCTCGACGAACAGGGTGCGTTGTCCCATACCGTGATGTTCATTCATACCGCGTCCGACCCGGTGGTGGAATGTCTGCTGGTGCCCGATATGTGTCTGGCGGTGGCCGAACGCTATGCTCTCGACGGCAAACGGGTGTTGGTGTTGCTCTCCGATATGACCAACTTTGCCGACGCCATGAAGGAAATCGCCATCACCATGGAACAGATTCCGTCCAACCGCGGTTATCCGGGCGACCTCTATTCGCAGTTGGCCTCCCGCTATGAAAAAGCGGTCGACTTCGACGGCGCCGGGTCGATCACCATTCTGGCGGTCACCACGATGCCGGGCGACGACGTCACCCACCCGATTCCGGACAATACCGGGTACATCACCGAAGGTCAGTTCTATCTGCGCAACGGCCGTATCGAACCGTTCGGTTCGCTGAGCCGTCTGAAGCAGCAGGTCAATGCCAAAACCCGCAGCGACCACCGCGTGATCATGGATACCATGATCCGCTTCTACGCCGACTACAAGGAAACCTTGGAAAAGCAGTCCATGGGCTTCCAGATGAGCGCGTGGGACAAGAAGCTGCTCAAATACGGCGAGCTGTTCGAAGCCCGGATGATGGACTTGACCGTCAATATTCCGTTGGAAGCGGCGCTCGACCTGGGCTGGAAAACGTTGGCCGAATGTTTCGACCGGACCGAATCCGGGATCAAAACCGACCTGCTCAACCAGTATTGGCCGGTCAAATAGAGCAATCAGGGTGACGAATTAACCGGAGCCGTCAACTATGGCCAAAATCAAATTTACGAAAACCGCTCTCAAGAAACAGCGCGACGCGTTGAAGCAGTTCAAACGCTTCCTCCCCACGCTGCAATTGAAGAAGCAGCAGCTGCAGATGGAGATCCGTCTCAGCCAGAAGCGGTTGCAGGATAACGAGGCGAAAGAGACCGAGGTGAAAGCCAACCTCGACTCCTGGGTGGCGATGTTCGCCACGCCGGGCGCCGACGGCCTGCTGCCCACGCTGGTGGTAGTCGACGGGATCGACACCGGGCGGCGGAATATCGCCGGGGTGGACGTACCGGTCTTTGACCGGGTGCGGTACTGCACCGTCGACTACGATCTGTTCGACACCGAGCCGTGGCTCGACAATGCCATCGCCATGGTGAAGGACTTGATCGCCGTGCGGACCGAACATGAAATCATTCATGAACAGTTTCTGCTGTTATCGCAGGAATTGCGGACCACGACGCAGCGGGTGAATCTGTTCGAAAAAGTGAAGATTCCCGAATGCAAAGCGGTCATTAAGAAGATTCAAATCTACATGGGCGATATGGATACGGCCGGCGTGGCCCGCTCCAAAATCGCCAAAAAGAAAACCCAGGAGGTGGCAGCATGATCGTTCCGATGATGAAAACCACCATCGTCTGTCTGAATTCCGACCGGCAGAACGCACTGGAAAACCTGGGGCGGCTTGGCGTGTTGCACGTGAAACTGGAAACGATGCCGGCGGCTTCGGCCCAGCGGCAGCAGTTCGAACAGCAGATCGCGGCAGTAGAAAAAACCTGCGCGACACTGCTCCAGTTCGCCGGGGCTCCGGCGGCGGGCGGCGTCTGCGGTTCGCCCGCAGAGATCGTCAAAAAGGTCGCCGAACAGGATGAACTTCGCGCCGATTGCGCGGTCCGGCAGGATGCGCTGCTGCGGCAGCGGAAAGCGCTGGAACCGTGGGGCGATTTCGATCCGGCAACCGTGGCGGCAATTCGGCAGGGCGGCGTCAAGGTCGCATTCTGTCTGGGGACGCCCGCGCAACTGGAAGCGGCAACCGCCGAGTATACGACTCAGGTTATTTGCGAAGACAAAGGCAAATGTTACTTCGTCGTTTTTTCGCCGACGTCGCTGGATGACGGTAAATTGCCGCTCGCGATATTACCGGAAAACACCTCGTTGAGTCAGATCGACCGGGAAGTCAATGAACTGGCGTCTCAAAAAGCATCGGTGGAAGACGAGTTGCGGACGCTGGCGGCGGCGATGCCGAAATTGCGGGAATATCGGGCGGAATTGCAGGAAAAGCTGGAATTCCAGACCAACTGCGAAGGCATGGGACAGGCCGGAGAACTGGCCTATATCAGCGGGTTCGTACCGCAACCCGACCTGAAAAAACTCAAAGATGCAGCGGCCCGGTATGGCTGGGCGTTGCAGGCCGAAGCCGCCGATCGCGACGATCACGCGGTGCCGACGCTGGTAGTTATTCCCAAATTGTTCCGGGTCATCGAACCGATGATCAAATTTCTGGGGATCTCGCCGGGCTACAATGAAACCGACGTGAGTGGCTGCATTCTGTTTTTCCTGACGATTTTCTTCGGGATGATCGTGGGGGATGCGGGGTACGGCACGTTGTTTCTGGTGGTGGCGGCGATTGCCTGGTTCAAGTTCACCGATCCGAAAATCCGGCTGGCGATCAAGATGCTGGTGGTGTTCAGTATCGCCACCGTGATCTGGGGCGGTTTGTCGGGCGCGTGGTTCGGGATTGAAGTGCCCGGACGGCCGCGCTTTTTCAAAGGCATCGAATGGCTGACCGACGAGCATGTGAAAGACGCGCATATCCAGTTGATCTGTTTTACGCTGGCGATTGCGCACTTGACCATCGGGCGGTTGTGGCGGGCGGTGTTGCGGTTGAATTCCGTCCGCTGGCTGATGACGCAGCTCGGCTGGATCTGCATTCTCTGGGGCAACTATTTCATTGCTCTGAAATTGCTGGTAATGCCGGGGACGATTCCGCCGTTTGTGATGTATCTCTACATTGCGGGCGCGGCGTTGATTATGGTATTCGGCATTCACTGGCATGAACTCGGAGAAATCTTCGAGTTTCCGTTTGGGGTGATCGGATCGTTTGTCGATATTCTTTCCTACATCCGTCTGTTTGCGGTCGGAATGTCGGGGGCGTATATCGCCAGCAGCTTCAATGGGATGGCGGGTGGATTGTTCCACCAGTCGTCGCTGTTGATGACGATTCTCGGTTCCACTCTGGCGGTCATTATCCTGCTGGGCGGTCACGGGGTCAACCTGGCGCTGGCGGGGATGGGCGTGCTGGTTCACGGCGTCCGACTCAACGTGCTGGAATTTTCCAATCACGTCGGTTTGGGTTGGGGCGGTCATCCGTATCAGCCGTTCCGGATTACGGACAAAGGTCAAATGCCGGCATCCGCCGGTGCCATAGCCGCTAATGAAGCACAACATAACTCCAAATAAACCACAGTAAAGGAGAGTTCGTTATGGAAACTGAAATGATGAAAGCCATGTGCATGAGCGGGGCTTATACCGCGTTGGCCCTGTCGGCGTTGGGTTCGAGTATCGCCACCGGGGTCGGCGGCTGCGCGGCCGTCGGCGCCTGGAAAAAATGCTATGCTCAGAACAAGCCGGCTCCGTTCCTGTTGCTGGCTTACGCCGGCGCGCCGCTGTCGCAGGCGATTTACGGTTTCATTCTGCTGGTGATCATGAAGGGTAAAGTTTTCGGCAATCCGGCGGTTCTGTCCCAGTGGCCGTTGTTCCTGACGATCGGGATTCTGGGCGGTCTGGCCCTGGCGTTATCCTCGATTTATCAGGGTCTGGCGGCGGCTGCCAGTTGCCATGCCTATGCTGAAACCGATCAGGGTTTTGCCAACAACCTGATGATCCTCGGGGTCATCGAAACGGTATCGATCTTCGCACTGGTCTTCGCGTTGCTGGCGTTGCCGTAGTCGTGTTGCATCGGTCCTGAAGGCCGATTATATTATTCAACTCCGGGCAGGAATTCGTTCTTACCCGGAGTTGTTTTGTTTTCGGCGAATCTTTAACCCGGGAGAGACGGTGGACGAATCGAGCAAGCGCGAATCGAAGTGGAATCGGCGCGGACTGGGAATCGCAATCCTGACGCTGGTGACGTGGACGGTGTTTCTGCCGTCGCTGGGACTGCCGCTGCTGGGCAGCTGGAATCCCGATTTCTGGCAGTTGGAACAGCCGCGGCTGGCGCTGACGTTCGCCAATCTGGGGTATTGGCTTACTCATGCGGCGTCCTACGGTTATCTGCCGGTGACGACGTTGACGTTCATGGCCGACGGCTGGTGCTGGCATTTTTCCGCATGGGGCATGCATTTGCAGAGTCTGCTGTGGCACTGGCTGGCGGTGATCGGACTTTATCTGGTGTTGCGGCGGCTGGGAACCGGCGCGGTGCCGGCATTGCTGGGTGCGCTGTTCTGGGCGATTCATCCGCAGCGGGCGGAAACGGTGTCCTGGCTGGTGCAGCGGACGGAAGTGGTCGGCGGGGCGCTGTATTTCTGGAGTATTTTATTTTATCTGAAAGGGCCGCAGTGGCGCTTGCAGTCGGCACTGTTGTTTCTGCTGGGGGCGGCGGCTAATCCGGTCGGCATTTTTATTCCGCTGGCTTTGATGGCCTATGAATTTTACCGGTTGCGGCGCTGGGATCTGCCGTTTTTCCTCCGTCGGTTGTGGCTGTATCTGGTCATTATGGCGGCGTTTGTCCCGGCGTTGTGGTCGCGGTGCCGTCCGGAAGATGCGCTGCCGTGGGGACGGCGGTTGGCGGTGGCTGCGTACAACGCGCTCTTTTATCTGGGCAAGACGTTGCTGCCATCCGATCTCAATCCTTTTTACGCGTCGGTGTTGTGGGATCGGGCGACCTGGGCAGTGATGATTCTCGGTTGCGGGATTCTTCTGCTGCTGGCGGTGACTTTGTGGCGCCGACAGCGGTCGGCGCTGATCTATCAGTTGTTGCCGGCTTATTTCGCCTATGGGGTGCTGGTGCTGCCGGTCTGCGGACTGTTGCCGTTGGAATTTGTCGAACGGGCGGATCACAACAGCTATCTGCCGTCGGTGGTGGTGCTGCTGGCGGTGGTCAGCTATCTGAAAACCATTTGGACCGGCGGTACGGTCTGGGGCGGCCGGATGGAAACGATTCTGGCGGAATACTATCGCCGCCGCCGGGTGTTCCTGCTGCTGCTGGGGATAGCATTGCTCGGCATGATGGGTTTTTATACGCTTCGTTATCAGAAGACCTGGTCGAACGTCTATCGGATTTACGCGGTTTCCTGCCGCCAGAATCCGGCGCCGCCGCTGGCGCTGGCTACCTGGGGCGGATTTGAACTGGACTTGGGCAATGACCGGGAGTCGGTGGTGATTGCCCGGAAACTGCATGCTTCGCCCTATCGGGACCGGAATGCCGCCGACCGGGCGTTCTGCGACAACCTGTCCGACTATCTGACCGGGACGGCGCTCTATCGGGAAGGGAAAAAGACGGCGGCGCTGCAATATCTGGAAGCGTGCCGTCCTTACCTGCGGGAAACGCATGATCTGGCGCCGGGCAAGTACCCGCTGCTGCTGGCGAATCTGGCCGACTGCTATTATACCGGCGGGCTGGAGTATCGCGCGGCGGTAGTCTACGACGAATTGATTCCGCTGTTCAAACCGGATTCGTTTGAAAACCATTTTTTCCGGGGACTGCGGGCGATCTGCCGTCAGGACCTGACGGGAGCCGCCGATCACTTTCGGGCAGCGCTGAAGCTCGATCCGGCGAATGTTTTCGCGCAGAAAGCGCTGGCCAACGTGGAAGCGGCGCTCAAACGCCGCGACTGATTGAATTTGAAGAGGATTAGAATCCGTCCGGTTTGACGCCCACCGTAATCCGGCGGGTGTTTTCGTCGACGTGTTCCAGTCGGATGTGCAACGTGGTTTCCGGCAACAGTTCCTTGATGCGTTCGGGCCATTCCGCAATGATGTAGGCTTCCGGGTCTTCCAGATATTCTTCGACGCCGAACCCCAGCGCCGCCACATAGTTGTTGATCCGGTAGAGGTCGAGATGATACAATCTGTGGTCGGCCGGCAGACGGTATTCCTGAAGAATGGTATAAGTAGGGCTGGACACGGCTTCGGTCACGCCGAGGCCGCGGGCGAAGCCGCGGGTAAAAACGGTTTTGCCGGCGCCGAGATCGCCGTGCAGGGCAAGGACGGTTCCCGGCCGGATTTCGGCGGCCAGTTGCCGGGCGAAGTCCTCGGTTTCCGCTTCGCTGTGAGTTTCGATCGTCTGTTTTGTCTTCATTTTACTGCTTGTTCAAATGTTGGAATCCGGAATAATTGGAAGCAAATAAATTACCACCGTTTCCGTCAAAGACAAGCCCCGGATGTGCTGCCGTCACCCGTCCCAGAACGGTAACGGGCAGGTCGAACGGCCATTCCCACCGCAATATTTCGACTTGGTCGGAATCAACCGTAAAAAGCAGTTCGTAGTCCTCGCCGTCGCCCAGCGCGGCCGGGATGGTAGCGCCTGCCCGCAACGGAATGGCGTTGACGTCGAGTTCCATCCCGACTTCAGACGCTTGGGCGATCCGTCCCAGATCGAGCAGCAGACCGTCGCTCACGTCGAGCATGCAGACGGTGAACCGTCCGGCCAGAAACTGAGCTTCGGCCAACCGGGGCGTGAAATTCAGGTGGTGTTGCGACGCGAACGAGTTGCCGAACCGTCCGGTCCCCATAATGACTTGTCCCGGTTGGGCGTTGCGGCGCAGACAGAGTCGGTCGGGCAAAACTTTGCCGGTGATGGTCAGCGTGGCAACCATCGTTGCCGGCGGACACCCGGCGGGCAGAGAGGCGATATCGCCTCCGGAAACCGCCACTTGATATTGTTTGGCGGTGTCCGTCAGACCGGCAAAAAAGTCGAGATACCATTGGCCGTCGTCGATATTGCCGGCCAAGGTCAGCAGTGCGCAGTGAGGAGTGCCGCCCATCGCGGCAATGTCGCTGAGATTGCGTTTCAGCAGCTTGGCGGCAATGGCCTGCGGGGTGGTTTGACCGGGCACATAGTGAACATTGCTGACGACCTGATCCACGGCGAGCAACTGCCATTCGTCGCCGATCCGGATGACGGCGCAGTCGTCGCCGGGGCCGACGACGGTATCGGCGTTCTGCGGCAGTCGCGGCAGAACTTTTTCCAGTATTTCGAGTTCGTTCATGAGGAAAACCGTCGGCGCGGGGGTTATTTATTCGATGCCGTATTCTTCGAGTTTCTTGTACAGGGTCGTCCGGTGTAAGCCGAGGATGGCGGCGGCTTTGTTTTTGTTGCCTTCCGCTTCCCGCATGGCGGCCTGGATCACCAGTTTTTCCGCCTCGGCCAGCGGCATGGCCGGAATGGTGAACCCGGCGGTGACCGTGGTGACGGCGGGGGCCGGAGTGTCCGGCGACGCTGCTGCATCGGTCGTTGCCGGAGGTACGGACGAGACGCACAATTTCAGCTGTCCGGGGAACAATACCGCCGGATCGTTGATGATATCGCCGCGGGTCAGAATACAGGCCCGTTCGATCACGTTGCGGAATTCGCGGACGTTGCCCGGCCAATCGTAATCGCGGAGCACGGCAAAAACGGCATCGGTCATGCCGGTGATGTTTTTACCGAATTTCCGGGCGAAAAATTTGATAAAATGTTCCGACAGCGGTTTGAGGTCTTCCGGGCGTTCCCGGAGCGGCGGCAACTTGATCGGGATCACGTTCAGCCGGTAATAGAGGTCTTCACGGAATTGGTTTTTCTTGACTTGTCCTTCGAGGTCCTGATTGGTGGCGGCGATGATGGCCACGTTGACTTTGATGTCCTCGGAGCCGCCGATCCGGCGGAACGTCTGTTCTTCCATGATTTTCAGCAACTTGGCCTGAAGTTTGATGTCCATGTCGCCGATTTCGTCGAGAAAAATGGTGCCGGTATCGGCCATTTCGAACAGCCCGATCTTGTCTTCCTTGGCGTCGGTGAAAGCGCCTTTCTTGTGGCCGAACAGTTCGCTTTCGATCAAGGTGGCAGGCAAGGCGGAGCAGTTTACTTCGATGAACGGTTTGCCGGTCCGGCAGCCGAGATTGTGAATGGTTTTGGCGAGGAGGCCTTTCCCGGTCCCGCTTTCGCCGGTGATCAGCAGTCCGGAAAAGTCGCTTTGCGCCACCAGTTTCAGCAGTTCGAACGTCTGGCACATGGCCGGGGAAGTAGCGATGACGTCGGTAAATTTGGCATAATCGGGTTCCCGGGTGGTGAGTTGAGCCAGCGCTTCGACTTTCTTGACCATGTTGGACCGGTCGAAGGCGTTGCGAATGGTTTTCATCAGCAGCGGTTTTTCCACCGGCTTGGTGAGAAAGTCCCAGGCGCCGGCCCGCAGACAGTCGACCGCGGTCGGGACGTCGCCGTGGGCGGTCATGATGACCACGGTCAGTTCGGGATATTTTTTCTGCCAGATATCCAGCAGTTTGCGTCCGTTGGTGTCGGGCAGCATCATGTCGAGCAGCACCAGCCGGCAGGGGTTGTCTTTCAGCCAGGATATGGCATCCTGTCCGGTGGCGGCGGGATGGACCTTGAAGCCTTCGTCTTCCAGCATGTCCTGGACCGCCGTGCTGACCAGCAGGTTGTCTTCTACCAGCAGAATCGGACTGTCACTCATGATTGGATCTCCGCAAGTGGTAATTTCAGGGTTATCCGGGTGGGTTGGTCTTCGGAACCCGGGACCATGGAAACGGTCGCTCCGATGGCGGTTCCGATGCGCCACACAATGGCCAGCCCCAAACCGTCGTGACGACTTTTCGCGGTCATGAACGGCGCCGGCGGATGGACGGGAATGTCAGCCGGAAACGGATCTCCGGAATTTTCCAGGACAAAAGTAAAACCGTCGGGGTCCGTCTGCCACGCCAGTTTGACGGCTCCGGAACTGCTGCTCGCTTCTCCGGCATTGGTCAGCAGTTCCCGCAACGCCAGTTGCAGCCACGATCCGTGGACGAACGTCAATACCGTCTCCGGTCCGTCGAAGGACAGCTTGCCGAACGGGAATTTCGGGGCGAAAAACGTCCGGGCATCCACCACCAGATCGAACAGCGTTTTGGGTTCGACGGCGGGCAACGCGTCGAATAACAAGTCCATCCGGTCGGTGAATTCGCGCAGGTTTTCCACCTCGGCAATCACGATATCGCACCGGGACCCGATCTGGGGATTGATGGCGGCGGTGGTAGCGGAAATGCGTTCCGCCGTCATTTTCACGCCGGCGCATAAGTTTCTCAGCCGATGCCGCAGAATACGGTTCATCGTATAGTGATTGACTACTTCAATCGGATAAGAAGGGTTTTTATTTTCGGACATGCCCGGCTCCGGTTATCACATTAATATGATATAATAGTGCGGCAATCCGATTTTGCGAATTTTCACCGTGTTTTTTTAGCCGTCGGCGAGGGAGACGGCAGTCTCATCTCTTGGGGTCCGGGAAGACCCCTGGAAAAATTTGCAAATTCTTCCAGGGGTTCTCCCCGGAGACTGTTATGACTATCGTCTAGGCACAGGCCATTGCGGGGCGCCGAGTCGTTGCCGGCGGGGTGTCGGCAAGATTGTAAATGCACTTGCCGTCGCCGTAAACGCCGGTCCAGTCGTGCTGGAATTGCGCGATGCTCATATCAGTGAGCGGATGTTCGGCCAGGTTCCAGAGCAGGTCCGGGTTGATGGTGATGGCATGGCACCCGGCCAGCGAAACGTCGTTGATCTGCTGGACGTTTTTGAACGAGGCGGCCAGCACCTGGGTCGGCAGGTTATTGATCCGGAAAAGGTTGACGATCATTTTAACGACCGTGACGCCCATGCCGCTGATGTTGTCGATCCGGTTGAGATAGGGGGCGGTAAAGTCGACGCCGCTGTTGGCGGCGAGGAGGGCCTGACCGGGGGTATAGATGGCGGTGGCGGTGACTTTCATGCCCATCTGTTTCAATTTGGGCATGGCCTTGTAGCCTTCGGCGGAGACGGGAACTTTGATGTACAGGTTGCCGCCGATTTTTTCCTGAAGCGTTTCGGCATCGCGGAGGATTTCTTCATACGTGGTGCCGAGGACCTGCGCATGGAGCATCCGGTTGCCGATAATGCCGCGGATATCCCGGAGAATGGCGAAGAAATCGCGTTTGCTCTGAGCGATGATGGACGGGTTGGTCGTGACTCCGGCCAGAGGGAATACCTCGGCCGCCTTTTCGATAGCGCGAATGTTCGCGGTATCCAATAAGTACTGCATTTTTCACCTCTTTTGTACCGGCCCGGCACAGGGAAGCGTTCTGACCAAAGGAGGACGGATCAATGCACCGGTTATCACCGGCTTAAAAATTATTAAGATAAATGTTCGGGTACGGTTTTTCAATTTTAAATCAACTTTTTTAACTGAGATACGGTCAAAAATTTCTCCTTTTATTTATCGGTTGAAATCGGCGGTACCGCTGAACCGTTCGAGTCCATTCTGTCAGATAGTCGGTTTTCAGGTAGCGGGTGGCGCACTCGGTATCGGCGCCGGCCGCGACGAATGGAAGGCCGCAGTTGCGGATGACGGTTATCCCGTCGACCGGTTCGGTCCGGCGTTGGAAGTCGAAACCGTTATCGACGGCGAGAAAAACTTTCGGGTACTGCATGATTCCTGCTTTTACTGCTCCTGACTTACTGCTCCATTTCAACGGTGGGACCGGCGGCGACATCCGCGGCCCCGAGCACCTCGTTTTCGAGTTGATTATGGTTTTAAAAGCTAACATGATAATCGTTCGGAAAACGCATTTCAAGGGGTATGACAAATTTGATAGAAGTGACGTTTTTGACAGGTTGAGGCGAGCTCACGCGGTGGTCCGACTGGTCGGCGGACGGAAAACCGATCGTCGAACAAATTGTCGAATCCATTGTCTAAACGGGAAAGATGGGTATTCCAGTTTGCAATGTCAACAAAACGGAGATAAACTATAACGTTTATAGATTTAGAAAACGGAACGTCGGTGTGCCGGCGTCCAGGCGCCGTCCCTTCTGGGGGCCCAGTGTGGGCGGCAATACCTCAAAAGATAAAAGGACAATTCAATGAAAAAGACTTCCTCCGCCATTATGGTCGCCGGAATCGCATCTTCCATGCTGCTCGGTGCTCCAATGTTTGCTGCCGATAAGGCGGCGGCTCCGGCTGCTCCCGCCGCCACCAAGGCGACGCCGGCTGCCAAAGCGGCCAAACCCGTTGACAATTGGGCGTTCCTTCCTGAAGTTGTAGCCGAAATCGATGGCAAAAAGATCACCAAGGTCGAAGTGGTGGCTCTGATCAACGAACAGTTGCCGGCCAATGCCGGTGCGATGCTGACTCCCGAACTGTGCAAGAAACTCGCGCCGGGCGTGGTGAACAGCATTGTCGACCAGGAAGTACGTTTGAAGCTGGCCGCCGCCAAAGGCTTCCTCCCCAGCGAACAACTCGCCGGCGAAGCTTTCGACGACTGGATGAAGAGCATTCCGCAGGATAAGATCGGCGTTTTCGAAAAACAGCTGGCCGCGCAGAATAAGACCATCAAGAGCTATCGCGCCGAAGTGGTCGGCGACAAGAACGCCCAGAAGATCGCCGCGATCCGTACCTGGATTCGGAAAGATATCGAACCGAGCGTGAAAATCGCCGATGCCGACATCGCTAAATTCTATGCCGAAAACAAGAGCAAATTCGAAGTGCCGCCGATGATCAAGGCCTCTCACATCCTGATCAAACCGAAAGACGACAGCGAAGCCGCCAAGAAAGAAGCGAAAGCCGAAGCTGAAAAATTGCTGGCCGACATCAAGGCCGGTAAGATCACGTTCGAAAAGGCGGCGGAAGAAAAGAGCGCCTGCCCCAGCGGCAAGCAGAAGGGCAGCCTCGGTGAATTCCCCCGCGGTGAAATGGATGCCGATTTCGACAATGCCGCTTTCGCGCTGAAAGTCGGCGAACTCAGCGGTGTCGTGCAGACCCAGTTCGGTTATCACATCATCCGCAAGGATGGCGAAAAACCCGGCAAGTCGTTCGGCTTGGGTGACAAACCCGAAGGCCAGACGATCACGATCAAAGAAATTATCGAAAAATACCTCCATAACCAGAAAGTCCAGAAGGCCATCAACGATCAGTTGGCAACGGCCAAGAAGACTTTCAAAGTTCAGGTTTTCGTGAAAGAAGAAGCCCCGGTCGCCAAAGCGGCCCCGGCTCCGAAAGCCAAGTAACCGGTCGGAGTTTATGGGAAGCCCTGCCGCTTATAACGGCGGGGCTTTTTTTTTCGGCCTCCGAGCAGGCAAAAAGTAAAGACGAAAAAACAAAATGGCGGCGTCCATGAAGGCAGCGCGGACGGTTCTTTATCTGAGTTTGATTTTACTCGGCGCGGCGGGGTTGATCGGTTGGGGGATCACGGTCGGTCTGCCATCGGCCGAACGGCTGCAAGTCGAGTTGGGCGGCGAGACGGCGCTGACGGCGGCGCTGCCCGAAATTACCGCCTTTCTGCGTACCAACCAGCAGGACCGGACCGAATTTCTGCACTATGACGAAGGCACGGAACGGATTCGGCTGTCGCCCTATTTCGATCAACTCCGGAGTTATCATCCGGACGAACAATACATTTTAAAAGTGCTCTCCGCGATGGCCCGCAATCGGGATTTTCAACCGCGCAATTATATCTATCCGCCGTTTTATTTCTATCAGATCGGGGCGGGTTTGGCAGCGGGACGGGCGGTGAGAGCGTTTTCCGGTTCGGGCGATGTTTTATCGTTCATGCGGCACCCGGAGGCCATGGCAGCGGTTTATCTGACGGCGCGGGTGACTGTGGCGGTGCTGGCGTTGGCGGGCATTTTAGTTCTGTTTTTCTGCGGCCGGCTGTTGGGGGGAAACGGGACCGGGATCACGGCGGCATTGCTGCTGGCGTCGGTGCCGCTTTATCTGCTGGCGGGCAAGTTCATCAAGCCGGATATTCCGTGTACGCTGTGGAGTTCCTGCGCGTGCTTTTTTTCACTGCTGGCCTGCCGTCACGACCGCTGGCGCGACTGGCTGCTGGCGGGCGCGAGCGTGGGGTTGGCGGCCGGAAGCAAATATCCGGGCGTGTTGTCGGCGCTGTTGCCGGCGGGATACTGGGCGGCGCGGTATTGGCCGAAGCCGGAGGTATCCTGGGGACAATTTCTACGCGATCCGGGCTGGCGGAAAGGGTTGCTGAAACTCGTCGGCGCCGGGGCGGCGTGCGTGCTTGTTTTTGTGATTTTCAATCCGTCCTGTCTGCTGGATGCCGCCACGTTCCGTAACGATGTCGGATGGATTTCCGGCGTGCTGCGGGAAAACGGTTTCTTTTACTGTCTGTTCGAGTTCGTTTTCTGCCTGACCGCCGACGGCCTCTGCTATCACACCGGGATTCTGCTGTTGCCGCTGTTGGCGGCCGGACTGATCTGGGCGATTCTGCGGCCGCGTCGGGAGTTATTGCCGCTGGTGCCGGTGATTCTGGCGTATATCGTGATGGGCAGTCGCGGCCGTCCGGGTTCGGATGCGTATCTGCTGCCGGCGCTGCCGCTGGGCTGTCTGCTGGCAGCGATGCTGGTGCGGACGATTCCGGCAGCGGGTTGGCGGCGGCTGACGGTCGGACTGGCCGCTGTTTCCGGCCTCGTCTATGCCGCCGCGATCGACGCGGCGGCGGCCCGGGAAAACATCCGCTTGACCGCGTCCCGCTGGATTCAGGACAACCTGCCGACGGGAACAGTGATCGGACGGCGGCAGTATCCGGTCAGTTACCGGACGGCGATGGCGCCGCCGCAGCGCTATCCGGCCACGGCGGAACTGACGTCGCCGGACAAGGCGGCGGGATGCGATTACTTTATTGCGTCGTCGTTCGAATGGGAATGGGGCTATTCGCCGTGGCGGGTCCGGCTGGAACCGGTGCGGATTCTGCCGGCGGATCTGCCCGGATATCAGTTGGTCAAAGTTTTTTCCGAACCGCCGCGGGTGTTCGGTTTGATCCCGATGCGGCAGCGGGGTTATGTGGCGTCGCCGTATCTCGATGTGATTTTCCCGGTGATTGCGATTTATCGGAAGCAAGGAGAAGCGCCTTATGTACAACGGTGAAAAAGTATCCGTGATTTTTCCCACCTATAACGAAAAGGACTCCATCCGGGCCGCGATTGCCGATTTCTTGGCTGCCGGAACCGTCGACGAAGTCATCGTCGTCAACAACAACGCCGCGCCGGGCACGTCGGAAGAAGTAGCCGGCACCGGCGCGCGGGAAGTGTTCGAAAACCGTCAGGGCTACGGCTACGCGCTCCAGCGGGGGATGGCGGAAGCCACCGGCGACATTCTGATTCTGGCCGAACCCGACAACACCTTTTTAGGTCGCGACGTCAACAAGCTGCTGGCCTATGCCGACGACCTCGACGTGGTGTTCGGCACCCGCACCAGTACGATCTTCATCTGGGCCGGAGCCAACATGGGCGTGTTCCTGAAATGGGGCAATTACGCGGTCGGCAAGCTGCTGGAATTTCTGTTCGGCACGACCATTTTAACCGACGTCGGCTGTACCATGAAACTGCTGCGCCGCCGGGTCTACGAACAAGTCAAAGACCGGTTTCGGGTGGGGTCCAGTCATTTCGGGCCGCACCTGATGTTGCTGATCGTGACGGCGGGAATCCGCTTCGTGGAAATTCCAGTCAACTACCGGACCCGGGTCGGACAGAGCATGGTGACGGGCAGTTTTTTCAAGTCGCTGAAACTCGGACTGATCATGATCGGAATGATCTGCTACGCCCGGTTTGCCAGTGTCTTCCTTCCGAACAGCGTTTACCGCGTTTCGCGTCCGGCGGACCGGACGGCAACTCACCAGTAGGCCTGATCGAGCGTCCGGTAGCCGATGGCTTCGAACAGATGTTCTTCCGTGATTGCGGCGGACCTTTCCAGGTCGGCAATGGTGCGCGCCACCCGGAGAATCCGGTCGTAGGCGCGGGCGCTGAGATTGTAATTCTGAATCGCATGGCGAAGCAACGTCTGATTGGCGGCGTTGAGCTGACAGTACTGCTGGAGTTCGCGGGGGCCCATCTGCGCGTTGCAGCGGACCGGCAGTCCGGTAAAGCGCCGCTGCTGAACTTCCCGTGCCTGTTTTACGCGATTCCGAATCACCGCGCTGGTTTCGCCGGCGGGAGCGCTCATCAGCTCATGCTCGTCCAACTGGGCCACTTCCACATGCAGGTCGATCCGGTCGAGCAGCGGACCGGAAATCTTGGACCGGTAGCGGGTGATCTGGGACGACGTACACCGGCAGGGCCGCTTCGGATTGTTGTAATGTCCGCAGGGACAGGGATTCATGGCCGCGACCAGAATAAACCGGGCCGGAAACTGAAAACTGCCGGCGGCGCGGGAGACTGTCACCGTGCCTTGTTCGAGCGGCTGGCGCAACACTTCCAACACGTTGCGCTTGAACTCGGGCAGTTCGTCGAGAAACAGTACGCCGTTGTGAGCGAGACTGATTTCGCCGGGGAGAGGATTGCGGCCCCCGCCGAGCAGACCGGCATCGCTCACGGTATGGTGCGGGGCGCGGAACGGCCGGACGTTCATCAACGGCTGTCCGGACGAGAGCAAACCCAGAATACTGTGAATTTTGCTGGTTTCGAGTGTTTCTTCGAGCGTCATTTCCGGCAGAATGCCGGGGAGCCGCTGGGCCAGCATCGATTTGCCGGTCCCCGGCGGACCGATCATCAGCGTATTGTGGCCGCCGGCGGCCGCGATTTCGATGGCGCGTTTGGCGGCGGTCTGACCTTTGACTTCGGCGAAATCGGGCATCCGGTCGTCGCGATGCTGTTCGAAGTAGTTGACGATGGTGGCCTGATGATCGGGCAGCGGCGCGCCTTTGCAATAGTCGATGGCCATGGTCAGCGACGAGATCGCATGGACCGGAATTTTGCCGGAGGTTGCCAGCGCCGCTTCTTCGACGTTGGCGTCCGGGACCATCAAGGCGCGGATTTTCGGATTCTTCGCCAGCTCCAGCGCGATCGGCAGCGCCCCGCGAATGGGACGGACCACGCCGTCCAGCGCCAGTTCGCCGAGAAACGCCACCTGAGACAGCCGGCTGCGGTCGAGATGGCCGTCGGCGGCGAGAATGCCCAGCGCAATCGGCAGATCGTAGGCGGCGCCCTCTTTTTTGACGTCCGCCGGCGCCAGATTGACCACGATCATCCCATGGGGCAGAAAATAACCGGAATTCATGATGGCCGACTTTACGCGGTCGCGGCTTTCCTTGACGGCGATGTCGGGCAGCCCGACGATGGTGATGGCGCTGTATTCACCCTCGCCGGTCGCGTTGACTTCCACCTCAATGGCGGTGGCGTCGATGCCTTGCAGCGCAGCGGAAAACGTCTTAGCCAGCATAATCCCTACTTCCCCATAGTCATAGAATAAACTTAATCTAATGGCAGTTCGGAAAAATACCAGAAAAACAATAGAACAATAGAACATTAGAACATTAGAACAATAGAACATTAGAACATGGGAACATTAGAACATGGGGACATGGGAACATGGGAACATGGGAACATGGTTAATTTTGGATGGTTATCAAGAATAAAAGTCGCAACTACAAAAATACCGGGATCGGCTCGATATTCAGCGACTGCAAACATTCTTCAACCAATTCACCGATTAACTTTTTAACCGAAACCACGCGATTGATACGATAGGCATTGGCGCCGCAAGTGACAAACCCTTCCGCCATTTTCCCTTCCACCGCATTCTTCAGCGCCTTGGCAATGCAATAGGGCGACGTCGCCGGTTCACAGGTACGTAAACAATGGTAGCGGCAGGCAAACGGTTCTTTGTTGCCGTTGCGCATGTGGTCGACAAACTCGTTGCGAATAACCCGCAACGGCAATTTTACCGGACTACGGATAATAATGATATCTTCCTTTTTACAATCCAGATAGGCCTGTTTGTAGGAAGGCGAGGCATCGCATTCGTCCGTACAGACAAAACGAGTCCCCATCTGCACTCCGGATGCGCCCAGACGAAGGAAGGAGGCAATGTCGTCGCCGTTGAAAATTCCGCCGGCCGCAATAACCGGAATCGTGGCTCCGTGCTCCTGTTTCGTTTTGGCGGCCACCGCCAACACATCTTTGACAATGCTTTCCAGTTTGACCGGCGGCTGTGCCATTTCCGCCATGGAGAATCCAAGGTGTCCTCCGGCGGAACGCCCTTCCACAATCAAGGCATCGGGGTGGCGGTGATAGTGTTTCCACCAGATCCGGCAGATCAGATCGGCCGCGCGGCCGGAAGAAACGATCGGAATTAATTTTATATTCGAGTTTTTTACCAGTGACGGCAACCGGGTCGGCAATCCCGCGCCGGAAATAATGGCGTCCACGCCTTCGTCTTCCGCCGCCGCTACCAGATCGTCGTAGTTGTTCAACGCGCACATGACATTGACCGCGATGGGATTTTGGGTCTGACTTTTGGTTTTCTTGATCATTTGTCGTAAACCGAGATAGGAACGGCGATTGTAGCTGAGACCTTTCAGGTTGCTGTTTTCACCGGCTCCCACGGCGGCAATGACTCCAAGCGCACCTTCGCGGGAAACGGCTGACGCGAGGTTGGAAGACGAAACCAAAACTCCCATTCCGCCCTGGATAATGGGCGGATTAATCCGGAGATTACCGATCACCAGATCGGGCAACGTGCTAATATGCGACATAATTATTCCTTTAAAAAACCACAACCATCCCATTGGTCGCAAGCGTTTCCACGAACCGTGGGAAATACCCGTTGCGAACAATGTCATCATTACGCTTTTGCGTGGCGGTATTCTGAAACAGGAAAGGCAAGCAGTAAGGAGGGTATATAAAAATTTCATCATCAAGTTTGCCCAGTCGGCAATTGATGCCCGGAAAAATTTTATCGTCCGTCTGTACGCGAGACAGTCTTGCTTCCGGAACAGGTTATTTTCCGGCTTCCAAACTCCTATATTGCCCCAGTCTTTGCTCTATCGAAACAACAACCGTGACTGTGGCAGGATTCTTGTCGGTTTGCGGCGATTCGTCCGCGACGGCTTTTCACCGTCTTCCGTTTCCTGGTCCGATTTCAAGAAGTAAAATACTTGAGTTTGTTCTACTTGTCAACGTCCGAGAATAGTAATCCCTATGAATTTTTCGGGGGTTCTCTCCGGAAAACCGTTGGTCAGGCGCGAGTGGGATGGCATTCTTCCAGGAAAAGTTCCAGCATCAGCAGCGTAAACAGCGGATAGCTGTAATCCTGTTTTCCGGCGTAGTGTTGGGCAATGATTTTTTCCGTTTCGGCGCGCCGGAGCAACTGAAGTTTTACCGCTTCGCCGTCGAGCAGCCGTTCCTGGAGCCGTTCATGCCAGCCGCCCCGGAACCAGGCCGCCAGCGGCACGCCGAACCCCAGTTTGCCGCGGCGGCTCAATGGGGGCGGCAACAGTTCCTGAAAAGTTTCCACCAGAATATGCTTGCGGCGGCGACCCGACTGTTTATAGGACAGCGGCAGGCTGGCGGCAAATTCCACTACCCGGTAGTCGAGAAACGGATTCCGCACTTCCAGCGAATTGGCCATGGCGGCAATGTCCACTTTGCATAAGATGTCGCCGACCAGATAACTGTGCAGATCGGTTTCCATGATTTTTTCAACCGGGTCGGCGGCGGTGGCGGTTTCCAGCAGATTGTCGAAATAGTCCTGCGTCGGCGCCAGACCGGACGCCGGAAAGGCGTCGCCGCATAACCGATGTTTCAAATCTTCGCCGAAACGGTCGATGATTTGGAGGTAGCGGTGATTTTTCCGGGCGGCCACGATATCGAGCAGTCGGTGGAGCTTGCCGACCCGGCTGCGTTCGTCGAGTTTCGGCGGGAGCAGCCGCGCCAAACTGCGGGCGGTCACGTGGCGCAGCCAGGCGGGCGTCAGGTCGGCGTTGCGGAGCAGCCGCATCAACAGATAGCGATTGTACCCCGCGAAAAGTTCGTCGGCGCCGTCGCCGCTGAGCGCCACCGTGACTTGTTCCCGGGTGAAACGGCTGAGCAGGCAGGTGGGGAGCATCGAGGCGTCGGCAAACGGCTCGCCGTAGTGACGGGCGAGCATGACCAGCGTATCAAAGTCGTCGGGATCGACCATTTTTTCATGATGGACGAGGGGCTGTCCGCCGCGGGCGTTGAGATGGGTGACGGCGGCCCGCGCGAATTCGCGTTCGTCGTATCGCGTTTCCGCGAAGCCGACGGTAAACGTTTGGACCGGCGCGCCGGAAACAGCGGACATCAGGCCGGCGATGACGGTCGAATCGATGCCGCCGGAGAGGAACGCGCCCAGCGGGACGTCCGCCATCAGCCGGATTTTTACCGCATCGGTCAGCAATTCCCGCAGTCGCATCTGGGCGTCGGCAAATTTCAATTCGGTTTTACGGCGGTAGTCGATCTGCCAGTACGGTTCCAGCCGGAAGTTGCCGCTGTAGCAATCGATATCCAGATAACAGCCCGGGGGCAGTTTGTGGACGCCGTTATAGATGGTCTGCGGCGAAGGAATGTAGAGCAGCGAAAAGTAATCGGACAACGCCTGCAGATTGAGTTGACGCGGCAGTTGGGGATGTTCCTGAAGCGCGGCCATTTCGCTGGCAAACGCCATCCGTTCGTGGTCGATGAAATAGAGCAGCGGTTTTTTGCCGAGGCGGTCGCGGACCAGCAGCAGCCGGCGGCGGCGGCGGTCGTAGACGGCAAAGGCAAACATGCCGTTGAGCATGGTACCGACTTTTTCCCCCAGTTCTTCGTAGAGATGGAGAATGACTTCGGTGTCGGTATGGGTTTTAAAGATATGACCGCTCTGTTCGAGATCGCGGCGCAGTGCGGGGCTGTTGTAAATTTCGCCGTTGAAAATGATGGTGATCGAGCCGTCTTCGTTGTCCATCGGCTGATGGCCGGCGGCGCTCAGGTCGATGATCGACAGCCGCCGGTGGGCCAGGCCCACATTGGCGTCAAGCAGAATGCCGCCGTCGTCGGGGCCGCGGTGCAACTGGGCGGCATTCATCCGGTCCAGCAGATCCCGTGCGACCGGCTGTTGATCGAAATTGACGACTCCGGCAATCCCGCACATCCTGAACCGACTTCCTTTCCCGGGTTACTTCTGACCGCCGGCCAGCCGGACGCCCAGCTCATAGGCTTTGCGGCATTCCTGCGGAAAGACTTCGGTCCGCTGGTGCTGTTTGTGGACGGGATCGAACCGGGGACAGTAGATTTTTCCGTAGTCGTCGAACTGACAGGTATCGTAACACATCATGGTTTCGGCGGATCCGAAGACGATTTTCGCCACGTTTTCGGTCACTTGCAGAGACTGGCGATACCCGTAGGCTTCGGCCTGGGCTTCCGTCAAATTGAGGGAATAGATGAATCCGGCCCGCAGTTTTCGCACAAAGAGCGACTGCGGCGGATTGGTATAGCACAGAAACGGAAAGAACAGCCGTTCGAACAGTTTGCGCATTTCGCCGGTGGCCGCGCCGAGATAGATCGGCGATCCCAGAATGATGGCATCGGTTTCTTCCAGTTTTTTCAGCCAGGGCGTCAGATCGTCGCGCAGCGCGCAATGGCCGTAGCTCTTGCCGCCGTCGACTTTACAGGCAAAACAGCTCACACAGCCGCGGAAATTCAGTTCGTACAGATGGACCAGTTCGGTTTCGGCCCCCTGATCCTTGGCCCCCGCCAGGGCGTGCTGCAACAGCTGAGCAGTATTCCAGTTCGCACGGGGACTGCCATTAAAAGCGATCACTTTCATTGCGATTCTCCTTGCTTGACGTTATACTGCTTTTCCGAACAGTCTTACTATAAATGTTTTTTTCCGCGAGTAAAGTTGATGATGGTGGTTTTTTTGTCTTCAGGAGAGCGACTTGGGGAAGAAGACTGGGCAAATTAAACCTTAAAACTTTGAACTTGGCCGAATATGGAGTATTGGTATAAAAGAATCGGCCAACACCGGTTTTATACTCGGGGAAGCAGTTTTTTTACAGACTTAAAAAGGCATATAAAGGATATTCCTGTCGGGAGGCAGCTCATGCGGACAGCATTGATTTCAGGACTGACGGCGGTCGCCGTGCTCGGATTGTTGGTTGCCGGATGCAAACAGAAAGTGGTGAAGCAAACCGTTCCGGCGGTGACGGTGGCGCTGGCGGCCAATGGGGACGTTCAGCCTACGGACGAGTATATCGGCCAGGCCAAAGCGTATGACGAAGTCGATCTGATCGCCCGTGTGCAGGGCTATTTGACGAAGCGGAACTTTATCGAAGGCCAGATGGTCAAGCAGGGCGATCTGCTGTTTGAAATCGAAAAAGACGAATATAAGGCCAAAGTGGAATCCGCCAGGGGCGCCTTGCTGAAAGCCCAGGCCAATCAGAAAAATGCGCAGATCGAATACGACCGCCAGGCGACTTTGCTGCGTCAGAACGCCACCGCCCAGCGGAATTACGACGATGCCCTGTACAATAAAATGTCCGCCGACGCCGATGTGATCAACTGTCAGGGACAGCTTGATCTGGCCAACCTGAACCTCAGTTATACCGATATCCGGTCCCCGTTCGACGGTCGCGTCGGGTTGGCGACCTACAGCGTGGGCAACCTGGTCGGGCCGTCCAGCCAGAAGTTGGCCAGCGTGGTCCGGCTCGAACCGATGCGAATCGAATTCAACGTCAGCGAGCTGGACGTGTTGCACCATCGCCAGCGGATGCTCAAAGGCATGGTGCCGCCGGATTTCTTCCGCGTCCTGCTGAAATATCAGGACGGGCGTTATTACGATCATGAAGGCAAGTTGAGTTTTACCGACAACAAAATCAATACCGCCACCGGGACGTTGCTGGTGGAAGCGGTGTTTCCCAATCCCGACCACTTCATCACCCCGGGCATGTACGTGAAAATCGTGCTTCAGGGCAAGGATAAAATTCCGGCGCTGCTGATTCCGCGCAGCGCGGTTCAGGAAAGCCAGATCGGCGAATATGTGCTTCAGGTGACCAAAGACATGAAAGTCCGGCTCCAGCCGATCAAGACCGGACTGCGCAACGGCGCTTCCGTGCAGGTAGTGAGCGGGTTGCAACCCGGCGACATGGTGATTACGGTCGGCCTCCAGAAAGTCCGTCCCGGCATGACGGTAACCGTGACCGAGGATAAGACGTTTACGACTTCGCTGGAAGCGGGCAACGCGGCTCCCGCGCCGGTAACGATTCCGGCAGCGAAAAAGAAATAAGGTCGGGGAGAAACTACGATGTTAAGCCAATTTTTCATCGAACGGCCGCGGTTCGCATTCGTGATTTCGATCGTGATCACGCTGGCCGGGCTGATCGCCATCATGAAACTGCCGGTGTCCCAGTATCCGAACATTACGCCGTCGCAGGTGCAGGTTTCCACCAACTATCCCGGCGCCGACGCCAGTACCATTCTGAATACCGTGGTCGCGCCGCTGGAACAGCAGATCAACGGCGTCAAGAAGATGATGTACATCTCTTCCACCAGCGCCGACGACGGCAGCGCCAACATCACGGTCACGTTTCCGGCCGGGACCGACGGCGACATCAACACCGTCAACGTGCAGAACCGCGCCAACCAGGCGGAAGCCAGTCTGCCGAGCGCGGTCAAGATGCAGGGGCTGACGATTCAGGAACGGTCCACCAACATGCTCCTGATCATCAACCTGTTCTCCCCGAAGGGTACTCACGACTCGATCTTCCTGAGCAACTATATCAATCTCAATCTCAACGATGAAATCTCCCGGGTGTTCGGGGTCGGCAACACCACGATCTTCGGGCCGGCGCTCTATGCCATGCGGATCTGGATCAATCCCGATCGTCTCGCCAACTTGAAAATGACCGTCAACGACGTGGTCACCCAGTTGCAGGCGCAGAACGTCCAGGTGTCCGCCGGGGCGCTCGGCGACAACCCGACCAGTCCCAATCAGATTTTTCGCTATACGATTCAGACCCAGGGCCGGTTGAGTTCCGTCAAGGAATTTGAAGACATCATTCTGCGGACCGAGGCGAACGGCGCGATGGTCCGGCTGAAAGACGTGGCCCGAATCGAACTGGGCGCCCAGACCTATCAGGTCGACAGCACCAACGACGGCATGAACTGCGCGCTGCTGGCCATTTACCAGCTGCCCGAAGGCAACGGCCTTCAGATTGCCAAGGAATGCCAGGAAAAAATGCAGGAACTCAGCAAGAGTTTCCCGGATGACGTGAAGTATGCCATCCAGTTCGATACCACCGAGTTTGTCCGCGCGTCGATTACCGAAGTAGTCAAGACGCTGTTCGAGGCGGTGTTGCTGGTGATTCTCGTGACCTTCCTCTTTTTGCAGGACTGGCGTTCCACGCTGATTCCGACGCTGGCCATTCCGGTGTCGCTGATCGGCACGTTCGCGGTGTTGCTGGTGCTGGGATATTCCATCAACCTGATTACGCTGTTCGCCCTGATTCTGGCGATCGGGATCGTGGTGGACGATGCGATCGTGGTGGTGGAAAACGTCCACCGTATTATGGAAGAGGAGAAACTGTCGCCGAAAGAAGCCGCCAAGAAGAGCATGATGCAGGTGACCAGCCCGATTGTGGCGACCACGCTGGTGCTGCTGGCCATGTTTATTCCGGTCTGTTTTCTGCCTGGCATCACCGGCGAACTCTATCGCCAGTTCGGCGTGACGATTACCGTTTCCGTGCTGATTTCTGCGCTCAATGCATTGACGTTGAGTCCGGCGCTGTGCGCCACGATGCTGCGTCCGCTGGACGCCGACGCCGGACGGACGGTTCATCCGGCGCTCCGGGCGCTTGCCGGCTTCTTCCGGTTGCCGTTCCGCTGCTTCAACTGGGGGTTTGACAAACTGACTCACGGCTATTCCGCCACGGTGACGACCCTGGTGAAACGGGTGGCGCTGGTGCTGGCGGCTTACGCGGTCTTGCTGGGGTTCAGCTATCATATTTTCGGGATGTTGCCGACCGGTTTTATTCCGGATGAAGACCAAGGGTCGATTTTCGTCAACATCCAGTTGCCGGATGCGGCTGCCGCTCCCCGGACGACGAAAGTGATCAAGCAAGTCGCCGACATCATGCAGAAGACGCCGGGCGTGGCCCACGTCATGAGCATCAACGGCTACAGTATTCTTTCCTCTACCAGCGGCACCAATACCGCGTTTCTGATCGGCGTGCTCGATCCGTGGGACAAGCGCAAAACGCCGGAACTTCAGGAAAGCGCGATTATGAGCAAGTGGGCGCAGGAGTTTGCCGGCATTCCGGATGCCATCATTGTGCCGTTCGGCCGGCCGACCATTCCCGGCCTGGGGCAGACCGGCGGGTTCTCATTCGTGCTGGAAGACACCACCGGGATTTTCCCGCAACGGCTGGAATCCGCTATGGACAGCGTCATCATGGAAGCCAAGAACCGGCCGGAAATCGCTTCGGTGTTTTCGCCGTTCCGCGCCAACGTGCCTCAGGTATACTTGAAGTTCGATCGCGACAAGGCCATGAAGATGGGCGTGCCGATTTCGGAAATCACCAATGCGCTGCAGGGCTTGCTGGGGTACACCTATGTCAACGACTTCAATAAGTTCGGGAAAGTTTTCAAGGTGGAAATTCAGGCCGACCAGCAATACCGCAACACCATCGACGACATTCGCAATATCTATGTCCGCAACAGCAAGGGCGATATGGTGCCGCTGGATACCATGGTGGAAGTCGAAACTCAGTTTGGCTCCTCTTACATCAACCGTTATAATCTCTATACGTCCGTGACCCTGAACGGCAACGCCGCTTCCGGCTACAGTTCCGGCCAGGCCATGAAGGCCATGGAAGAAGTGGCCGATCAGGTTTTGCCCGCCGGAATGAAATACGACTGGACCGACCTTTCGTATCAGGAAAAGCTGGCCGGCGGCCAGACCGGTATCGTTTTTGCGCTGGCGCTGTTGTTCATTTATCTGTTCCTGGTGGCGCAGTACGAAAGCTGGATGATTCCGCTTTCGGTGATGCTGTCGGTGCCGGTGGCGTTCTTCGGGGCGCTGGTGTTTCTGCTGGCGCTGGGACAGGAAAACAATATCTACACGCAGGTCGGGTTCGTGCTGCTGTTCGGGCTGGCGTCGAAGACCGCTATTCTGATCGTGGAATTCGCCAAGGAACGCCATGCGGAAGGGGCGTCGATTGTCGACGCGGCCATTTTTGCCGCCAAGTTGCGGTTCCGGGCCGTGTTGATGACGGCCATCTCGTTCGTGCTCGGCGTGTTTCCGCTGGTGGTGGCCACCGGGGCCGGAGCGGCCAGCCGACGGTCGCTGGGGACGGTGGTATTCGGCGGCATGTTGATTGCCTGTATCTTCGGGACGATCCTGATCCCGTCTTTTTATGTCATCATTGCCAAAATGATCGACTGGACGAAACGCAAGAAACCGCAATCTTCTCAAATTTCCTGATGTAACCGTGCCGGTGACGGCGATGGCCGTCACCGGACGTCGTTTCCTTGCCGTATCGGCATAAATTCTGCTAATCATGTGGGTTCATCGCAGCCGGGGATCGGCGCGGCGGGCTGTCTGAATTTGTGGCATGACAGTTGCGTAGTAATCCCCGGAACTCATGACGGTAACGCCGAGGATGAACGATGAACAGAATTGATTACAACACCGTATCGCAGATGGATTTGGAGCTGAAGCGCCAGGATATTCTGGCGTCCAATCTGGCGGCGTCTTCGGTTCCCGGTTACAAAAATGAGTTTGTGGTGTCCCAGTCGTTTCAGAATCTCTACGATTCCCAGGACGCGTTGAGCGGGACGAATGACGGTCAGGTCAAAATCGACTATTCCCAGGGAGAACTTTACCGGACCGGCCGCCGGTTGGACTTCGCCATTCAGGGCGAAGGCTTTTTCAAGGTCAAAACTTCCGACGGCCAGGTGCTTTATACCCGGAACGGAACGTTCTGCGTGTCGAAAGACCTCAAACTGGTCACCGACAACGGTTTTACGGTTCTGAACGACGCCGACTCGGAAATTCAATTCAGTCCTGACGATAATCTCGACAACCTGGAAGTCATGCCGGACGGCATGCTGAAGCTGATCGGCGAACCTTCGCAAAATTATACTTACCGTCAACTCGGAAAAATCAACATCACGCAAATCAGCAACAAAGAAGATTTGAACCGCTTGACCGGCAATTATTTCCAGATAAAAAAAGACGCTTCGGTCAAGCCGTATGCAACCCCTAAGGAATCGACGGTCATCAATTCGATGCTGGAAGGCTCGAACGTTTCGGCCATCAAAAATATGACGCTGCTGATCGAAAGTTCCCGGGAATTCGAGATGGGCAGCCGTATTCTCAAAGCCCTGATGGACATCAACAACCGGGAACAGAACGCTTTTCAATCGTAACAAGTTGACAAAAACATTAATGATAATCGGGAGTTGAATCATGAACAGAACGCTATGGATCGCCGCCTCCGGGATGGATGCCCAGCAGCTCCGCACCGACACCATTGCCAACAATATTGCCAACGTCGACACCACCTCCTATAAGAAAGGCGTCTGCGCCTTTCAGGATATGCTTTATCAGCGGTTGTCCACGCCGGGTTCCGCGACTGCCGCCGCCAGCGATATTCCGGCCGGGATTCAGATCGGCACCGGGGTGACCACCGGTTCGGTATCCAAATATTTCGGCCAGGGCGATCTGGTGGATTCCAGCTCCAGTTTGTCCGTCGCCATCAACGGCACCGGCTTTTTCCAAGTTCTGATGCCGGACGGCTCCACCTCTTATACCCGCGACGGCAGCCTCCATATGAATGAAAACGGCATGGTAACCACCAGCCAGGGCTACCAGATCGTCGGCTTTCCCACCCTCGATACGACTGCCACTTCGACCACCATTGCCGAAGACGGCACGGTTTCCCAATACGTCAACGGCAGCAGCGTGACCAAAGGCCGCATTCAGATCGCCCGGTTTGCCAACCCGGAAGGCCTCAGCTACATCGGCAACAATCTTTACGGTCAAACTGAAGCCAGCGGTTCCGCCGCGACCGGCAATCCGACCGCGACCGGCTACGGTTCGCTCGAACAGTACAAACTGGAAGGTTCGAACGTCGATATGGTCCAGGAAATGGTGGACCTGATCTCCGCGCAGCGGGCTTATGAACTTAACTCCAAGTGTATCAAGGTGGCGGACCAGAACATGCAGACGATCGCCAACCTCAAAAACTAGCTGAGGTGAGCTTATGAATCATCGGATGATGTTGTTATTGTTTATGGGAACGGTATGGCTCGGATGCCAGCTGCCCGTCGCGGCCAAAAGCGCGGCGGATGCCGTCCGGGAAGACCGTCAGGACGCCGAGGCCGCTGCGGCCGTGCCGGCGACGCCGTCCGTACGGATTCTCAAGCTTAAGGATATCGTCATCTGCAAAAATACGGACATTACGTTGCGCGACCTGTTGACAAATCCGACGGTGTTGACGGCCAGGGAAGCCGACGAAGTGTTGATGAAAACCCCGACCGATCAGGATATCAATTTGTCGATTGTCGATATCGCCTATCTGCTTCAGCGGCATCCGACGCTGCTCAGCGCCAAGCTGCGCGGCGCGCGAACCATCTGCTTACGACATCTCAACGATATGCGTTTTGTCGATCAGGCGAAGAAGCAACTGTTGCAGTATTTGCGGGCGAACGCACCTTGGAAGGAATGGGAAGTCGATGTCGAATTCACGCCTGCCGACGAAACGTTGGTCAATCGGGTGGGAGAATTCAAACGGATCGAAGTGTTGCCGTATGACAACAACAGCATGATCGGGGTTGTCGCTTTTCGCATCAGTTTTTTTGACGATCACGACCGGCTGTTGTCGAAAGTGAATGTCAATCCGGTGGTGCTCCGGAAAATGTCCGCCATGGTCATGAAGGAAAATCGGACCATCGGCCACATCGTTCAGCGCAGCGACCTGAAACAGATCCCCGTTTGGATCGGCGGCGAGAAAAAAGGCTATATCACGGAAGAAAACGAATGCATTGGCAAGGAATTAGCGAAAGACGTTCCTGCCGGTGAACTGTTGCGGAAGCCGGATTTGCTCAATCCGGTCTGTGCGCAGCGGGGCCAGGTGATCTGGGTTACCTGCAATTCCGGCGCGTTGACCGTCAAACTGGCGGTGCAGGCGATGGAAACCGGCCGGTTGGGCGATGTGATTAAAGTTCAGAATCGTTCGACGGAAAAAGAATTCAGCGTCGAGTTGATCGGGCCCAAACAGGCGGTACACCGTCTGGGCACTTAGCGATAAGGAAATCAGGCTATGAAAAAAATGTTGCTGGCTGCTTTGCTGGCCGCGGGTTGCGGCGGTTCGGTCATGGCGGTATCGCCCAATGACAACCTCCGCTTTGCCAAAAATATTTATTCCGTCGACCGCGCCCGCGATGTCGGCGACCTGCTGACCATCACCATTTCGGAAGATTCCACCAGCAAGAAGACCGAAGATCTGAATACCACCAAAACCGCTACCGCCGACGGTTCGGTCAATGGCGCGTTCGGCCCCACCATGTCCGGCGCCACCAATCCGTTCCAGAGTCTCAGCAACAATATCAAGCGTACCGCCAACAATAACAATTTACCGATCAGCGAATACAATTTCACCGGCACCAGCACGTTCAAAGGGTCCGGGTCCGCCAACTCGGAAGACTACCTGAGCATGAGTATGACGGTCCGGGTGGTCGACAAACTGGAAAACGGCGTCCTGGTGGTGCGCGGCGACCGCCGGATCGTGATCCGCAACGAAAGCGTCAGCATGGTTGTGACCGGGCTGGTGCGGATGCGGGATATCAGTTCCGACAATGTCGTTTCGTCGGCCCGGGTGGCCGATGCCCAGATCATTTACGAAACCGGCGGGGAAGTCAGCCGCGGGTCGCGTCCGGGATATTTCTGGCGGGCGTTCCAGTGGCTCAATCCGCTATAATTTCATTCGGAGCATATCATGAAACAATTCTTTATCGCGCTCATCATCATGGCCGCCGCCGTCGGACAACTGGCGGCGCAAACAGCGCCGACCCTCAAAGAAGTCGCGTCGCTGGATTCGAAGGCGACATCGCCTTCGTTGTTGCCGGCTCCGGTGTACAATCCCGGCTATGACGGCATTCAGAAGGTGAGAATCAAGGACGTGACCCGGCTCAAGGGCTACGAAACCTACGAACTGGTCGGCTACGGAATCGTGGCCGGGCTGAACGGGTCCGGCGACAGCGATAAAGTGTTGACGCAGCAGACCATTGCCAACATGATGCAGAATTTCAACATCGTGGTCAGTTCTTCCGATCTGAAAGTTCAGAATACGGCCGCCGTGATGGTGACGGCCACGATCCGCGGCAACCGCCGCGCCGGCGATATGGTCGATGCCGAAGTTTCCGCCGTCGGGGATGCTTCCTCGCTGACCGGCGGGGTGTTGGTCATGACGCCGTTGATCGGCGCCGACGGGGAAGTCTGGGGGATTGCCCAGGGGTCGGTGACGACCGGGGGCTATGCGTACGGCAGCAAAGGCGGCGGCGGCAATCAGGTGGTGAAAAACCATCCGACCGCCGCGATGTTGACCAATGGCGTCAAACTGTTGAAAGATTTCGGTCCCGACTACAATAGCGAAGAAATTCTGACGTTTATTCTCAACAATCCCGACCATACCGCCGCCGTCAATATGGCGCAGGAAGTCAATCGCAAGTACTTCGGCACGGCTACGGTGCAGGATGCCTCGACGGTCAAGGTCCGGATTCCGTCGCGCTATCGCGACCAGAACACGGTGGAAACGTTTATCAGCGAAGTCGGACAACTCTACTTTGTTACCGACACCGTCGCGAAAGTGGTCTTCAACGAACGGACCGGGACGATTGTGATTGGGCATAACGTCCGCATTTCCAACGCGGCGGTCAGTCACGGCAATATTTACATCGCGGTAAAAAATACCGAGGCGGTCAGCCAGCCGGGCGCTTTTGCGCCCAACAGCGCCACCACGCAGCGGATGAACGACCAGCAAACCAGCGTCAAGGACGAAAAAGAAGCCAGATTGTTCGAGTTGCAGAACACGACCACGGTCGGAGAACTGGTCAACTCGCTCAATTCTCTGGGTGTGGGTGCTCGTGATATCATGATTATTTTCCATGTGCTGAAAGCGGCCGGCGCACTCCATGCCGAGCTCGAAGCCATGTAATTCCGGGAGGAACGGACCATGAACGTGATTGATGTGACCAATTCAACCGGATCGCTGGAGTCGCTGCTCGAACAGAATCGCACCGACGCTTCGGCCGCGACGCCGGACGGGAAGAAAAACGAGCGGTTGCAGAAAGCCTGCAACGACTTCGAAACCATCTTAACCAAGACGTTTCTCAAAGAAGGCATGAAAACTGCTAAGGAACTAGGCCAGGGCGAGGAGTCCGGAGACGATGAAATCGACAACGGCAGCGACAGTTTTCGTGAAATCGCTTATGAGCAACTGGCGGATTTCATGGGCAAACGCGGGTCGCTCGGTTTAGGAAAAATGTTATATAACAGTTTTAATCATAAAATTGCCAAAACGACGACGGGAGCAGACCAATGAACACCAATACCTCCTCCAGCCCGATGAATTTTCAAGGCATTTCCGATCATCTGAAGCAGTCGATCGTGACCTTGTCGGAATCATCTCGCCAATTGCATCAGGCGGTTATTCACCGCGATGTCAATCAGGTGTGGAAGTTGCTGGCCGACCAGCAGGAACAGATCGAACAGTTCGAACAATACAATCTGTTATGGAAACAGCTGGTGATCGACAACGGGCTGGATTCTCCCCAGATTCGCGTCATCAAAGAAGAACTCAATCAGCGGATGCAACAGATGCGGAAAGCCAATACCTCCAACGGGTCATTGATTCGCAGCTTTCTGGCCGCACTCGACCGCGCGTTCCGGAAGACGGCGGCGGACCTGGGCGCCCGTACCAGTGTTTATGGCAAGCGGGGTCGGATGAACATGCAGCAAAAATCGTTACTCATCAATCGCGTCGGCTAAGCGGAGGTTATCATGTCCAGCGGAATCAGATCGGCAACCAATTCTGCCATCAGCGCTTTGCAGGTGACCCAGGAGCAGCTTTCGGTGGTTTCCACCAACCTGGCCAACGCCAATAATGCCGACTATCACCTGCGGACCACCAACATCGGCAGCTATGACGACAGCGGCGACAGCACCAGCAGCGGGGTCTATGTCACCAGCGTCACCCGCGCCTACAATCTTTCGCTGGAAACCAGCCTCCATACCGCGATTGCCAATAACAGCTATCAACAGTCCTATTACACGCAACTTTCCGAAGTTCAGAATGTTCTCGGTTCCGACAATACCAGCTATCTCAACGATGCGGTCGTCAGTTTTTCCGACGCCCTGGCGTCTCTGGAAGCCAATCCCAAATCCACCAGTTATCGTTCGGCGGTGATTTCCGCCGGCGACGAACTTTGTTCGGTGATCAATTCCGAATACAGCGAATTGACGGACCAGGCGGAAGCCATTTTCAAGGTCGATTCTTCTACTTCCGCGATCAGCGGTTCGCTTTCTACCCAGGTCGATGACGTCAATGACCTGCTGAAACAGATCAACAGCTTGAACAACTCGATCGCCAGTGTGGAAAATGGCGACGACTCCAGCCAGCAGGCGCTGGACCTCCGCGACCAGCGCGATTCGCTGGTCAAGAAATTGGCCGCTTACGGCGATTTCAGCTTTAACGAAGAAGACAACGGTCAATACAGCATTTCGATCAGCAACGGTTCTTCCTCGGAAACCCTGATCGACGGCAGCGGCGACACGTCCGTGCTGCAAAACACCCTCGTCGTGGCGGCGGACGGCAGCGGCAATCCGGAGATTACGCTGTCCAGCGGGACGGTTTTGACGCTGACCTCCGAAAGCGGTTCTCTGGCGGCCGATGTCGATTCTTATACTTATATCAAAGATACGATGACCGATCTTTACAATTATGCCAGCGCGTTTGCCACGGCCATCAATGATCTTCAGGGCAGCACGACGGCTTACGACCTGGACGGCAACAGTACTTCCGGGTCCAGTTTCTTCGATGTTGCCTCCAGTTCTTCCCGCAAAATCATTACGCTGGACAGCTATGTGGACGGCAATCCGCGCAAACTGGCCGTTTCTCAAAGCGCCACGGATTCCGGCGACGGCAGCAATGCCGAAGCCATGTGGGAGGCTTTGAACAACACGGTTTCCGCCACGTACAATACCACCTTGCTTAAATACGCCGATCAGATTCTGACCAATGTTTCTCAGGATGTTTCCACGGCGGAAAGCAATGCGGAAAATACGGCCAGCATCCAGTCCATGTTCGAAGATGAAGTTTCTTCGTTCAGCGGCGTTTCCACCGATACCGAACTGGTGTCCATGCTGAATTATCAACGAGCCTATCAGGCTGCCGCCAAAGTAGTTACCGCAATTGATGAAATGTTGCAAACCGTGATTAACATGTAACCGGAAAGGAGTAACATTATGAAGATCAAAAAGAAAACCATCGAACGCATCGACCGTTCCGGAAAAGCTCCCTTCAAATCGCTTTTTGTGGAGCTCAACGGTCAATTGCAAACCTATATCGCCGCGTTGAAAAATACATCGCCGGAGCCCCGTTAGGCGTATAACCCAGGGTTGGTGCCATGGTCAGCAGAAAACTATCCCGCGAAAAACTTCAGGAAGCGCTGGTCGGTCATTGCGTGACGATCGAACAGACGCTGAAAGCGATGGATAATGAAGTCGCCATTATCGTCGATGACGCCGGCCGGATGTGCGGTCTGGTCACCGACGGCGATATCCGTCGCGCGTTTCTGGGCGGGGCGACGATGGAGACACCGATCCGACAGATCATGAGTCCGCATCCCTTCGCCATTCAGGAAGACGATTGCCTTTCGCCCGGCGAGATCATGGCGCTCATGCTGAAACATCAGATCCGTCATCTTCCGGTGATCGACTACGATGGTTTTCCGGTCGGGCTTGAGCTGTTGCGCGACCAGTATAACGACGACGATCTGGCTCCTGCCGTACTGATGGCCGGCGGCAAGGGGTCCCGACTCTATCCGCTTACCGCCGAGACGCCCAAGCCTTTGCTGAAAGTCGGCGATCAGACGATTATCGACAATGTCATCGCCGGTCTGAAATCCTGCGGTGTCAAAAATATTGCCGTTTCGATCAATTACCTCGGGGAAAAGATCAAACAGCATCTCGGCACCGGAGACGACGAACTCCGGTTGAAATATCTCGAGGAAAAAGAAGCTTTGGGTACGGCGGGGGCGCTCTCGTTGTTGTCGCCTCGTCCGGACCGCGCCTTTATCGTGATGAATGCCGATCTGATGACGGAAGTCGACTATAAGGCTTTTGTCCGGTTCCACAAGAATTCCGGAAACCAGCTGTCGGTCGGCGTCCGGCGGATCGAGGAAAAAATTCCGTTCGGCGTCATCGACCTTGACGAACACAGCGGCGAGTTGCGGCAAATTCGGGAGAAACCGGTGAACACGTACTTTATCAATGCCGGGATTTACATGTTGGAACCGCAATTGCTGGAATTGATTCCCGCCCAACAATTTTTCGATATGGTTGCCTTGATCAACGCGGCACTGGCCCGGGGTTACAAGGTCGGCGCCTTTCCCATTCTGGAATACTGGCGGGATATCGGCCGACATCAGGAAATCGCGCAGGCCAGACAGGAATGGCGGCAACGTCGGCAACCGGTAACTACTACTGTTATTTAAATCGGGAGATTATCAATATGTATACCAGCAGAATCAGTGACTTGCTGACCACTCAGTCGCTCTCCTCCAATATTTCCTCCACCAAAGCGGAATATTTGAAGCAGATTCAAATCATTTCCTCCGGTTATAAATATCTGAACCGGTCGGATGATCCCACGGCGACCAGTCAAGCGCAGAACGTCAACAACCAGATTACGACCAACAGTACCTGGAGCGACAATGTTTCCACCTTGAAATCCTGGGAATCCACGACCGATTCCACCCTCCAAAGCATTCTCGACGAACTCGACCGGCTGGAAGAATTGACCACCGAGTCGCAGAGCGGCACCCAGTCCTCCACCGATTCCGAATCCATTGCGACGGAAGTCAACTCCATTCTCGAAACCCTGGTCCAGTATGCCAATACCTCACAGGACGGCGTCAATATTTTCGCCGGTACTTCTTCTTACAGCGGCGAAGCCTGCACGACGACGACCAACACGGACGGCAATATCAGCTCCGTTTCTTTCCTCGGCGTGAACTCCACGGTCAAAAGCGATTATGATCAGACCCAGCTTTCGTCCAGCGTCTCCGCCAGTTCCGACATGTCTTACGGCACGCTGTTCAGCAATCTGTTCGTCTACGATTACACGACCACCGATAAATCGACCGGGGTGAGCACGACCACTTCCTGCAACCTTTTTCAGGAACTCATCAATTTCCGGGATTCCCTCAACGGCGATTATACCGGGACCGAATCCGTTACCGACATGATCGGTAAAATCGAAGCCGGCGTGACCAATGCCTCCAACGAGGAGGTCGGTTGCGCGGCCCGTGAAAATCATCTCACCAGTCTGGCCAGCAACTTGAGCAACGTCAACAGCGCGCTGGAAACCCGCGCCAGCGATTTGGAAGACATGGACGAAGCCGAAGCGATTACCGACCTCTACAATGTCCAGACCGCGCTGACCGCCGCGTTGCAGATGACGTCCAAGCTCAACGATCTGTCATTGGTCAACTACATTTAAGCGTTTCAAAGCAGATTCGCAGTCCGTCGGGATGGCGTCCGGTCCGGTCCATATCGGGTCGGACGCTTACTTTTTAAGCTCGAATTTGCCGCGGGCTTCGTCGAAGTACAACTTGGCGCGGTGGGTTTGATACCACTGCCGGAAGGCGGCCGCGTCGCCGCTGAATCCCGTTACGTTTTCCAGTTCCGCCAGAATGCGTGCCTGCCAGCTTCGAAATTGCGGCCGCGCCGCCGCTTCGATCAGCGTGGTCAACGCGTCGCCTTCTCCGGCATTCACCGCGACCAGGGCGAACAGGGTCTTGCCCCAGGTGTCCCGCGGATTCTGCAATTGCTCCTGCCAGGCGGCCCGGACTGTTCCGCGGTAAATCTTGATTCCCGGCAGATCTTTGATGGTCAGGTAAGTCTGATAACGGTTGCCGCTGTAAATCATGAAATTGAGCAAACTGCCATATGTCGCGGGGTCCTGCATTCTGGCCACCGCCGCGATCCAGGCTTGCGGCAAATACCGTCCTTTGACCTGCAATCCGGCCAGCAATACGGGCTTGGCGTCCTGCGTCCAACCGTTTCGCACCACACAATCGATCAGGGCCGGATACGAATCCAGCGCGTTGACGATCACGGTTTTGCTGTTCGCGGTGGCCAACCGGTCAACCGCCATATAGAGATAGTGTGCCTGACGCGGATGCGTCGGCACGGCTTCCAGCAACAGGTCGATATTGGCTTCTCCGACTCTTGCCAGCATATTGATTTGCGGATCGGTAGGCGATACGGCCCGCGACGCCGGCGCCATTGCCAGCACGTCCTCAATATATTTCCGGACGTCGTCGCGATTGGCGGCTTGAACCACGGTTCCGGCGGAAGTGGCGGCGGTACCGGAAGCGGTGGTGGTACTCGCAGTGGCGCCTGAAGTGGCGGCGGTGCCGGTTTTCGCGGAGGAGGAACTGTTGTTCGACGTACTGTTCGTATTGCTGCTGGCCGCCGTATTGGTCGAGCCCGACGAACTGGTCGAACTGGATGGCAGCAGTTTGGTGACTTTGTCTTTGGCGTCGGAGATTTCCGAAATCATACTGGTGATGCTGGAGAGGTCCGAACTGTAACCGGCCGAACTCCAGAGCAGGAGTGTCAGAACGGCGGCGGCGGGGTATTTGGGCAGGTTGATCATTTTTTTCATCTCGACGGTTATTACGACGGCAATTTCAATCGGTTGTTACATCCTGAATTTTCAGCATCAGAATATAGCCGTCTTTTGCTATTTTCCTATCCCTGCGCCTGACTACTGCCTGGCCATTTTTGCTCGCAAAATTTTTTGTCGCTTGATCTTCCGGGGTAACCGGAGATCAAGCGAACCGCAAAAAAGAAAAAGTCGGACGTGCTTACTGACGGGGCTTCGCCTTGAATTTTTTCTCGGCGGCATCCCAGTGGAGCCGTTCCTTTTCCTGGTTGTATTGCGCTTGGATTTCCTGCGGCATGCCCTGATATTCGGTACAGTTGTAGATCATTTCCAACTGTTCGCCGGAAGCGTTGCCATGGGTGATGTTTTTCATGACCATATCCAGCGCCTCGGGTTCGCCGACGCTCATGGCCACCGGCGCGAATTGCGCCAGCGCCCAGGTCTGCCCGGAGATCTTCAGATTGCGCCAGGTGGTTTTGATGTCGGCGTCTTCGATTTTAATGCCCGGCAACTTGCTGATTTCGCTGTACGTCTGATAGGCATTGTTCGGATTGGTCCTCATAAACCGGATCATGGTCGGATACGTCGTCGGGTCTTTCAGCGACGCCAGCGCCTTGATCCAGCTCGGCGGCACGTAGCCTTCGTTGGCATACAGCCCGGACACCAGGATTGGCTTGGCGTCCTTGGCCCACCCATTGCGTTCGACCGCTTCCACCAGTTCGCGGTATTGCGGAAAATATTGCAACACCAGTTTTTTGCTGTTGGGATCGGCCAATTTATTGATGGTATAGATCAAGTGAAAATTCATCGGGCCGTTGAGTTCGGCGAACAGCAGATCGATATTTTTCGCGCCGATTTTCTGCAGCATCGTTACCTGCGGGTCTTCCGAGGAGAAATAATTCTGGCCTTCCGTGGCGGCGATAATTGCGCGAACGTATTTCCGACAATCGTCCCGGGAGGGATGCGCCGGCAGGACGATTTTTGCCAGGGCCGCGCGGTCCGCTTTGTGCTCCTGGAACATTCCGGGTTGTGAAAGCGTCACCGATTTGGGCGGCGTCAATCTCTTTTCAATGCGGTCCAGACTGGCATTGATATTTCGGATTTCCGCCTGCATTTTGAGTTGTTCCGCAGTTGGCGGCGGCGGTTGGGGGACGGGAGTCGTACAGCCGGCAGTAACCAGCGCCAGCAACAGGCTCCAGCCGTAAACGGATTTTTTATCGTTCATGGTTCGATACTCCGATTATTGGCGGTTTTTTTCCGGTTTGACTTTGAATTTCTGGGCGGCCGAATCGAAATAAAGTTGATCTTTCACCTTTTCATATTGCGCGACGATCTGTTCCGGCGTGCCGCTGAAATCAGTATAGGTGGTAATGGCGCCGATAATTCGCGGGCGGAGGTACTGAAACTGTTTTTGCGGCAGGGCACTGATCAATACCGCCAGAATCGAGGGATCTCCGGTTTCGGCAATACTGAGCGCGAATTCGAGACGGCCCCAGGGATTCTGCGTGTTGAAGCATTCATTCTGCCAAGCCGCCCGCAGATCGGCGGACGTGAGGTGAATGGCGGGGATATTTTTGATCAGCCGGTAGGTTTCGTTGCGGTTCATCCCGTTGATCATATACTTGACCAGCGCCGGATAAGTTGACGGGTCGTTGAGTTCGATCACCGTCCACAGCCAGTCCTGCGGGAGATATTGTCCCGTGCAGTTCAGGCCTGCGATCAGGATCGGCTTTACTTCCGCGCCCCAGCCGTTGCGACGGATTACGCTGACCAAATCGTGATTGTTGGCGAATTCCTTGATGACGAAGGCTTTGTTTTTGGGGCCGGCGGTTCGGACGATGGCCTGATCGAGATAATAGGAATTACCCGGGATCTGTTGTTTGGCTTCCAGCAGCAAATGCAGATTTTCTTCCCCCACCCGGCTCAGCATGCCGATCTGGGGGTCGTTGCTGGAAAACGAATTTTGTCCCTTTGAGGCGTCCATAATTTCTTTGATGTATTTCTGCAAACTGTCCTTGTCCGGTTTGGCGGGAAACGCGATCTTCGCCAGCGCATCGCGGTCGGCGCCGTGCGATTCGAAGCCGTTAACATTGCGGAACGACTTGGTTTGTTTTTCGATTTTGGCCAGACGTTCGTTGATCTTAACCAGATCGGCGGCGATTTTTACGTCGGTGGGGTTCGGCTTCGGCGGCGGCGGCGGCTGGGAACAGCAGCCGGCGGCCAGCAACGCCAGTCCGGCTCCCCATAACAGTTTTTTGCTTGTTTTATTCATTTCTTACCTCGTTTGGCGGGTTCTATTTCGTATCCGCGGCCCGGAATTTTTTCATGGTCGCATCCCAATACACCCGGCTTTTATTTTGGCGATACCAACTTACCGGGTCCAGCCCGCTGTTGCCGATGTCGATACATTCGGCCAGCATTTTTTTCGTTTGGCGGTTCCGGTTGCGTTCCGCCCGTTCGATCAGCACATCCAGCGCTTTCTGATCGCCTCGAGCGGCCATCAGACCGGGAATGAACACGTCGTAATATTGCCGGGTGAGCTGCTGCCAGCGCCAGGCGCGCTGGATCGCTTTTTCCCGATCCCAATGCGGGTTGGGCGACAGCAGCGCATAAACGTTGCTCCAGTTGCCGCATTGAACGAAATAATCGGTCAACGCCGCCAGCAACCGCGGATCTTGAGTATCGGTCGCCAGCGCCAGCCAGTTCTGGGAAATGCTGCGTTTTTTCAACTGACGCAGCAGTTGAGGGATGACGGCGTTCTGCCACTTTTTCTGTGGCACGATCCAGAGCAGACACGGATGATCTTCCAACGCCGCCAGCAGCAGCGCCCGGTCCCGGTCGTCCGCCAACTGCGCAATCGCCGCCGTCAGATAGAAATTACCGGCATAGCGGCCGTTGATGAATTGGACTTGCGAGACTGAGATCGAGGAAAACTGCTGCGAAGTGAAACGCTGAACTCTGGCATTGCCGTCGCTTTCCGGCTCCAGCGCCGCCAGCAGCAGATCCAGATTATCCCGTCCCACCGCGGCCAACTTTTCCACCTGCGGATCGGCGACGTTGACCCGGCGCTGGCCGTAGGAGAGGTCCAGAATGGCCGCGATGTAGTTTTTTACCGCCGCGCGATTTTTCAGGTCCGGCAACGTGATCTTGGCCAGTTCCGCGTTATCCGCGCGGTACTCTGGATTCCGGATCTGGCTTTGGCGCGTCAGCGCCCGGTCCAGCCGGTCTACCCGGTCGGAAAGTTCCGCCAATTGGTCCGCGCCGGCGACCTGAAATGCTCCCGCGGTCAGGATTGCCAGCAGCAACCCTCCGACGTGCCACTTCTGCGGCCGCATCATTACTTGCCCGCCGGAGCCGGGGTTTTGACCTTAAACCGCTTGGCGGTCTGGTCGAAGTAAAGCTGGTCATGATTTTTCCGGTACCATTCGACCAGTTCGCCGTCGGAACCGAACGCATCGGTGTACATCAGGACGGTCTGGCGCATCTGTTCCCGGTTGCCGTTATTGCTCTGCAACGCATCGAAAATCACTTTCAGCGCATCGGGATTGCCCTGTTCCAGCACGAGAGGAGCGAACTGAATCCGTTCCCACTGGCCGTTCGGGTTCATGCACAGGTTGCGCCAGGCTTTCAGAATCACAGCGGCGTCGAGATTCAGTTCCGGCAACCTCGATAAACTCTGATAAACCTGCATTTTGTTATTGCAGGTGATAAAATAGGCGATCAAATACGGATAGACTTCCTTGTCGTTCAGCGCGACGCTGAGGTCCAGCCAGGCATCGTTCAACTGGCGGGAACTGCGAATTTGACCGATGATCGTCTTGCGGGCATCCTTGACCCAGTCGAATTTCAGCACCAGCGGCGCCAGTTCCGGATAGCGGGGCAACGCGGCGAGAATCAAATCTTTATTCTTTTCCGTCGCAATCTGGTTGATGGCCTGAATCAGATGATAATTCTGCCGTCCGGGGCGGATGGACTGAAGGAGCAGGTCAAGATGATCCGTGCCGACCGCCGCCAGTTTTTCAATCTGCGGATCGCGGTCGCTCCAGCCGTAACGTTCGCTGGTGGCGGACTGAATGTCGGCAATATACTGTTTGAGATTTTCCGGCGTCGGGTTGGTGGGGAATTCGATTTTTTCGATTTCGTCGAAGTCGGGACGGCGATTGTAGGGATCGCCGCTGTTGACCAGCCGGACTTTCTTTTCCAGTTTGACGATTTTCGCCTGGAGTTCGTCGATTTTTGCCTGCTGCTGCTGTTCCGCGGGGCTGGGACCCGGGCCGTGACATACGCCGCACCCCGCCGCCAGAATTACGCCCGCAACCACTGCCAACGGATACTGGATACTGTTCCGCATTGCCATTTCTCCCCATTGCTTGATCGGTTGATCGGTTCGCGGTCGGAACGCGGAAACGGATTCCGGTCTTCCGTCCGACGTATCGAGACTATAGCATAAATCATCTGCTAAACAAGTTGCGGCGGACGGCGTGGCTGGCGGATTGCAGACGCTTACCGTTCCTGCGCGACGACCCGCAGCGAAACAAACTCGTTGCGGAACGTGGTAAACCGGCTGGTCCGCGTGATCGGTTCTTCCGGATGGGAAAAGTCGATCCGGTAGAGGTCGCGGAACGTCGAATCGTAACAGACACAGTCGATTTCCAGCACGTTTTCGGCCGTCCATGCGGCCATGGCGGCCGTCAGATGCGGCATCGGATCGGTCAGTTGCAGCGAGCCGCGGACAAATTCGCCGAACCCGGCGCGCAGTTGTTCGGTGCCGCGGGGTGTGGTAAAGGTTAAGGCGCATTCGCGGTCGCCGAATTCCACCGCGCAGGAGGAGATGCCGGCCGCGTTGGCGGCGAACCGGTAAAGGGTGCCGGCCCGGCGCCGGGTGGTGTCGCCGGCGAGGTGTTTGACGACCAGTCCGGCGGAGGCCTGTTGCAATTCCCGTTGCGCCGCCGGATTGTCCGGCAACGTTAACGCTTTCAAGCCGGGCAGCAGAATTTCCCAGAACGCGGTGAGAATCTGCTGCATGTCGCCGATGCAGGAGGTTACGGCAATGGCCAGATCATATTCCGGCAGGACCAGCGCATATTGACCGCTGGCGCCGTCGCCGCGAAATCCGTGCTGGCTGATCCAGAACTGATAGCCGTAGCCGCATTTCCAGTCGGGGGATTCGTTCATCGAGTTGTCGGCCTGTTTGACGGTGGCTTCGGCGAGATAGTCGGCCGGAATCAGCTGGCGGCCTTCGTGAACGCCGCGATCCAGCAACAGTTGGGCAAATTTGGCAATGTCTTCCAGTTTGAGATAGAGTCCCCAGCCGCCGCAGTCGATACCGTGCGGACACGATTCCCAGAGGCCGGGGACGATGCCCAGCGGTTCGAACAATCGCGGCATCAGATATTCGCGGACGTTCATCCCGGTGACTTTGCGGATGACTGCCGCCAGCATGTACGTGGCGGCGGAATTGTAGGCGAAACGTTCGCCGGGCTGCCAGTCCAGCCGGGACGACAGAAAGCCCCGGGCCCAATCGCCGTCGGCATCGGCCAGCATTTGATCCCGGGCGCAAGTTGCATGGCCGCTGGTCATGGTCAGCAGATGGCGCAAGGTGACTTCCCGCATCCGGGGATCGGTAATGTCATGCTGGTATTCGGGAAAGAACGAACTGATTTTGTCGGTGATCCGCAGCCGTTTTTCCGCCTGCGCCATACCGATGGCGGACGACGTGAAACTCTTGCTCAGTGAAAACAGTACATGCGGCGTGGCGGCCGGGTACGGCGCCCAGTACGCCTGATGACAAAGCTTGCCGTGACGCATAATCATGATGCCGTTGAGCGAATCCATGGCGTTGAGACGATGCATCAGCGCCGTCAGGACTGCGGACGGAATACCGACCGCTTCCGGAGTACAGGGAACGAAAGTTTTCATAAAGACTAACCTCGAGATCGATATTGGCAGCAAAGATTGAACGTTATTATACTACGAGAACGTTTTACAATACGGGCGATCCGTATTTTTTTCAACCGCCGTTCGCGGAATGGGTAAGCAACCGCAACAGCAGCGAAGAAAAAGTTCGGACCCGGCTTGATTCCGAAACGGAAAAAGATACTGTAGACACTTCAAGCAATACAGGAATACCGATCATGAAATTAGCTACGATATTTTGCGATCATGCCGTGTTACAACAGAAAAAAAATATTCCGGTGTGGGGCACTGCAACGCCGCTGGCCCGCATCGCCGGGCGGTTGGGTAATACGGAAGCGGTCACGGTGGCCGGCGACGACGGCCGATTCCGGCTGTATTTCCCGGCCCAGACGCCAGTCGGACCGTTGATTTTGGAGGTTCAGGATTTGACCTCGCACGAAAAAGTGACGTTGACGGATGTCTATATCGGCGAAGTCTGGCTGGCCGCCGGTCAGTCCAATATGGAACTGACGCTGGCCGGTACCGGCGAGCTCGGCGCGGCCACGATTGCCGCCGCCGATCGACCGCTGGTCCGGTTTTACGTAGTGCCGGTCACCGCGTATCCGTCGGGTCGAAGCGAAGCCGGCGGAACCTGGACGGTCAGCACCCCGGCCGCCGCGGGCGCATTTTCCGCCGTGGCCTATCATTTTGCCGAACAACGTCAACGGGACACCGGAATGGCGGTCGGAATCATTCAGGCGGCCTGCGGCGGAACCAATATCGAGGCATGGCTAAGCCGGGGCGCATTGCTGCGGCTAAACGACTATGAGGCCGAAGTCGAACAGTATGACCCGGCCGGATGCGCGCCGGAGCTGTTTGCCCGGTATCCCGACAATCGAGCTTTATTCGACCGCGGACAGCGGGAAGTCGATTTCTGGAAGCGGCGTTTTTTGCCGTTGCCGGAAAACGTCGGTGCGGAGCGCGGCTGGCAACGGCCCGACTATGACGATTCCGCCTGGGAAAGGATGGAATTGCCGGACAGCTGGACGATGGCCGGATACAATCATGCCGGGGTGTTCTGGTTCCGGTTGAGCATTGATCTGCCTTCCGACTGGGCCGGCAAAGATCTGGAACTCGATCTCGGGGCGGTTGACAAGGGCGATATTACTTTTTTCAACGGCGAATTTGTCGGTGCTACCGGCGACGGTCTGGAAATGCAGTGTTGGCAAGAGTTCCGGCACTACTCCGTACCGGGCAAACTAGTCAAACCCGGACGCAATCTGCTTGCCGTACGGGCGGCGTCGGCGGTATCGATCTGCGCCGACGGCGGATTGATCGGGCCGGCATCGAAAATGTGGCTCCGGCGTCGGGACAAGCAGGGAGCGGCAATCCCGTTGGCCGGCGTCTGGAAGCTGAAAATGGAACATGACCTCGGCATCGACGGCGCAGAAAAAATGCGGTTGCTGGGGGCCGGCGAATGTCATTCGCTGCATATGATGTTCGACAACCTGATTGCGCCGGTGATTCCGTACGCGGTCCGGGGCGCGGTCTGGTATCAGGGCGAAGCCAATGCCATTTGCGGCGCCGGACGCTATCGGTCGCTGCTGGGCGGGCTGATTCGCGACTGGCGGCGGCAATGGGCGCAGCGGGAATATGACTTTCTGACCGTTCAGTTGCCGGGGTTTCAGGAACCCCGCCTCTACAGCGAACTCAGTACGTGGGCGCAATTGCGGGAGGCGCAGGAACTGGCGACCATCGACTGCGGAACGCCGCCGCCGATTACGACCATCGACGGTGGTGACATCTTCGATTTACATCCGAAAGACAAACGTCCGGTCGGCGCTCGACTGGCGCGGGCGGCGGCGGGACAGAGCACCGGCCCGCGGGCAAAAACGGCAGTTCGGCACGGGCATTCTTTACGGGTGACATTCGTGACCGGGGGATCGGCATTACAGGTTCGCGGCGACCGGCTGGACGGTTTTGTGATTGCCGGAAACGATGGCGTTTATCAACCGGCCGAGGCGCGGATCCGCGATTCCGAAACGGTGGAATTGACATCGGCGTCGGTTCCCGCGCCGGAACGGGTCTGTTACGCCTGGACCAACAATCCGTCGATGGCCAATTTGACCGATGCCGACGGTTTGCCGGCCGCGCCGTTCCGGTTGGAGGCGGCGAGAGCGTAGGTTCGGAAAAAATGTTCGGTTGGCGGTTCCGGGGTGGAATTTTGCGGCGAAGGCGCTAAACTTAGAGAGAATCCGAAAGCCAAGGGGTTTATCCGAAAAATTGGACCATTCACTATTGAGGGGAGACGACATGAAGAAATTATTCGTAATGGCGGCGTTGATGGCGGGAGCGACGGGCATGGCGCTGGCGGACGATCTGGAGGTAACAGATACGTTTGACACCGACACGAACTGGAACATGAGTTCGTACTGGCGGATCACCGACAACGGCCAGATGGCGGGAGCGGACGAATATGGAACTTTCCTGCCGCTCAAGAATCGGGCCTCCTGCAAAAATCTAACGTTTGAAGTTGATTTGACCATGCAGAAAGCCAAGGCAAAAACCGAAAAGCGCGCCGGACTGGCCGTTTATGTCGACGATCAGAATTTCTGGACGTTTACGCTGGCCGAAGCCGCCGATGCCAAGGGTGCCAAGCACCTGCTTAAATTGAGCGAAATGCGCCAGGGCAAGTGGGTCGTCGTCAAGAGCGGCGACTGCAACTGGCAGTACAATCAGACTTATCGGCTCAAGCTGGTGATGACGCCTGCCGGCCTCTCCGGCCAGGCCAGCGATGCGAACGGACAGGTGATCGGCAGCGAAACCGCGCCAATTGCCGCCGACTCCATCACCTGCGGAATTCCGGCGTTGCGCGTTATGGGCATGATTGCGCAATTCGACAACGCCAAAATCAGCGGCAAATAACGGTTTCGAGTCGGCTCCGGGCTGAAATTCGATGGAGCAAAGTTGGGGTGCCGGGAAGCATGAAATCGTGCTTTTTCCGGCACCTTGTATTTTTTCTTATGATCCGCATTGGAAATCTTTCGACGATGGAAAGTCGTTTCCCGGGTAGCGGGAAGACACGGGAAACTTGAAAATAGACCGGACCGTTTACTTTTTCAGTTTCAGAATCCAGTCGATCATCTGTTGCCGAAGTTGATCGAGATCGGCGTGTTCGGCGTCGATGGATTCCAACCATTTTTCGGCCTGATCGGCAAGCTGCGTTTTACCGTTTTTGCGGGCATTGACGGCCGCTTCCCGAAGCGTAGTGGCATAGCGGATATCGTCGATGGCTTCACGATAACCTTCCCAGGCAATGGTGTCGATGACGCCGTCGGCGGTGGGATAGACGAAGTTGTGATCGCGGACTCCGACGTGATCGAAGTCATCCCAGGGATTGCCAAATGCTTCATAATAGCAATAGGTGGCAAAGCCGTCGTAGTTGTTAAGGTAGAGCATCAGCCCGTAATTGCGCCGGTAGACTTCGGGATTTTCCACCCCGCTTTGCGGATTGCAGTAGCTCCATATCCGATGATTTTTACGGTGCCATTGTGCGGCTTCGGAGCGCAATGGCACTCCATTGTAAATCACCAGGTCTTGCAAGTCTCCGACCAGATGAAAACTGCTGTCGGCTCCTCGTTTGGTATCGCAGCAGGCCACGAAGATTTTTCCTCCGGCCTCATGGATGGCATTCCAGATCGGCCGTTGCTTCTTCAACATTTCGCCTCTGGTTTCATCGATGCCGTAGAAGTAGACGTCGCGATGTCCATATACCTGTTCGACGATGGCGATGATTTGCTGGACTCGCTGCTTAACCTGTTTCAGCGCTTCCGGCGTATTGACGGTGCTGAATTGCAGGTTGGACTCCGGTCCGCTCAAGTACAGCGGACGAAGGTCGAACCCCAGATTTTTCCGCAGTTCAAGAACCTTGCGGAAAGAATCGAAATCCCATGGTTTCATGCCTTTCGCATTTTGTAACTGATAACATAGCGGACTGGTAATGCCGTGCGCGTATAAATCTTTCAGTTCATTCCGATATTGGGCTTCGGTTTTGTGAAACGGCGTCAGGTCGCCTTGGCTGTTCGGATCGATCACGCTGACATAGTAGAGGCTCGGCACGAAGTCCCGTTGCCGATCGTAATGGGTTTTGGCGCGGGCCAATTTAAACGGCAGAATTCGGACCGTCAAATCCAGACGTCCGATTGGCTCTTTTTTTGCCGTCAGCGTGATATATCCGGTATAGGTTCCGGGGACGGCGTTTTCCGGCGCCCGGATCGTGAGTTGAAACTGTTGATTTTGATTGCGGAACAAATCGAGCGGCTGCAACGTTGCGGCGTCTTTGACGGGATAGTCCTTACTCGGAATCGACATCTGCCAGCGTTCCCGCGTTTCGTTGACTTCGGGATGGCAAATCGAAACATACTTAGCGCCATCCGGAAAATTCAAACGCAGGTAATTCATCTGCCGAGAGTAATCGACTTTTACCAGCGAGGCGTCATGAAGCAACAGTTCCGGAACGAGTACCCGGGTGTTTTTGTCCTGCCAGATATTTTGCCAGGCCGAGCCGGCCTGATACCAGCATTTGACGATTTTCAGATCGAGGTCGGCGGCGGGAATGACATTGCCGCCGGAATCTTGCAAATCGGAAACGTTCAGTTGTACCGCCGCCATATCTTTGAGCGGACGCAGAACGAAACTTGCCGGTTCATATTCGCCCGGAGCAAGCGCGATCCGGAGTTGATTCCCTTGCCGATTGTTGTTTAGCTGACGATCCGGCACAATCGGGGTACCGCCGGTGGGCGAAACCACAAAACAGAGACAGTTTTTCAGCATGATTTTCCGGTTGAGCAAGGCATACATCACGGCTTCATGCTGTCGGACAAACGCCGTGACGATGAAATCCCGGCGCGCCAGTTCCGCCTCAACTGCGGGCGACATAAGCGCAAGCGCCTGCCGGGTGTTTACGTCCATGTCCGTTCGCGCCAACTGGCGCAGGACGCCTTGCCATTGCTGTAAATTTCTGAAATTGCGGGAATAACTTAATAAAGTATTGATCGCGTCTTGCTGTGTTTCGCTGAACCTCACGGTTGCTATGGTTTTCTGCTGCAATAACGTACCGATTTTTTTCTGGATGGCGGTCAATTCCCGCAACGCGTTTTCGCCGAGCTCGGAACGCGGGATCGCATTCAGTTGCCGTTGCCATTGGGTCATGGTCGCAATGCTTTCTCCCATAACTGCGGCGGGAATATCATGATTCAATTGCGTGACGTCCGCCGCCGACAGCGCGCGCGGGTAAATGGTCACCTTACTGATTTTGCCGCTGAAACTGTTGTAGCCGTCCGGATCTTCCCCCAGCAATACCGGTTTCCGGGCAAAATCCTGAAGCGGAGATACGTATTTTTGTTCCGCTTCGAGAGTCCCGTTTCCATACAAACGGAAACATTGTTCCGATGTGGAATAAACCACCACAAGATGATTCCAGGTATTCAGCGCAATGCCCTTACCGAGCAGCGCTACCTCTTTGCCGTTGAGCATCCGTGTTTTGGGCACCAGCGATGGCGTAAGTGAACTTCGCCAGTTCCAGTTGCGGCTGATGACAGTGGCGCAGTCTCTTTTTTTTACCGCCACATCTTCTTCCGGGCGCGCAGTAATCATGAACCAGAACGAAAGACTTAGTTCATGGCGTCCATCGAGTTCCGGGCCGACGGGAATTTCCGCATGGCTCCCGGATTTTCCATCGCAGCTCAAATATTTACCGGCATCATTCCATCGCGCTCCGCCCAGTAATTTCCCGCCGGCTTTAACGCCGTGTTCGTCCACCAGGATGATCGGAGCGTGGAGATCGGCGGCGGCAAGCGTGCCGTTCAGGATAAAGACGAAAACGATACGTGAAAACCATGCGAACAAATGCTTCATAACAAGTCCTATTCGTGAACGTGAATTGCTGTCGCTAAGCGGTCCTGCTTGTTTTTGGGGGGCGAGCGGCTTGCTGCATTACAGCATCGGCACGTTGCTGCCAATCGTCGTTCTCAGCTCCGCGGGCAACAGGCTGTCGCAATGACCGTCGAAGAAAGCCACGTTGGCGCGTTTGTTATGTAACAATCCTACCAGCATGCTGGTATCGGTGGCGCTGGTCGCCCGGAAATACCCGATCGGTTCGTTCGGATTGGCAACATCGTAGCGGGAGTCGGACAGAAAGACGAAGCCAGACGGCGTTTTGACCTTGTAGCCGACCAGGAACTTGCTGTCGTTGAAGCCAATGCCGGTGGCCCAGATGATCCAGTTGCCGTCAGTATCGCCACGAAGGCCGTTGACATAGCCCAGCTCATTTGCGCCATAGTGATCGCGAATGTCGGTAATGGCGGTCTGTATATCACTGTCGCTGAAATTTGGTTTGGTCGCTTGAACCGGGCATACCCCGACGGAGAGATTCGGAATATACTTGCCGCTGTGGACATAATGAAACCAGCCGCAGGGAACGGCCGAATTCCACCGGGTATTGGCGTCGTAAACGGAAGTGGGCTGCATCTGATTGAAATCGTTGCCGTACATCATGACGGCGGTGATTCCTTGTTTTTGATTGGACACGCAACTGATCGCTTTGGCGCGGTCACGCGCTTTGCTCAAGGCCGGCAACAGCATCGCCGCCAGAATCGCAATGATAGCAATAACGACCAAGAGTTCGATTAGCGTAAAATTTCTTTTTTTCATCATCACTTCTCCTGTATGAGGGTTCAAATCATGGTTTTATAATTTTTTTCCGGAACGATTCCGCAACTTTCGCGCTTGATTAACGTCGGCGTGATACGCGTGACCTGGCGCGGCAGCGCCGGATCAGTCAGACGTTTGAACACGGTCTCAATCATCATGGCGGCAATGCTGGTGCCGTCGGCATAGTGAATGGTCGACAGCGTCGGGACGGTGAACCGTGATTGCGCGATATCGTCCTGCCCGACGATGCTGAAATCGGACGGGATGTGATAGCCAAGCTCGGTGGCGCGGCGAATGATGCCGATGCCGACCATATCGTTGTGGGCGATAAGCGCGGTCGGCAATTTCCGATTACATTGACGGAGCAACTGATCGAAAAACTGGTGGCCGTCGTCGAAAGAGAGGACGCCGTTTTGAAAGACTTGCCACGGTTCGGGAAACGCCAGCCCGAATTCCGGCGCCAGGCGGCGATACAGGTCGTAGCGGTGGTCGTCGCGATTGCCCAGCCAGGCGATTTCCCGATGGCCGAGTTCCCGGAAGTATTGGAGAATCATCCGCACCGCCGCTTCCAGATTGAGTTCCACCAGATCGAAACGCGGGTCGGCATGATAAAAACTGACTACCGGAATATGCAGATTGGCCGGCAGCAGTTGCGGCTCCACCGTAATAATCGCTTCCACCTGCCAGGATAAAATCGTATCCAGTGCATCGGGCTGTTCGCGTTCGGTATCCCAGAAGGCAAAAATCGGGGCGTACCCGCGCCGACGGATCTCCTGATGCAGATCGGCCACCATTTCCCCGTAAAAGAAATTGCGCGGCGACGGCAGTAATATGCCGATATTATTGGACTTCTGCCGACGAAGTTCGGCGGCGGCCCGGTTGGGACGGTAGCCCAGGGCTTTGGCGGTGGACAGAATCCGTTCCGCCACTTCCGGCCGGATGCGGTCTTTGTGCCGGTTGTTCAATACCAGCGAAACCGTCGACTGCGACAGATTCAACCGTTTCGCCATTTCCGTCATTGTAATGCTCATGAACTGACTTTCCCGTAAGTCATACGTATGATTATTACGTATGACTAAAGTATAATCAGTCAGATGAAATTTGTCAATAGGGGAATAATTTTTTTCGGCGTCTCTCTCCGGAAACGCCACCCCGCTTACGGTAATTTCCGTCCGGTGAAAATCAGCCGGGCTGAAGCCAGCCGACAGCGGCCGTCCGGTTGCCGGACCGACATCAGCAACGCCGTCAGCACATACGCCCGGAAAAGATCGCGCTCGTCCGCCGTCGGCAACACGGCAAAAAAAGGCGGCAGCAACACCCGGTCCAACCATTCCGTCAACGCTTCGGCATCCGGTACCATTCGAAAACCTTTCTCGCAGCTCACCCGGGTAGTGCGAAACGGCAGCGTCGCCACCAGCCGCTCATACTGCGCCACCGTCGGCATAAACCACGGCCACGAAAAAGTCTGAAACCGCGCGGCGAAATCAACCTGTTCCATCGCCTGGCGCAAACACCGGACCGGCTCGGGCTCGCTGTCGGCCGACCAGAATCGGAATCCGACCAGCCCACCCGGACGCAACGCCCGGTATGTCCGGGTCAGCAAATCCCGATGGTCGCTCACCTCCTGCAACACTCCGTCGGACCAAATCAGGTCGAAACGTTCCTGAAACGAAATACTATTCACCGTCTGCCGGGAAAAATCGAGATTGCCGCGGGCATAAGCACGGGCAAGGCGGATATTGGGCTCGGCCGGATCAATGCCCAGCACATACCCGCGCGGCACCCGGCGAGCCAGCCGGTCCGCCTCGACGCCGTCGCCGCACCCCAACACCAGAATCTGTTCGTCGCCCCGCCACCGCCAGGCAGCCAGCGGCGACGGACCGGCGGCAACGTCCGGCAACGAATGAAACGAGGGCGGTATTTCCGGCATCAGACCGTTTACTCCCCGGCCAATCCGGCGGCCATGTTGTCGCCGGGCTTTGCCTGTTTTAATTTTTCCAGAAAAGCCGGGGCGTCCGGAGCGTTTTCCGGCGGCGCCCACGGCGCAAAATCGGCTTCGGACAGCGGCTGATACGGACCGCGTTTCACCTCGATCACCGCCGAATCCGGACGACGGACCACAAAACAGTGCAACCCGTTTTCCGGCAATTCCACGGCGACCTGATCGCCATCCGCCTCCAGATCATACCGTCCGGTCACTTCGCCGGCAGCGGAAAACGTCAACACGGAAACCGCGCCGTGCAAGATCACCATCAGCTCCCACTTGTCCGGCTGGACGTGACGGTGCGGACGGACGTAACTGGGCGGCTGTACCGCCATCACCAGACGGTGGATGTCGGCTTCCACGGTGGGATGAAGATTATAATGAGCCCTGCCTCGCGGCGAGGCCGCCGCTTTCGCTTGAAGTTCGGAAAACAAATGACGATCCACGATTTTCATACCATACTCCAGAGTTGCTAACGATTGGCGGCATCAAGATATACCGCTCCTCGGGTTATTCAAGCCGAACGGGAATCGCCGTTTCGGACATCGTCCAAAATCTCGTGGACTTTCTGCAACAGAATTTCTTCGTTGTAGGGCTTGAGAATCACGGTATCGCCGAATTCGCCGCCCAGCATTTCCCGGGAATAACCGGTAGTGAACAGGACCGGCATCGTCGGATCCAGTCCGCGAATGTGCCGGAACACCTGCCGTCCGGACGCCTTCGGCATAATCACATCGAGAACGACCAGCGAGACGGCCTCCTTCTGACGGTCGAACATCTGCATGCCCTCTTCGCCGTCCGCCGCCGCCAGAACCCGATATCCGGCCTCCTCCAGAATCATTTGGGCAAGCGAGCGGATCTGGGCTTCGTCTTCGCAGAGCAGAATCAGTTCTCCGTGACCGTGAGGATGGCCGGGGGCGGCAGGATCCGCGCCGGCCAGGTTGTCCGGCACGCTGAAACCGGAGGCGGCAGGAAACCATACGCTGATCGTCGTCCCGGTTTCCGGCGCCGAAACCATATCGATAAAACCGCCATGGTTTTTGACGATGGCGTAAACCGTGGCCAGCCCGATCCCGCTGCCTTTGCCGTCCGCTTTGGTAGTAAAGAACGGTTCGAAAAGATGCTGTTTCACCTCGTCGGTCATGCCGGGACCGGTATCGCCGATGGAGAATCCGGCAAACCAGCCGGGGGCGAGATCCGGGCGATGTTCCGCCTGTTTCTCATTGAGGTACGTTTTCAGCGCGGAAATCGTCAAAGTTCCGCCGCCGGGCATGGCATCGCGCGCATTGACGCAAAGATTCATCAGCACTTGTTCGACCTGCCCCTGATCGGCCAGAATCGGCGGGATCGTTCCCTCCGTATCCAGAACGATTTTAATCGGTTTGCCCAACACCTGTCCCAGCATTTTCACGAATTCGTGCAACAGCGGCGGCAACACTAGATTTTTACGTTCGGGAGTCAGTCCGGACCGCCCCAACGCCAACAGTTGGCGAATCAGATTCCGCGCCTTTTCGCCGGCCTGGATGATATTGGTCCAGATCCCGATGGCTTTCGGTTCGGCAAGATACTTTTCCAACATCCGGCTGTATCCCATGATAACCTGGAGAAGATTGTTGAAGTCGTGCGCCACGCCGCCGGCGAGTTTGCCGATGGCGTCGAGTTTTTGCGACCGGAAAAACTGTTCCCGGATCTGACTCTGCTCGGTAATATCATCGATCATCGCAATAATCTGAGTCGGCAGATCATGGTCGTCCCGGATGGAGGCGACCGTAACCGAAGTCAGAATCGCCTGGCCGTCGCGACGGATAATCCGGCGTTCCGTCACATAGGATTTCACCTCGCCCTTGACCGCCGAAGTAAAACTCCGGATCGATTTTTCCGATTCTCTCCTATCGATCAGCGTCGCAATGTCGCGGCCCTCCAGGTCTTCCGGTTCATACTGCAACATGGTCGCCGCCGCCGAATTGCAATAAAGCACCCGGCGATCCAGGCCGAGAATCACCATCCCGAGCGGAGCATATTCGAAAATCGATCGAAACCGGCGCTCGCTGCTCTGCAATGCGTCTTCGCGGGCCTGAATTTTCACCGCCATCTTATTGACATTGCCGGCAATCGTGGCTAACTCGTCGCGGCCGGGAACTTCGATCGCGGCGGCATAATTGCCGCCCGCGATTTTCTCCAGTTCGTGATTGATGGTAATGACCCGCCGCAAAAACCGGCGATTGAGATATTCGGAAACGATCAGAAACGCCACGATCGACGAGATCATCACCGCGGCAATCAGAAACAGCAGCAACTCCTGACGGGATTTGCCGACGACGCTCAAATTGTAGGTTAAAATCAGGGTCCGGGGCGTAATATACAGGTCGTCGTTATAAATATTGAACTGGTCGGGCGTCGGCGTGGTATCGATGTAGAGCGTCAGGGTGTCGCGCTCCGTCACCGCCACCCGGCGGTTCCTCAAAATCCGATGGCCGAGCGACCGCGAGAGTTTGATTTCCCGGCCGGGATTCAACAACGACCAGGATCGTTCATTGCAGACGGTCGTAATCAAGTCGATATGAGTCAACAGCGGATTGTCCACTGTCAATTCGTCCAGTTTCTGCAGCGAGAGGAACTCATAATAACTGCTGTTGTAATGATGGGAAATGTAGTGGCGAAGATTATAAGATATCTCCACGATATAGTCGCTGTTGACCGGACTGTAATAGGCATATTTGTTGAGGATGCCGGTCCTCATGCCGACGCTGGCCTGCGGCGTGAAGACAATCCCTTTGCCGTAAATGCTGCGGATAAAGTTTTCAAAGTAAATGCCGGCCGAGAACAGCTCCAGCCGGCGGTCGGGCAGAAACGAGGTATTGACGACCTTGCCGTTCCGGTCGATGAAATAAATATCGTCGCAGCCGTATTGATCGGCCAATTCCTTGAGCCGGGCCGGAGTCCAGCCGGAATAGTCCGCGCCGACTTCTTCGGCAATCGCCAGCACCGCCTTCCGTGCTTCGAGATTGAGTTCCGCCTGAAACGAAGTGAAAATCCGGTCGTACTGGCGAATGATGATCGCCACCTGGCGAGAAGTGGAGTCGATGTTCAGATCGACCAATTCGCGGGAAATCCGTTCGGAGTAGAACCAGACTCCGCCGGCAATCAGCCCGCCCGAAAGAATGAGGCTGACCAGCAGGCTGAACATGAAACTTCTTTTCATGCGCGCTTCCTCCCCGGAACGCCGCCGTCACCCGTTAGAGGTTATATTTTTTAAGAAAAGAAGCCAGGAATCCGGAGGCCTGATCGTAATCGTCTTCCAACAGCAAATGGCCGGCGTTTTCCAGCGTACAGACATCCGCCTGGGGGAAATAGCTCTTCCATTTTTTCAGGAATTGCGGCGTAAAACACCAGTCCTGCATGCCCCAGATGATCGAGACCGGAATTTCCTTGAACATCCAGAGCCCGTGTTCGATCTCCAGCAACACTTCATAGGAAATATCATTGACCGACATCGGAATGTCCTGCACAAAACGCATTACGGCAATCCGGTTTTCATAGCTGTCGTAGGGCAACAGATAACCCTGCTGAACGTTGAGCGGCAACGGTTTCTTCACCGCCGTCTGCAACAGCCCTTTGACAAACCAGTTCAATTTCCGAATCGCCAGGTTGCCGAACCAGGGCAACCGGCAAAGCCCGATCCGCCACGGCATCACATTCATGGAAAACGCCGCCGAATTCAGAATCGTCAAACTTTTGATCCGATGCGGATGCCGCACGGCAAAGCCCAGCCCGATCGCCCCGCCCCAGTCGTGAACCACCAGATTGATACAGTCGACCTTCAGCGCCACCAGCAACGTTTCCAGATTTTCGATATGCGTTTCCAGCCGGTATTCGAAGTTCTGAGGTTTGTCGGAAAGCCCGCATCCCAGATGGTCGGGCGCAATCACCCGGTGATTCGAACTGAAATCCCGAATCATCCGGCGGTAGAAGAACGACCAGGTCGGATTGCCGTGCACCAACACCAGCGGCGTCCCCTTGCCCTCGTCGATGTAGTGATACCGGTACCCCTTGATGACATGGTACTTGGATTGGAACGGATACAAATCCTGAATTGCCGTGATGCTTGTTTTCACCACTCTACCCCCAGCATGGTACAGTTGATTCCGCTCCCGATGCCCAGCAACGCCAGCCGCGACCCGGACGTCAGCCGCCCGGCATCCGCCGCCATCATCATCGCCATCGGACAGGACACCGACCCGACGTTGCCCATCGATTCAAGATTCGAATAGTCTTTGCGCGGATCCAACCCCAACCGTTCAAACAGCAGACGCTTATGAGCGGAACCCACCTGATGAGTACATATACAGTCCAAACTTTCCGCCGTCAAGCCGGATTCCGCGAGAAATTTCCGCCAGGTCCGAAATGCGGTATCCACGCCGCTGTGCAACAGCGCTTCCGAATCCGTGTTCATCATTGTCGCGGCCCCGTCCTCCATGCCTTGATCGGCGCTGCCGCGGCACAAATGATTGTATTCCGTGGCCGCCACCGTAGCCTCCGCCGTCAACCGATGCCCGCCGAACTGCGGTCCACCCATAATCAGCGCCACCGCGCCCGACCCGATCGTCAACGACGCAAAGTACGGTTTGACGGTCTGCCGCGTCAACCGCAGATCGCCGTTGATCGCCGCCACCGTATTTTCCACCAGCGAGCGGCCGTTTTCCCCGGCCACCAGCATGCCGGCCTGAATTCGGCCGGTCTCAATCAAATTGGCCACCACCACCATACCGGACAAAATCCCCAGGCAGGCGTTGGACAAGTCAAACACCAGCGCGTCTTCCGCCAGCCCCAGCCCGGCATGAACTACCGTTGCCGTCGCCGGCTCCAGAAAGTCGCGGGACACCGAACAGTTGATCAGACAGCCGATCTGTTCCGGCGGAATCTTACTGTTGGCCAGCGCTTTTTTGCCGGCCAGAATCGCGCCCTGACTGGGCCGCATGCCGGGTTCCCAGAAGCGGCGTTCCTTGATGCCGGTCATCAGTTCGAGACGACCGGCCGGAAGCCGAAGTCGTTCATACGCGGGCGCCAGCCGGTTTTCCAGTTCCGCCGAGCTGACCCGTAGCGGCGGAAGCTCGTAGCCCATGCTTTCCAGAAAGACCTGACGATAGATCATTTCTTCTTGATTCCCGACCCTTCGGTTCCCTCGGCGCGCACATAAAAGAATTTTCTATCGCCGGTGACTTTGACATAGGCCAAACTGTTGATCACGCTGCGACCGCTGGTATTGAGAAAGTCCATGAAAAAGCTGCGAATGATGACCGCGCCGTTGCTGCCGAACGGCAACAGGCCTACCCACGTACTCGTCACCGCCAGATTGGTGTTTTTCGCCACCGGCCAGTGAAAATAGTCGTTGCGCCCGCTCTGTTCCAGTTTGCCGTTGACGATCACCCGGAACGGAAATCCGCAGATCAACGTCTTCATGATCAGTTTGACGTAGACGTCGCCGTCTTCGGTGATTGTGGGCGTGATGCCGACTTCCGCTTTTTCCGTGAAACTGTCTTCAAACATCAGTTTGTGATAGACCGGTCCCGCCAGAATGGGATCGACCATCACGGTCTTCACCGCCGCATCCCGATTGAAGCTGTCCTTGATCGCACCTACCGAACCTTCAATGGCCTGGACATCTTTCTTGTTGATTTCCGGCACGTCCGAACCCGGTAGCGGCACCATGGAAATCACCGCCAGAATCAAGCCGACGAGCACAATGATCGACGAGGCCAAATCAATGGCTTTCCTCACCTGTCCGGTCTTTTTTTCCTGAACAATCTGGTCGGGGGTGAGGTTATTGATATCGATTTCCGCACCGCACTGCCGACAGAACAAGTCCCCCATCGGGTTTTCAGCGCCGCACGCTTTACAGATCACGCGTAAAGGCATTGGTATCTCCTGCTATTTCTTATCCGCCGCTGCCGCCGGCTTGCTGCCGCCATCGGCCGGAGCACTGGTTTTCTTATAGTCGTTACAATAAAAGCCGCTGCCTTTGAAAATAATTCCCGCTCCGGCGCCCACCAGTCTTTTCAACTGCATTTTCCCGCAGGCGGGACATTTCTTCAGCGGCGCATCCTTCATGCTCTGAAACACATCCACATGTTTGCCGCACGCACGACATTCATATTCGTAAGTAGGCATAACTCCATACTCCTTCCCAAAAACACCATTCCGGTTCTTTTCGCCGGACTGATTATTATACCCGCATTTTGCCGGATTTAAAAATCAGGATTGCAATTTTTTCCGGATTAAAGCCCGAAATCTTCCCGGGTGAAACAGTAGACCCGATTACAGAATTCGCATTTGATGCCGGGGTTCGGACTGGTCTCGAACAGTTTTCGCAGTTGCCCCTCGCCCAGCGCCAGCATCGCTTCCCGAAGCCGTTCCTGGCTGCAGTTGCACTGGTAACCCGGATGAACGGGAAAACTGTAAACCAGATCGGCATTGTTTTTCGGATAGGCGTTGCCGGTCAACTCCTCCAACACTTTCCACAGCTTTTTCTCGCTGGGCATGATGTCGGTCAGCAGCCGCCGAATCCGGTCGCCGTGAAGCTCCCGCCGAATGCCGTCAAAGCGTTTCAAATCGCAGCCGGGCAACGCCTGAAGCATAATGCCCACCGCCCGTTCGACCGGTCGCGCCGGATCCGGATTGAGGCGAATTTCGCATTCGAACTCGGTTTCGATCTGGTCGGAAGTGGAAAAAAAGAACGCGGCATCGTCCACCACGTCCAACAGCCCGGCCCGGGTGATTCCCGAATGGAGAATCTTGCCATGATCGGCCCGGATGATACTCAACTGGCCGTCTTCGTCGCCGTAAATTTCGTTTTCATTGGCCGCTTCCGTCATCAGATGGGGCTCGCCGATCAGCCCCCGGATCTTGGCCGTGGACGACACATCGGCGATGACCCGGCGCAGTTTGCCGTAATATTCCCAGCGGAACGTATAGCGTTCCTCGCCATCCAACAGCGGCGAAGTGAGAATCGCGGTCGTCAGGGCCTGACCGAAAATAATCGTCGATACCGGATCGGTATCGTGCAACCGCACCGCCTCGGTAACCGTCGCGGTCGTCTCCGTCAGCGTAAACCGCATCGCCAACGGATTGACGACCCCGCGAATCAGATAATCACTGCTGTCCATAAAGAACTTTACTGAACCCTCTCGATCACGATTTCCGGATCGATTTCTTCCCGGAGAATCCGTTCCAGGCCGTCTTTCAGCGTCATCGCCGCGTGGGGACAACAGCCGCAGGCGCCCTGGAGTCTCAATTTGACATGTTTATCCTGAATTTCGACGATTTCCAGATCGCCGCCGTCGTTCTGCAGACAAACCCGCAATTCGTTCAACCGAGCCCGAATCTTGTCTTCCATAGCCTTGACTCCTTCCCTAAAAGGGGATGATTATAGTATCGTCTTAAAACACGAATTCCACATCGTTGAGCCGGGCGGCAAATTCCTTCAGCACGGCTTCTTCTTCCGCCTGCCCGCCGCGCGCCACGAACGTGGCGCTGAACCGGACGCAGGGACCGGCATCGTCCCACGGCACCGAACTGATCAGTTTTTCCCGAATCAGCCATTGGCTGAAATCTTCGCCCGAGCCAAACGCAATCCCGTTTTTCGTGCCTTTCGGCGCCCGGACATAGAGATAAAACGAACCTTCCGGCATCTTGGCGTCGAACCCGAGCCGACGGAGGGTTTCCGTCATGCTGCGGAGCCGGCGTTCGTATTTGGCGCAGATCCGGGGCGTGATCGCCGCCTGATCGTCGAGCGCGGCAATCGCCGCTTTCTGAATCGCCGCAAACTGGCCGCTGTCGGCATTGTCCTTGACCGTGGCAAACGCCTTGACCGCCAGCGCATTCCCGCAGACCCAGCTCAACCGCCAGCCGGTCATATTGAATCCCTTCGACATGCTGTGAAGCTCCACCGCCGTATCGACGGCACCGGGAATCGACAGGATACTCAACGGCTTGCCGGTAAAATTCAGCGGCGCGTAGGCCGCGTCGGAAACAATCAGAATATGATTGGCTTTGGCGAATTCCACCGCCTGGGTAAAGAATTCCACCGTGGCCGACGCCCCGGTCGGGTTGTTCGGATAATTCAAATAAAGCAGTTTCGCCCGTTTCCGCTGGTCCGCCGTCAACGTTTCCAACTGCGGCAGAAAATGATTTTCCGCCCGCAGCGGGAGGTTGACCACTTCGCCGCCCAGATATTTCGTCCAGGTGGCCATGACCGGATAACCGGGGATTGTGGACAGCGTAATATCGCCGGGGTTGATGAAACACGCCGGCAACAGGCTCAACGCGGATTTGCTGCCGATCGCGTGAACGATCTGAGTCACCGGATCGAGTTCGACCTGGTACAGCGCTTTCATATAGCGGGCGGCGGCTTCCTTGAACGCGGCGATGCCGTTGTCGGCATAGGTGCGGTTCTCCCAGCGGGCGGCCTCGCGGGCCAAAGTTTCGACCACGGCGGGAAACGCCATGTCATCGGGTTCGCCCACGCCCATATCGATCAGCGGAGTCTGCGGTTTTTCCGCCATGGCGGCACGTTTGGCGCGCTTGATTTTTTCGAATTTATAAATTGCCGTGTCCTTGCCGAAACGGGAACCGCCGATGCGTTCGGCAAAATTGTCCTGCAAAAAACTTTCCGTCATCTTCTCACCGTGGATATTTAACTTCACTCGAAAACGTCACCAATGATGTAAATGTTTATAGAATACCAAAAATCCCGCCCTTTACAACCCCGATTTCCCCATTTTTTTCACTTCCCCGGCTGAAATCCGGCAATTCGGCGATACAATATAAGCGGCAAAACTTTATTCCGGAGACCGGCAATATGAGTGAAAAAATCATCATCGGCAAACATGAATTCGAAGGCGTGAAAATTTCCACCGCCAAAAGCAACATTCTGATTATCCACTGCGACCGGGGCTTCCTCGGCTGCGGCTACTTCGACATGAGCGTGGCCGAACGGCTCGGCGACTGCGCCGCCGTGGTCACCGGGGTAAAAAGTTTCGAAGACATGCTGGCCGCCGCCGTAGTCCGCCTCAGTCCGGCTGCCGCCGCGCGCGGCATCAAGGTCGGCATGGCCGGCCGCGACGCGCTGGAAGCCATGGTCCGATAACCGTTCGCCACTACCACCGGAACCGCCGCCTATGGAAAAACCGCCGTACGACATCACGCCAAAGATCGTCTCGCTGATCGCCGCCGTGGCCGAACAGGTCGGCCGGATCAACGTGCTGGCGGTGCCCGACGCGGTCCGGTTGCGCCGGTTGAACCGGGCACGGGCCGTCCATTCGTCGCTGGCGGTGGAAGGCAACTCGATGACCTATGAACAGGTCACGGCAGTGATGGACGGCGATCCGGTGCTGGCCGCGCCCCGCGAAGTTCAGGAAATCCGCAACGCCATCAAAGCCTACGAACAGATGGAGCGCTGGAATCCCTATGCGGTCGCCGATCTCCGCGCCGCCCATACGCTGCTGATGACCGGTCTGGCCGACGAAACGGGCGAATTCCGCCGCCTCGGCGTGGGCATCAAACGCGGCGACCAGGTCGTCCACGTGGCCCCTCCGGCCGAACGGGTCGGCGGCCTGGTGGAAAATCTGCTGGAATATCTGCAAACCTCGGACGACCACCCGCTGATTCGCGGCTGCGTTTTCCATTACGAATTCGAATTCATTCATCCGTTCGCCGACGGCAACGGACGGCTGGGCCGCCTGTGGCAAACCCTGTTTCTGAGCCGCTGGCAACCGCTTTTCGCCATGCTGCCGGTCGAATCGATCGTCCATGACCGCCAGAGCGAATATTACCGGGCGCTGGTCCAGTCCGACGCCGTCGGCAAGTCCACCGCGTTCATCGAATTCATGCTGTCCGCCATCCGCACCGCTTTAGCCTCGGTAAACCTTCATCATGACCAAGCGATCGACCAAGTAAGCGACCAAGTAAGCGTACCAGTAAAAAGACTGTTGGGATTAATGAGCTCCAGCGGTCAGAGCGCACTGCAACTGATGCGGCAACTGGGACTGAAACACCGGTCGAATTTCCGCCGTCACTATCTGGACCCGGCGCTGGCCGCCGGCTGGATTGAACCGACGGCCGCCGGCAAGCACGATGCTCGTCAGCAATACCGGCTGACGCCGGCCGGACGGGAGTTGCGTTTCAGTTGCGGAAATCAGCCTTCGTCATGAAAATCCGGAGCACCATTGCCCTCGCGGCAAGTCTGCTGACCGTCGTCTTGCTGCTGGCCGCCGGGTACGGGGGCTATTGCTTCAGCGTGTTCGGGCGTTGCGAAGCCGTGGTACGGAATACCGGGTCCGTCCCGATCCGCAACCTGCGTTTCGATCTCGGCCGTTCCGACCGGACGCTGCTGACCGTGTTGACGCTGGCCCCCCACGAACAACGGCGAATGGTCTTCTATCCGAATTGCGACGGCGCTTACCGGCTCTCTTTCACCGACCGCGACGGCCAGGCGAAGCAACTGTCCTGCGGCTACGTTACCGCCGGACACAGCGAATACACCGAATGGCAGGTGGACGCCGGACAACCCGAAGTACTGGAAAAAGACGCGCCGGGCAACTATCTTTTTCCATTCCGTCCGAAACCGGCGAAATGGAGAGAAAGCATCATCCCGACCGAATACGTAACGCAGGAAACACCGCATTTATGAAACGTCTTAAAATTGTTGCCGACGACAAAATTCCCTTTCTGCGCGGCGCGCTCGAACCGGTTGCCGACGTGGGTTACCTTCCCGGCGGCCGGATCGCCCGCGAGGCCCTCCGCGACGCCGACGCGTTGATCATCCGCACCCGCACCCGCTGCAACCGCGAACTGCTGAACGGTACCCCCGTCCGGTTCATCGCCACCGCCACCATCGGCTACGACCACATCGACCGGGCCTACTGCGATGCCGCCGGCATCCGCTGGACCAGCGCCCCGGGCTGCAACGCCGGCTCGGTCCGGCAGTACGTCGTCTCGGCACTCGTCAACCTGGCTCATAACCACCATTTCGACCTGACGGAAAAGACGCTGGGCGTGGTCGGGGTGGGTCATGTCGGAACCCAGGTGGCCGCCGCCGCCCGGACGCTGGGCATGACCGTACTGCTCTGCGACCCGCCCCGGCAGGACCGCGGCGACGTGGAGCCGTTCGTCTCCCTGGCTGAAATTCTAACGAAATCCGACCTCGTCACCCTCCACGTGCCGCTGACCCGGGACGGCGGTTATCCGACGTTTCATCTGGCCGACGACGACTTTTTTGCGCATCTGCGGCCGGGCGCGATTTTTCTCAATGCCGCCCGCGGCGAGGTGTGTTCCAATCCGGCCTTGAAAAATGCCCTCAAAACCGGACAAGTCGCCGCCGCCGTACTTGACGTTTGGGAGAACGAGCCGGATATTGATAGGGAATTATTGGCGCGGACGGAATACGCCACGCCGCACATCGCCGGATATTCCGCCGACGGCAAGGCCAACGGAACCACGATGAGCGTCCAGGCGGTCAGCCGTTTTTTCGGGTTGGGACAGGATGACTGGCGGGTCATGGCCGTGCCGCCGCCGCCGGAACCGGAAATCGTGTTGCCGTCCGGACTTGCCGAGGCCGCGGCGTTGCGGCTGGCGGTCAATCGCGCCTATGACCTGGCGGACGACACCCGCCGGTTGAAGGCGGCGCCGGAACAGTTTGAAAAACAGCGCGGCGATTATCCGTTGCGCCGGGAGTTCGGCGCGTTTGTCGTGACCGGAGCCATACCGCCGGTATTGACGGAGTTGGGTTTTCAGTCGGTAAAATCATGAGTAAAAAAAACTTTTCGGTAATCATGCCGGAAAACGATAAGGAGTCAAAGATAAAATGTTTCGCGTTGGAAGAGCCTTTTATTTCCTGCCGCTCGCCGCAGCGTTAGCCCTGGGCCAGTCCTGCAGCTATTTTTCAAACAAGAACGCCGTAAAACCGGCCGGTCCGGAAAAAGCCAAGGAAGCCGCGGAAGCCGCCGCTGTTCAACCGCCCGCTCCGGGTTCCGACCGGGAGCTGCCGATGTACGGCGGCAAAGTCAAATCGTTCAAGGAACGCGGTACGCCGTATAATATCGCTCAGGCGCAAGCCATGAGCCGCGATGCCATGCGGTTGGGCTGGTTCGCGCTGCTCAAACAGCAGGATACCCGGGAAGCCATGGCCCGCTTCAATCAGGCTTGGGTCACCGATCCTGAAAACTATGAAGTTTACTGGGGCTTCGGCATGGTGGAAAACGCGAAAGCGTTTGTCCGCGGCGAAGATACCGCCGCCCGGCTCCAAGAAGCCGCCAAATGGCAGACCAAAGCCTACCTGATGGGCCATAAAGACATCCGGGTACTGCTCGACCTGACCAATACCTACAACCAGCTCGGCTATTATTATCAGGCCACCAAAGGCGACGACAAAGCCATTGACGACGCCCTCGCCCGCGGCGAAGGTTGCGCCCGGAAATGCTGTCAGGTCGAACCCAAAAACGCCCGCGCCCATTTCCTGTTCGCCGCCAATCTGTACTATCAGAAACGGTATCAGGAAGCCTGGCAGGAAACTCAAGTGGCTCAGAGCCTGGGGTTCACGGTACCGGTAAAGTTCATTGCCAACCTCAATAAGCATATGGGCGACAATAAGAAATAGGTTTGCTCCCTGCCCGCCGCCGGAATTCCGGCGGCGGTGAAAGACTCAAGTTGAATATCGGATGGAGTAAAGGCGAACTTGCCCGGTGGGGAATCGGCGGCGGAATTCTGCTCGGTCTGTTGTTGCTGGTCTGGTTGCAATACCGGCCGCTCGGCGAATTCCGGCTGACCGATCGGTCTTACGATTCAAGTTGCGATCGCAATTTTCCCGTCTTCCCCGTTCCCGTCCTGCCGACTGGGAATACCGTCGAGTTGCGGGCCGACTTCGACCTGACCTGTACCGCCGCCGGACGAAATTTGCTGTTTACGACCGGCAACACGGAAAAAGCGTTGCGGATTCTGCAAACGGATCGCGACCTGACGCTGATCTTCCGTGCCGCCGAACAAACCGAGCCGCACTGGCATCTGGATTCCATCCGGCCCGGAGTCACTTATCACCTGACCGTTGTCGTCCGCGATCACGACATCAAGGTCTGGAAATGGGAAGCCGGCCATATAAGCTGGGAACGGTTGATCCCCATTTTTTATAAGAGCAATCTGGACCGGCAACTCGCCGTTACCGACATCGCTCTGGGCGCGGGAAACTTTCACGGACGGATCGAACATTTCAATTTTTATTATGCGACGGGAAACGCTTTTTTCCCGCCGTCCTGGACCATTCCGCTGACGGCCGTCATCGGACTGCTGGCGGTATGGTTTTTTCTCATCCGCCTGATTCCGGACCGCGAACGGAGACCGGCCTTGTTCCGTCCCGCCGCCATGACGGATCATGTTCGCAGCGCGGCCGAACAACTGATCGCGCTGGTCGGACTGACCGCCGTCGGCTGGCTGGTTTTTCATGAAACCGCCAATCTTCCGGCCGCCGTCGTTGAGGCCATGCGGCGGCAAATTACCTCACCCCCGACCGAGTTCCAGCCGGAGCGTCCGGAGCGGCTGGCGTATATCGCCGTATGCCTGGCCGCACCAATACTCTATGCCGCCGCCTTTCTGCTGTTCCGCCGATGGCGGCCGGAAGAACGGAACGGGTTCCGACGGCAAGCCGTTCTGTTGCTGCCGCTGGTTCTGCCGATGCTGGGACTGCTTTTCTGGCAGTGTCACAATCAACTCATCAATCATTTTCTGTTCAAACCGTTGGCTTGGAGTACGCCGTTGCTGGTGACGACGTTGGCGCTGGCACTGGCGATCGCCTTGATCGGACGCAACGGCCGCCGTTACGAACCCGGCGAGCGGCGTCTGCTGCTCGGACTGATCGTCTTGCTCCCGATTCTGCAAGTGTTTGCTTTCCGGCTTTACTGGCCGGAAAGTCTGCATCGGTGCGGTTGGCACGATCTGGGCATCATGGCATACGCCGTCAGTCAGGCCGCGATCGGCAATCCGGAATTTCATCAATACGGTTTTTATCCGCAGTTTCTGGCGCCGCTGTTCCGTCTGACCGGAACGTCGACGCTGGTATTGTCGGCGGTCATGGGGGCGTTGTATATTGCCGGATTCATTCTGGTGGCAGTCGCCGTCCGGCGACAATTCCGCGTGCCGATCCTGCTGTGGGGAATGCTGGCGGCGCTGGTGGTGGCGACTTCGTGGGGAGCATTGAATCTGCATGACGCCAATCCGGTATTTTCCTACTACCCGATCCGTTTTATCGGCCCGGCGCTCCTGCTGTGGTTGTTTGTCCGGGCCGTGCGGGAAGAATTTTCCCGCGGAAAAGTGCTGGTACTGGGAATAGTCGGGGGAATCATGTTGTTCTGGAATCTGGAAGCGGCGATTTCGCCCGTGGCCGCCGCGCTGTTCGGAATCATCACGACCTGCCGCCCTCACCGCCGACGGGACGACTGGTCTAAAATCGGCTTTGCCGTCGGCGGGCTGGCCGCCGGGCTGACCGGAACCTATTTGGCACTATCCTGGAACATGGGCCAGTGGATTCGGCCCACCGGATATTCCCACTTCCACGAATATTTTCTGGCCGGGTTCAACATGCTTCCGCTGCCGACGCCGCCGGCGCCGTGGGTGGCGCTGGGGCTGGTGTATCTGGGCGGCCTGGGCTGGGGTTTGCGGCGCGAATGGACCAGTCAAGCCAACGCCTACAGCCGGATTCTGCTTTTTCTGTCCATTACCGGCATGGGGTTGTTCATCTGGTATCAGGGACGGTCGCATCCGTATTCGTTCCCGTCGGTGATCTGGCCCGGAATCGTCATTCTGATGCTGGCAGCCGACCGCATCGTGCGGGCAGTTCGGGCGCATCTGCTACCGCCGATTCACCTGGGCGCCGCCTTGCCGGGCATCCTGATTACGGCCCTGGCGACCATGGTGCTGTTCTGTAACGCCGACACTTGGTTCGCTCACCTTCAGACGGGGATCCGGGAATGGGCCAACGGGGGAATCGCGTCGCCGACACAGGAGAATGTGAACTTCATCAAACGCTGCGCGGGAACGCAACGAACCGTCAATATTTTCGGGGACGGGCAAGGCGTATACTATGCGGAGACCGGATTGCGGGCCGGCATTCCGCAATTCAATCTGGTGGAAGTTTTTCTGCATTCCGAACGGGAACGCATTTTCCGGGCCTTGCAGAAGTCATCCTATCCGTTGTTCTGGGCGCGGAGTTTTTTAAATATGGAACTTTCCGGAGAACTGCCCGCGAAAGTGCTGAAGCATTACCGGTTGGAAGCCGTCAGTCCGGACGGGATCGTGAAATATTATGTTCCACGGTCCGATTCCGCATCTTCCGGTCATGCGCCCGGCAATTGAAACGGCACGGTCCGTCCGGAAACCGGCCTCAGCGGACCTTGTATTTCCCGTCCGGCAATTATATTAAAATATGATATAATTAAAAATCGGACCGCAGCTTATCATGCGGACTGACTATCCAGAGGAGATTGCACGATGCCATTCGTGGTTGCCATGGGAGAGATTTTGTGGGATTGTTTTCCCGATTATCGCCGTCTGGGCGGCGCCACCGCCAACTTTATCTGGCACAGCCGGAGTTTCGGGTTGGACACCCGGCTGATCAGCCGGGTCGGAAACGATACCGACGGACGGGAACTGCGCGACCGGCTTCAGTCCATGAAGCTCCCGGACGAATTGGTCTCCACCGACGCGGAACACCCGACCGGCACCGTGAAAGTCGTTCTGGACCCGCACGGCCAACCCAGTTATGAAATCGTCGCCGGCGTGGCCTGGGATCATCTGGTCTGCGGCGATGCGGAACTGGCCGCCGCTCATCGCGCCGATCTCGTCTGCTTCGGCGCGCTGGCACAACGCCATCCGGATTCCCGGCGCGCCATTCGGCAACTGGTCGCCGCCACTCCGGAACGGGCCATCCGGATTTTCGATATCAATCTGCGGCAAAACTACTATTCCGCCGAGGTCGTCGAAACGTCGCTGGCGCTGGCAACCGTGCTCAAACTCAACGACGAGGAATTGCCGGTGCTGGCCGCCTTATTCCATCTGGACGGCGCGACCGAAGAAGCACGGCTGCGACAACTGCTGGTAAAATTCGAACTGAACTGGATCGTCTATACGCGGGGCGCGCACGGAAGTCTGCTGTTGAATCGCGAAACAACCTGGGATCATCCCGGGTATCCCTGCCGGGTGACGGACAGCGTCGGCGCCGGCGATTCCTTCACCGCCACGGTCGGCGCGGGACTGCTGAAAGGCTGGAACCCGGAAGTTATCAACGATCGGGCCAACCGGGTGGCGGCGTTTGTCTGCTCCCAGCCGGGAGCCACGCCGGTGCTGCCGCCGGAACTGCTCGGATAGCGGGAAAGAATCGGAGCGCAGTTGTCGCCGGAATCAGCCGGTGAAACGGGATGGTTCCAGCGATGCCGTATGATCGCGGTCCACCACGATTTTACCGTTGACCCGGACTTTCGTCAACCGGCGCTGAAAACGGCCGGAAACCGGACATTCCGGCGGCGCAGTCAGGGTAAAATCCGCCGTATTCCGGCTTTGAACGAATTGAGCGTTGATCGGACCGTAAGGCGTCGTAATCCGGATCGACGCGTGTTCGAGCCCGGACGGCAACTGAGGTCGGAACAGAATTTTACGCCAGCCGGGCAACGCCGGACGCAACCCGAAAATTTCCGCCGCCGCCAGAATCACCGGGGCAGAACCCCAACTGTGACACCAGCTGAGGTTGGCCTTCTGTTCCGGACTCCAGACTTCCATGCAGGTGGTCGCGCCCGCCCGGAGCATCGCCTGCCAGGAGTGTTCGTCCTCGCCGGTCATCAGGTCGTAGGCCAGATCGGCCTCCCCGATGTTGTACAATCCCTGAAGCAGAAAATAGGCAAAAAAGACGCCGCAATTCAACCGTTTCCGCCCAATCATCGTCACAATCCGATCCCAGCCGGATTCCGGCGGCAGGTTGCAGAACATCGCCAGCGCGTTGGCATGAAGCGAGGTATGGTCGGAGAGATCGGTATCCCGCAGCAAGCCGCCGCGACTCAGATGTTTGAGAATCGCCTGCCGCAACCGGTCCGACCGTTTCACCAGCGCGGCGGCCCGTTTTTCCCGGCCCAGCGCCGCCAGCAGCCACCCGGCGGCATCAATGGTCAGGCAGTAATAGAGGTTGAGCACGGTGTTCACCCGGTCCGGAAGCGATTCCGAACCCATCAGCGCGGGATCGTCATAGTCGTCGCGCAGATTTTTCGGCCAGTCGACAATAATCGGCTTGGAGGAAAAATTGACCAGCAGCCCGTAATTACCTTCGTAAAGGGCGAAATAGTCCAGAATGCCGTCCAGCGTGGGGGCCATCGAACGAACGAATTCAAAGTCGCCGGTCCAGAACAGATATTCCCGCAGCAGCGGCGCCCAGAGCAACGAGTATTCGGCAATATCCTGCATATAACCGCAGGTGGCCACGGCCTTCAGCCCCGGACAATAGACCGAGGACGCGGCAAAATCGGCCAACGCTTTTTTCATAATCCGCCCGTCTCCGGTCAAGGTCAGATGGGCCAGCCCGGTCACCAGCGCGTTGCCCAGATAAACGCCTTTTTCCCGGGTGGGACAACCGATATAGGAATCCTGGGTTCCCGCCAACACGGCGCGCCGGCAGATGGTCCAGATCCGGTTGAAGTTTTCGTCGCCGGAATCCCATTTTCCCGCTTCGGGATCAAACGGGTAATGCCGTTGCCGGACCGTCACCGCCGCCAGTCCGGGATCGGCGGACAAGCCCGCCAGTTCGACATAGCGAAAGCCCTTGTAATCGAAAAATTCCACCGGTCTGCCCGAACCGTCCAGCGTACAGAATTCCTGATATTCGCAGTTGGCGCGCAGCCGGTAGCGCGCCCGCCCGGAAGCTTCCAATTCCTCGGCATGACGGACTTCGACCACCGTCCCAGACGGCAACGACAGTTGGAGAATGGCATGGCCGACCAGTTCCGCTCCGAAATCATAGAGCCAGGCATCGGAGGCCACCTGCCGATACGTCCCGGCCGGAACCACCGTCATGTGCAAAGCCGGCGTTTCCTGTTTCACCAGCCGATGCGGATAATGGCCGTCCGACACGGCTTCGGCCGGAGTCCAGCCGCGCTCATCGTCGGAATCGGAAACCCAGTTTCCGGAAGGGAATCGGCGCTGGTCGATATCTTCGGCAAATTGAGTTTCATAGCCGAACGTCCGCCGGCCGACATAAGCCATACAGCGTCGGCAACGCCAATCCCGGTCGGTGACAATCGTCTGCCGCCGACCGTCGGCCCAGGTCAGTTGCAAGGCGGCAATCATACCGTAAAAACCGTCGCCGCTGGTCCACACCCGGTTGACCAGACCCTGATAATAATTATGGACGGCCAGCAGATTGCCGCCGGTCCGCAGATAGGGCAGAAGGTCCAGTTCCGCGTAATAGTAGTGATGCAGATACCCCGGCGCAGGCCCCAGCCAGATCAGGTTGCCGTTGACATACAGCCGGGCGCAGTCGTCGGCGCTGATCGCCAGCGTGGCGGTTGACGGCAAGGTTTCCAGCTCGAATTGCCGACGGAAAAAAGTATGGAGATCGGGCGGCACGGCCCCCGTCCGATTGTCGACCGCATCGGAGGGCAACCGGATCCACCGGGCATTTTCCAGCAGGTTGACCATCGGTTCCGTCATACGCTCTCTCCCATTTCCCAAGTATCGACTGCCGGTATTTCCTTACTGAATATATAAGTAGCTTGCCGGAAAAAGCAACTCCCGCCGTTCACGGCCAAGCCGATTTTTCGTAAAAAAAAGAAGATGTCAAATGCGCTCCGCATTTTTCCATTGAAAAATCGTCGCCGTCACACTAGATTTCTCACCGTCATTCATCATCCATCTCGATAGGAAAAAGCATGTTATGAACGAATCGTCCTTGCAGGAACTGCTGGGTACCCAGCGGGAATATTACCGGAGCGGAGCCACCCGATCCGTGACCTTCCGTCTGGAAATGCTGGACCGGCTGCACCGGACGTTGCGGCGCCGGGAAGCGGAACTGTTCGAAGCGTTGCGCCGCGATCTGGGCAAATCGCCGTTCGAATCCTATCTTTCCGAAGTGGGCATGACCTATGAAGAACTGAAGCTGTTCCGGAAAAAGCTGGCGGGCTGGATGGCCGCCAAACGCGCCGCCATTGCCATGGCCAACTGGCCGGCCCGCGGTCGGATTCTGCCGGAACCCTATGGACAAACGCTGATTTTTTCGGCGTGGAACTACCCGCTGCAACTGGCGCTCAATCCGTTGATCGGCGCGCTCGGCGCCGGCAACTGCGCGATTCTGAAACCGTCGGAACTGGCACCGGCCACCGCCGAAGTACTGGCGTCGGTAATCCGGGAAGCGCTGCCGCCGGAATTGGTCAGCGTGGTCAGCGGCGGACCGGAAACCGGCGAAATGCTGCTGCGCCAGCCGTTCGACTTCATCTTTTTTACCGGCAGTCCGCGGCTGGGCAAAATTATCTACCGGGCCGCCGCCGAACATTTGACGCCGGTGGTGCTGGAACTGGGCGGCAAAAGTCCCTGTCTGGTGGCGGCCGACGCCGATCTGGACATCGCGGCGCGGCGGATCGTCTGGGGCAAATTTCTCAATGCCGGGCAAACCTGCGTGGCACCGGATTACGTGCTGGTCGACCGCCGGGCGGAAGCGCCGCTGCTGGAACAGTTGCGGGAACGGATCGGCCGGTTTTTCGGGTCGGACCCCGGACAAAGTCCGGATTATCCGCGCATCATCAGCGACCGTCATTTCGACCGGCTGCTCGGGCTGCTGAACGGCGGCAGAATCTACTGCGGCGGACGGTCCGACCGGGCGCAGCGTTATCTGGAACCGACCGTACTGACGGACGTCGATCCGGAGTCGCCGGTGATGCAGGAAGAAATTTTCGGTCCGATCCTGCCGGTTCTGTCGGTCGATGGGTTGGAGGCCGCCATCGAGTTCGTCAACCGGCGGGAAAAACCGTTGGCGCTCTATTATTTTTCACGCGACCGGCGCAGTTGGCAAACGGTGGCGGATCGCACTTCTTCCGGCAGTCTGGCCATTAACGACACCGTCGCCCATCTGGCCAACCCGGCGATGCCGTTCGGCGGCGTCGGCAACAGCGGCATCGGAGCGTATCACGGCGCTTCCAGTTTCGCGGCGTTTTCGCACTTCAAACCGGTGATGAGCAAGCCGACGTTTCCCGATCTGCCGTTGCGCTATCCGCCCTATCGCGGACATCTGCGATTTTTGCGCTGGTTTCTCGGCTGACCGGATTCCGAGCTTGCGGATACCGTGGTCCATGCTATAATTATAGGAAGTATTTCTGGCTGACGGCAGTAAAGGGGGCGGGCATATGCGCGGTGCAAAACTGATTACGGTCAATTGCAGTCACTGCAACCGTAAGATTCATTCCACCATCAAGCAATTTCTTGACGGGATGGAATGTCCGGGCTGCGGCTTGCCGGTCACCTTCACCAACGAAGAACAGCTGGGCGGCGCCGGGAACAATTTCATGAACCGTTCGGTGTGCGTCAACTGCGGTCACGAATTCGACGTTTCCATTCAGGACAGTTTCAAGCATCTGGCGCAGTGCCCCCAGTGCCACGCGCTGTTCATCCGCGACAACATGATCATGGAAGAATCCGACGACGAAGAACAGGAATCGGTCCGTCTGCTGGAATCGCTTTATCCCTCCGTGACCAACAATCAGAACAGCGATCTCTCGGATGCCGACGCCGCCACGCCGGACGAACTGAAATTTCTGGCCGATCTGAACATCAAAGGCAACCGGCCCACCTCCCGCGTGGTCCAGCGGATTATCAAAGCGATCTTCTCCGAAATCAATGCGGTCGTGCTGATGCGGTACAACACGATTCTTTATTTTCCCCCGGGACTGCGGTCGCAGATTTATCAGGCCATCGCCCAATCGGAACTATTCCGGAAAATTTATTTTGAAGACCAATGTCCCAAAGAAGAACTCGAGACCTTAATCCGCAACAGTCTCCACGACGAAGAACTGTTTCAAGCCCTCTTCTGCATCTTCGATCTGGCCGACTATGAAATCGCCGTCGCCTACATCAAATCCTATGCCAAACTCATTTATCAACAGGATCTGGACGACCTGAAAGCCCGGATCATGGCCTTGCGGGCGTTTGTCCGGGGCTGGGGCGGCCGTATCCGTCATGAAGCCTACTTTATCTACAGTCCGGAAGAAAACCGGGTCAAGAACGTGACCCGGCTGTCGCTGCCGGCCATGCGCAGTTTTTATATCCGGCACAACGCCGTCAACGCGGGCATTGCCGCCATGTTGGATGCCGAAGGGATGCAGCGCCCGCCGGAACCGGGCTGTCTGGGCCTGATCGTGGCCGGCGCGTTCCTGAGTTTCTGGTACTGGTGCGGATAACCGCAATATTTGCAATGACGCCGACGGCATGATATTGTGAACCACGATTTATGGAGCGGAGATATGTACGAGAATAAGAAAGTGGTCGTGGTCATGCCGGCCTATAACGCGGCGGAAACCTTGCGCAAAACCTATGATGAAGTAATCCGGCAGCCGTTTGTCGACTGGGTTGTCGTGGTAGACGATGCCAGCCGGGACAATACCGCGGAAATCGCCGCCGGACTGGAAAAAGCCACCTTCTATCGGATGCCGAAAAATACCGGCTACGGCGGCAATCAGAAGAAATGTTACCAGCTGGCGCTGGAAGCAGGAGCGGATATCGTCATTATGGTTCACCCCGATTACCAATATACGCCGATGCTGATTCCGGCCATGGCGTCGATGATCGGCAACGGGCTCTATCACTGCGTGCTGGGGTCGCGGATTCTCGGCGGCTATGCTTTGCGGGGCGGAATGCCGTTCTATAAATATGTCTGCAACCGGGGATTGACGCTGGTGGAAAACCTGATGTTGCGGGCCAAATTATCGGAATACCACACCGGCTACCGGGCGTTCTCCCGGCAACTGCTGGAACGGTTGGACCTGGAACCGAATTCCGACGACTTCGTGTTCGACAACCAGATGCTGGCCCAGATTTTCTGGACGGGCGCCGTGGTGGCCGAAGTGAGTTGTCCGACGAAATATTTCGAAGAAGCGTCCAGCATCAATTTCCGACGCAGCGTGGTATACGGGTGCGGGTGTCTGAAAACCGGTCTGACCTATGTGCTGGCACGAGCCGGCATCGTGTCCAGCCGCTTCTTTCCGACCGGCAACCGCGATGTATTGAAGGAACTGTGAAACGGTGGCAACAAGTCGTGACGAACGGCCTTGGAATTTACGGGAAATCGTGCCGGTGCTCGGCTTGCTGGGGCTGGCGGCGATCGTGTTTCTCCCGTCGCTGTCTTTCGGTTTTCTGTCCAACCTGGACGACTTTGCCCATGTCACGGACAACCGGCATCTGGGCCTGACCTGGGCCAATCTCGGCTACTGGTGGACTCACCCGGTGATCTCGGTATACATGCCGCTGACCATGTACAGTTACATGTTCGACCATCTGCTCTGGGAGCTGAATCCGCTGGGCTATCACTTGCAGTCGGTGGGCTGGCATCTGGCGGCGACCTTACTGGTTTACGGAATCTTCCGGGCTGTCGGGATCGGCCGAGGCTGGAGTTGGCTGGCGGCGGCGCTGTGGGCAGTCCATCCCCAGCGGGTCGAATCGGTCACCTGGATTTCCGAACGGAAAGACGTCATGTGCGCCGCGTTGTATTTCGGCGCCGTGTTCAGTTATTTGCGCACCGGAGCGCGGCCGGGCTTTGCCTGGATGCCATGGCTGTTGACCGTGTTGGCATTGCTCTGCAAACCGATGGCGGTCAGTTTGCCGTTCGTATTGATGCTGATCGACTTCAGCCGACGCCGACGGCTGGAATGGCGTTATTATCTGGTCAAATTCTGGCCCTATCTGGCCGTCGCGGCGGCCATCATGCTGTTGACGGTTTATTATCAGGTTGGGGAAAGCCATCGCCATCGCCAGTTGGCCCGGCAAGTCATGGTGATCCTTCACAACTGCAGCTGGTATACCCTTCAGACGTTATGGCCGGAAGAACAGCGCGGGATCTATCCGCGCGTCTGGTTCGGACGGGAAACGTTGCTGACGATGGCGGCGTTTTATACGGTCGCGGCCGGCTTGCTGACCTGGGCCTGGCGACGGCTGTCGGCGGAACGGTTCCGGTATGAACTGCTGCCGATGCTGGGGATGTATCTGGTGGCGCTGGCGCCGATCATCGGCGTTTTCCACCTGGGCTTTATCGACTATGCCGACCGGTATACCTATATTCCGTCGGTCCTGCTGTTGCTGCTGCTGGCGCGGGTCCTCGGCTGGCGGCACTGGACGTTCCGCTGGCAGGGCATTGCGGCGGCCGCCGCGGTGGTCTATCTGACCATTCTGGCAATCGGAACGTGGAACTATCAGGCTTGTTGGGGCAGTTATCGGGCGTTGCTGAATCGGTCGATCAGCTATCCTCAAGTCAACTGCATCGTATTGTGCGAGTCGGGTTTTGACGAGCTCGAACGACGGAATTATCCGGCGGTTTATGGCGTTGCCGACCGTCTGGAAGCCGGCGTCGAGGGCGATTTCGGGTATGACCTCTATGCCGGACGTTTTTACGCCGATCTGATGCGGGCCCGGGTAGCTTATGACCTGGGCGAATATGCCAAGGCGGAAAAATTGCTGTCCGGCGTTTATCCGGCGCTGGCGCCGGAAAAATATTACAAGCCGGGCCTGCACCTTTTTATTCTCCGGACCGCAGTGGCGCTCCAGATGCACAAAGGAAACTTCACCGCCGCCAAGACCCTGATTGATCAATTGCTCAAACTCTATGACCATAATCCGGACAAGGATTACGATTTCTATTATTATCGCGGTCTGGGCGCCGGACTCATCGGCGACTGCGACAACGCGGAACGCGATTTTAAACGGGCGCTGGAGTTGAAACCGGGCGATCATGCCACGCTGGTTAATTTGCAGAACGTCGCCCGGCAACGGGCGGCGGAACTGTGGCGGGTAAAATAAAAAGGTAACCGTCATGCAGAATAGAGATTGGGCTCGACGAGTTGTCAACGTCCTCCCGCTGGTGCTGCTGGCGGTCGTGACGGCGGCGCTGTTCGCGCCGTCCCTTGGCTATCCGCTGATGATCGGCTGGGACGATCCCCAGCACGTCACGGAAAACACCCGGTTGGCGTTCACCTGGGCCAACGCCGGTTACTGGTGGCATCATGCCATCATCGGCATTTACATGCCGGTCACCATGCTTACCTATATGGTCGATCATGCGATCTGGGGTCTGAATCCGCTGGGGTACCGGCTGCAGTCGCTGGGTTGGCATCTGGTCGCGGTGCTGGCTTTCTGGGGATGCTGTCGGCGGCTGGGAGTGAGAACCGGACCGGCCACGCTGGTGGCGCTGCTGTTTGCGATCCATCCCCAGCGAGTGGAATCGGTGGCATGGATTTCCGAGCGGAAAGATGTCTTGTGCGCCGCCCTCTATTTTCTGTCGCTGTACCTTTATCTCGGCCGGACGGAAAACGGGCGTTTTCCCTGGACGGCGTGGCTGATTTTCGTGCTGGCACTGCTGAGCAAGCCGATGGCGGTCAGTTTGCCGTTTGTCATCCTGGGGGTGGAATTTTACCGGCGGCGGAACGGCGACTGGCGATATTATTTGCGGCAGATCTGGCCGTGGCTGCTGGCGGCGGTGGCCATCATGGCGATTACCGCCAATTTGCAAGTGGTTGAATATCACCATATGCTGTCGTGGAGCCGCATTGTTCTGGCCGTGGTTCACAATATATTCTGGTATGTGGACATGACGTTGTTTCCCCGGGAATTGGGACCGATTTATCCGCGTCTGACGATGACCCCATTGGTCGTAATGCAACTGGTCGGATTTTATCTGCTGGCGGCGGGCGCGGCATATTGGACCTGGCGGCAGGGACGCGCCCGCTTGTATTTTTGCGTCTTGCCGGTAACGGCGGCTTTTCTGACCGCGCTGGCGCCGGTGGCGGCGATGATCCACGCCAGTTATATCGACTATGCCGACCGGTACAGCTATATTCCATCGGCATTTCTCTGGTTCGCGCTGGCCTGGCTGTGGCAACTGGGGTGGCAATCCGGTGCGGCGCGACTCCGGAAGTTCCGGGCGGTACTGGCCGTCGTCATTATCGGCTACGGCGTCTATCTGGCCGGTTATACCGGTTATTATCTGAAAACCTGGGCCAACCTTTATGACATGTTGCAGATCACCTGCATGCGGGAACAGCCAAACGATATTGCGCTTTGCGAACTGGCCTGGCAGGAACAGAATCGCGGCAACGTTCAGGAAGTGGTTGCGCTGGCCGATCGGCTGGAACACAACATCCGGCCGTGGATGACCTCGGAAGACATTCTGGGACAGAAAGTTTATGCCAACTATTTCCGCGCCAACGTACTGTTCAGCCAGGGGTACCATCAGGAAGCGGAAAAACTATTTCTGGAAATTCTGCGGACCTCCGATTATTCTTCTTTTTACCGGGGCGACTACTATTTGATTATCATGGCCGATCTGTACCTGATCCGAATGGAAAAACACGATGTGGCCGGCGCAATAAAATGTCTCGATAAACTGCTCGACGGATATAAACTTCATGGCGATCCGAATCAATTTAAATATCACTTCTATCTCGGGATGAAGGCGCTCCTGGAACATCGGGAATCCGAGGCCGAACGCAGTTTTGCCCGGGCGCTCGAACTGGAACCGGACGATACCGCCTGCCGGGAAAATCTGCGCCAGGTCCGCAAGCGGCTGGCGGAAAAACCCCCACGAACGCCCGCGCTTCCTGCCGGGAGACCGTGACATGTGCCATTTCCGGTCGAAATCCGCGGGGTGGGCGCTCCTGTTGCTGACGGCAGCGACCTGGGCCATTTTCGCGCCTTCGCTCACCGATCCGTTTCTAAGCAGCTGGGACGATCCCGCCCATGTTACCCGGAATGTTCATCTGGCGTTGACGTGGAGCAATTTCGCTTACTGGTGGCACCATGCCATGCTCAGTATTTATATGCCCGTCACCATGTTCACTTATATGATCGACCATGCCGTCTGGGGCTTGAACCCGTTGGGATATCGGTTGCAGACGCTATGCTGGCATACCGTCGCGGTACTGGCCCTCTGGGGATGCTGTCGGCGCCTGGGCGTGAAGACGCTGCCGGCCACGCTGGCGGCATTGTGCTGGGCGATCCATCCGCAACGGGTGGAGTCGGTGGTGTGGCTGTCGGAACGGAAAGACGTCCTGTGCGCCGCATTCTATTTCTTATCCTTATACTGGTATTTGGGCGGCAGGGACCGGAACCGGTTTAACGGACCGGCTTGGCTGGCGTTTGTCCTGGCGCTGTTGAGTAAACCGATGGCGGTCAGCTTGCCGCTGGTCATCCTGTGCGTGGAATTCTATCGGCGGCGGGACGGCAACTGGCGGTTTTATCTGCGGTTGCTCTGGCCGTGGTTGCTGGCGGCAGTCGCCGTCATGGCAATTACGATGAATCTTCAGGTCGTTGAAAAAAACCGCGCCCCCGACTGGAGCCGAATCGGCTGGGTAACGGCCTACAACGTGTACTGGTATGTCAAAACAACGCTGTTGCCGCTGGACCTGAGTCCGGTATATCCGCGCTGGATCGGAACGCCGGGACTGCTCGGGGAGCTGACGGGATTCTATCTGCTGGCGCTCGGCATGGGATACTGGCTCTGGCGGCGGGGACATGACCGGCTGTATTTTTGCGGGTTGCCGGTGACCGCGGCATTTCTGGCGGCAGTGGCGCCGGTGGCGGCCATGCTTCACGCCGGATATATCGACCATGCCGACCGCTACAGTTATATTCCATCGGCGTTTCTCTGGTTTGCCGCGGCATGGGGTTGGCAGTGGCTGGCGGTTCGCGTTGGAGACTGCCGGTGGCAACGCTGGCTGCTGGTCCTGGTCCCGCTGAGTTATGCCGGCGCGCTGGCAGCCATGACCGTCGACTATCTGCCCTGCTGGCGGAGTTTTTATGATCTGGTCCGCAGCGACAGTCAACGGCAACATCCTCATTATCTGATGTTGTGCGAATGGGGTCTGCTGGAAAACGACCGGAGAAATTTTGAACAGACGATCCCGATTGCCGAGCGGCTGGAACACGAATTCCGTCCGGGAACGTCCCCGGAAGAGTTGCAAAGCCGTCGGGTCTATGCCGATTATTTTCGGGCCGTGGCGCTTTTTCACCGCGGACAAATGGCGGAATCCGAACGGTTGTTCCTGACTCTTTTCCGCCAGTCACGCTCCGATTCGTTCTATAAAAACGGTTTTTATACCCAAGTGGTAATGAGCCTGTTCTGGCTGCGGGTCGGACACCATGACGTGCCCGGCGCATTGCAGTATGCAGAATTGCTGCGGAAAGAGTACGAACGGACCGGCGACATTCATGGGTTCTCCTATTATTTTTACCGCGGTCTTCAGGCCATGCTGGAGAAACGGGATGAGGAAGCCCGGTCCTGGCTGGAACGGGCTCGCCAACTGGAGCCGGACGACCCCGCCTGCCGGGAAAACCTGATGAGTGTCCAAAAACGACTGCTCGAGGAAAAAGTTCAGCAACAGACAGGACATTTATCGGGCCGGTAAGGCCATATTGTCTTATGGCGATTATTTGTATTCTATATAATACTTGATTTTTCTTGATTCCTTGGCCTGTAACCCCTAGAAAATGACTATTATATATATTGATATTTATTGTCTATATCAAATATCAACAAATAAAAATAAGTTATTAGATTTTACAAAAAAAACATAAAAAAGATTTGCAATTCCACCTTTTTTTTGCTACAATTAAAGGAATTGAGAAGCGGAAAAGTTAAAGCCATATTCGTAATATGGCGGATTCCCCCTAAAATTAGAGTTAAGGAGAGCACAATGAAGAATCGTAAAGGTTTCACCCTCATCGAGCTCCTCGTCGTGATCGCGATCATCGCGATCTTGGCAGGGATGCTGCTCCCGGCGCTGAACTCCGCCCGGGAAAAGGCCCGCCGGATCAGTTGCGCCAGTAACCTGAAACAGGTTGGCTTGGCCCTGAAGCAGTATGCCATGGACTTCAAAGATTGGTTCCCGGTTCATTATGGTTCCGGCATTGCCAATCAGCCGTATGCCAACTTCGAACTGCTCCGCAGCGACGAATATTTGTCGGACTATAAGGTCTACATCTGCCCGTCGACCACCAATACTCCGGGTGCCGGACAGTCCACTCTGACCTCCGCCAACATCAGCTATTCCTATCATTCCTGCATGATGGAAGGCGCGAATGACACCACCGGCAATCCGGACTCCGCGATTGCGATTGATGGTGCTACCAATCACACCAAGTTCGGTAACCTGCTGTTCCTCGACGGCCATGTGGCCGGCGTGACCAGCTCGACCTGGTACAGTGATTCCGGCAACGGTTCTGGTGGTACTTTCACCAACGCTCCGAGTGTCAGCATCCATACTTATTAATCCTTCGCGGATTAGTTGGTAGACTGTAAGGAGGCGAAGCAATTCGCCTCCTTTTTTTTGTGTCCGAATGCCGGAACCGCGAATATTCCCAACCCATGGCGGACGGAAAAGATTCGAGGCGCAAAGGCGGACGGGAGATTACGGCAAGGAAGCCCGCCGCCGGATTGTAAAAATTATTTTAGAGAGTAAGTTAATCATTCTTTGCGGGTGGTTGAATAACGCACCATTCAGGATACAACCGGCAGGAGAAAGCGCGTGAACATTTCATTGAAACCGGCATCTTTCCGACGGGACCGGCTGACGATTTTGTCGATTGTCTTGCTGGCCATGGTGATTCTGACGGAAGTCGTGCTGATTTTCTGGCTGCCTTACCAGGCGCGATCGGCGTATCTCTGGGAGAAACAGGTGGCGGAGCAGGAAATGTTGCAGACGCTCGACCAGTTGCGGGGAGATTTGGATGGGTTGAAAACAACCTCCAGCCGGCAGGGAAACGAAGTAATGCTGGTCCGGGGCTGTTTGGACGAACTGGCCCGTTATTTACGAACCCATGGCTCGCAGATGAGTGTCGGTCAGATTAACGACGTGTATCAGGTTTTACTGGATTTTGGCCGCTGTTATGATTTTTTCAAACACGGCGGCGTCTATAGTTCGGAGTTACGGTTGGATTTGAATCCGGCGCTGCGGCAGATTTTTGCCGAATCGACTCCGGTAATCGAAAACAAGCAATAAGCGATATAGTAACGGATGGCAAGATGATGGTGAAACGCAATGGCCGACTGGTTGAACTGGTTCAGGCTTTTCCGGGAAAACGCATTGCGGTGATTGGGGATTTGATGCTGGATGTGTATGTCTGGGGACGGGCAACCCGAATTTCCCCGGAAGCCCCGGTACCGATCGTTCAAGTCAAAAACCGAACCCAATGTCTGGGCGGCGCCGCCAATGTCATGCGCAATGTGGCGACGCTGGGCGGAAGTTCCGAGGCGTTCGGCATGATCGGCGACGACAGCAACGGCAAAGCCATGCTGGGAATGTTGAACGATTATCATATCGGTATCACGGGAGTCATGGTTGATCCGGCCAGGCGTACCACGGAAAAACAGCGGATCATTGCCGGAACCCAGCAATTGTTGCGCATCGACTACGAAGATTTGACAGAAGCGCCGACCACCTGTCGGCAAGGCATCGTCGACCGGGTGAAAGCATTGCTTCGCGACCGGGCGCTGGAGGCGGTGATTTTTGAAGACTATGCCAAAGGACTGCTGGAATCGGGCATGGCACAGGAGATTGTGGACGCGGCGCGGGCCGCCGGCGTCATTGTGGCGCTCGATCCCAATCCGAAACATCCGCTATTGCTCAAAGGGTTGACGGTGATGAAACCGAATCGGGCGGAAGCCTTCGCCTTGGCGGGCCATTATTCCGGCGACACCGGAGCAGCGCCGGAACAGGATGCCGAATTGAAGGCGGTCGCCGATTTTCTGATGGCGGAATGGCATCCGGAATATCTGCTGATTTCGCTGGCGGCGCAAGGGTTGGCCCTGTTCGACCGCCATGGCGGTTTTACGGTGATTCCGACGCTGGCCCAGGAAGTTTTCGACGTTTCCGGCGCGGGCGATACGGTGATTGCCGCCTATACGCTGGCGCTGGCCGCCGGCGCGACCGGCGTGGAAGCGGCGCGGATTGCCAACCACGCCGCCGGGATTGTGGTGGGCAAAGTCGGCACCGTGCCGGTGGCCGCCGCCGAAGTATTAAACAGTCTTAAAACGGAGCGATAATACCGTGACACGTCGTACTTTTGCCATTATTCCCGCCCGTTACGGGTCGACCCGGTTTCCCGCCAAAGTGCTGGCGGAACTGGAAGGAAAACCGATTATTCAGTGGGTCTATGAAAAAGCGGCCGCCGCCAAAGTCGACGCCGTGATTGTGGCCACCGACGACGACCGCGTCGTTCAGGCGGTAACGGCCTTCGGCGGACGGGCGGTCATGACCTCGCCCCATCATCCGTCCGGCAGCGACCGGATTTGCGAAGCGGCCAATGTTGCGGGGGTGGCCGATACCGATGTAATTATCAATCTTCAGGGCGACGAACCGTTAATTCCGTCCAGCGTAATCGATGAATTGATTGCGCTGATGCACCGGCGGCCGGAGCTGGAAATGGCGACGGTGGCAGTGCCGCGTCCCCGATCCGCAATCGCTGACGATCCCAACCGGGTGAAAGTGGTGTTCGGCGCCGACGGACGGGCGCTTTATTTCAGCCGTTCGATGATCCCGTACCTGCGGGAAGGCGGGGCGGAAACGGAATGTTATTTGCACTGGGGCATTTATGCCTATCGCGCCGATACGTTGCGGCGGTTTGTGGCGTTGCCGGAAAGCCGACTGGAAAAATGCGAAAAGCTGGAACAGTTGCGGGCGCTGGACAACGGCATCGGTATTCAGGTGCTGACCAGCAAGCTGGAAAGTATCGGCATCGATACGCCGGCCGATCTGGAGTTGGCCAGACGGAAAGTCCGGGAAATGCTGACGGCGGGACGTCTTTCTTAACCAATGCCCGGCGCAAACGCAGATAGTATGAAAAAAACGCGTTCCGGCGGGAACAAAGTCGGGGGAAATGCGGTCGTAATCATTGACCGCCTCGCGTTCTCATAGTATGTTGTGTAGCGAAAAGAGGATGAAAACAAGTCAATCATTGATCGACAGGCAGCTATGACTATTGTAAAAATCAATCAGCAGGTGGCGTTCGGCAGGGGGCTGGTGTTAATCAGCGGCCCCTGCGTGGCGGAAAGCATGGAAGTGTGTCTGGAGGTGGCGACCTATTTGAAATCGCTGTGCGGCGAAATGGGGGTCGGCTATATCTTCAAGGCGTCTTACGACAAAGCCAACCGGTCGTCCGGCGCGTCGTTCCGGGGTCCCGGCGAAGCCATGGGGCTGAAAATGCTGGAACGGGTCAAAGGCGAACTGAACATTCCGGTGCTTACCGACGTCCATGAAACGCGGGAAGTGGCGGCGGCGGCGGCGGTGGCGGATGTGCTTCAGGTGCCGGCGTTTCTCTGCCGTCAGACCGATCTGCTGATCGCCTGCGCCCAGACCGGTAAGCCGATCAATATTAAAAAAGGACAGTTTATGGCGCCGGAAGATATGCGCGGCGCGGTGGAAAAAGTCCGCTCCTCTGGCAATGAGCAAGTCATGCTGACGGAACGCGGCAGCAGCTTCGGCTATCACAATCTGGTGGTGGACATGCGGAGTCTGGTGACCATGCGGGCGCTGGGGGTGCCGGTGATTTTCGACGCCACCCATTCGGTACAGTTGCCGGGCGGCCTGGGCCATGCGTCGGGCGGACAGCGGCAATTTATCCGTTCGCTGGCGCGGGCGGCGGCGGCGGTCGGGATCGACGGCTTGTTCGCGGAAGTCCATCCGCATCCGGAAAAGGCGTTGTCGGACGGTCCCAATTCGCTCGACTTCAACGGCATTCGAACGGTTCTCAAGGAGGTCAAAGAGATCTATGAACTGGGCTGCGATAAAGGCTATAGTGCTTGATATTGACGGCGTCCTGACCGACGGCATGCTGGGCTACGACGGCCAAACCGAAACGAAGTTTTTTCATGTCCGCGACGGACACGGTTTGAAAATGGCCATGCGGACCGGTCTGCTGGTGGGCGCACTTTCCGGGCGCAGCGCCCCCGCCAACCGGGTACGGGCGGCGGAATTGGAATTCGATTTCCTTTACGAGGGGAAAAAGGATAAGCGGGAAGCGTTCAAAATCTTATTGAAGGAACAACACCTTCAGGCGGAAGAATGTCTTTATATCGGAGACGACGTCGTCGATATTCCCATTCTACGCCAGGTGGGCATCGGGGTCACGGTGGCGGATGCGCCCGCCGTCATGGACCAGTATGTGCATTTCCGGACCAAGCTGCCGGGCGGCCATGGCGCCGTTCGGGAAGTGGTGGAACGGTTGCTCCAGGAACAGGGCAAATGGGATAAACTGATGGAACGATATATTTCCTGATGCGGAATTTTTTACATATCTGGCTGGTGATGTGGCTGGTACTGGGTCCGTTGGCGCTGCTGGCGGAAGAACTGCCGCTGTCGGCGGATTTCTCCGATTCCAGACTGCCGTGGTATGATGAAAAAGGGCATCTGTCCTTTATTCTTTACGGTCGCAACGGCAAAACGGTCGGCGTGACGATTGTGCTGGAACACGTACTGCTGGATCTGATCAAGCGGAATGTCAACGACATCGACATGGTCAAAGATTTTTCCGCCATTCAGCCTTACCCGCTGACTACTCCGCGGACGATTGTCCTGAATTTCTGGGAAAAGTATCCGCACAGCGATGGCATCATTGCCACTCCCGCAGCCATTTTCGACCGGGCGGCCATGAATATCAAAAGCAGTGAGAAAGTCATGTTCCGTTCGGCCATGCTGGATATCGACGGGGTCGGGTTCGATGCCGATTTGGCCACCAAAACAATTCACATCCGCCGGAATGTTCAGGTCGTAGTCCGCTATGACATGGTTCCCAAACCGGAGCACGGGGCGGATGCCGCGCCGGTGCTGACGACCAAACGTCAAACGGCGGAAAAGGCAACCAACAACAATGAGAAATATCATGAGCAAAAATAGATTCAACGTCTGGCGCATCAGCGCCGCGATCGGACTGGTCTACTGCGGCGCGATGCTGCCGGTGGCCGGGGTGTCGCTGTCGGATCTGGCCGGCAGTAAAAACGAACGGGCCAACAAGGCCACGACCATCAATTCCGATATGATGGATATCGACTTTCAGAACAATTTGACCGTCTTCAACGGCAATGTGTTCGTCGACGATCCCCAGTTGACCATCAAATGCGATAAGATGATGATTTACCTCCGGGATAAAACTTCGGACAAAAGTTCGTCCCCGAGCAAGAAGAAAGACCTCGGCAACTCTTTGAACGCCATTACCCCCGGCGGCTCCGGCAAGGAACTCGATAAAGTGGTCTGTACCGGCAAAGTCGTGATCGTGCGGAAAGTTGTGGACAAGGATGAAGCCAAAGGGGGGGAGCAAAAAGCCGAAGCCGGAAAAGCGGTCTATGACTTTCGGGAAAACACCATCTGCCTGACCGAGGACAACCCCAAAGTCACCCGCGGCGCCAATGGTTTCATTACCGGTTCGCGCATTACCCTGTGGCTGGACAGCGAACGCGTCAAGGTGGAAAGCAACGACAAACCGGTCACGCTGGAAATCCATAACGTCGGCGATCTCAACAAAGAAGTCAGCGGCGCCAAGGACAATACCCCGAAGGATACGAAGAACGCGGAGACGCGGCCGTGATTTTTTTCCGGGACGGACGATGATATTTTATCCCGGAGCTGTATAATTACCTGTAAGGAAAACGGAAAATGACGGACGAACCCAACGAAACGCTTCTGCTGGAAGCCAAAAAACTCGTGAAGGCCTACCATGGACGGCGGGTGGTGAACAACTGCTCGCTCCATGTCCGGGCGGGCGAAGTCGTCGGTTTGCTGGGCCCGAACGGCGCCGGAAAGACGACCAGTTTTTATATGATTATGGGCCTGATCCGGCCGGAGGAAGGCGATATTTTCTTCAACGGCCGGAATATTACCCGGATGCCGATGTATCTCCGCGCCCGGATGGGCATGGGCTATCTGGCCCAGGAACCGTCCATCTTCCGCAAATTGACGGTGGAAGAAAACATCATGGCGATTCTGGAAACGCTGGATATTTCCGGCAAGGAACGGAAGCAGCGGCTGGAGGAATTGCTCAACGAACTGGAAATCGCGCCGCTGTCCAAACAAAAAGCCATGACCCTCAGCGGCGGCGAACGGCGGCGGCTGGAAATCACCCGCGCGCTGGTGACCAATCCGTCGTTTATCATGCTGGACGAACCGTTCAGCGGGGTCGACCCCATTGCCGTTTACGACGTTCAGCAGATCATCAGTCAGCTGAAACAGAAAAACCTGGGAATTTTGATTACCGACCACAACGTGCGGGAAACCCTTGCGGTGGTCGATCGGGCATACCTGATGAGTCAAGGTAACATTGTGGTGGAAGGAGACAGTGATTTTCTCGTCAACGATGAAAAAGCACGGGAGGTCTATCTCGGTCCGCAGTTTACCATGTAAACTGTAGAGTACTCGGAAGTCAATCGGGCGCCGCCGGGTTAACCTTTAAAAACCGGACGGCCCAACAAAGTGCAAGGAGGTTTGGAGATGCAGATTGCAATCAGCGGACGTCATATCGCCGTCACCGAAGGCATGAAGGAACACGTTGAAAATAAAGTGAACTCGATTCTCGACAATCAGTTCTACAAGATCACCAGCGTCAAGGTCGTCCTCGACAACGAACGCAACCGTCATTCGGCGGAAGTGATTGTCAATCTCAAAGATCACAGCATTCATGCCGATGCCGAAACCTATGATATGTATGCCGCCATCGACGCCGCGGTCGACAAGATCGACGTTCAGTTGCGGAAACTCGCGGAAAAGAAACAGGAACACCGCGAAGCTCCGTTGCGCGACAGCGAACCCAAGATCAAGACCGAAGGCGAAGGCGAAAACGAAGAAGCCTAGCGGCAAGTTCTTTCGCAATTTATACTTCCGGCGGAATCAATCGATTCCGCCGGTTTTTTTTGCTCCCGTCCGAACGGGAGCAAAAAAAAGGCGCCGGACTTTTCAGTCCGACGCCGGAAACTGCCCACGGGAAAAATTATTTGAGATCGTCGCCGTTGATATTCAGGAAGAAGAACCCGAGCACCCAGTTGGGCACGGCCCGCGGATGGAATTCATAACGGGCGGTAACGAAACAGCCGCCTTCCGCGCCGATACTCCACAGATCCACGATATTCTGTTCATACGGATAAAGCGTCGGATCGGTCAGGCCCCAGTCCTGTTTCATCGCGAATTCCTGAATCGTGCCGGCACTGTCTTCCACATCGTAATCGGCATAGGTCCACGGATAGAATCCGAAATCCGTACCCTGCTGATAGGCCACGCCATACTGGCCATGATAGCCGCTTTCGACGAAGTAGCGCGGACCATGGGTTCCGCCCAGGCGGGCGAATTCGGTCAGTTTGACTTCCGCCGCCACCGGAGCGCCGACGCCGAGTTTAATCGTCATGATGTTGGTGGTGTCCAGAATCCGGTTCGGCACGTAGAGCAGAATGTCACGCCCGAACTGCGACCAGAAGCCGCGGTGCGGTTTGTCCGGCACGACGTTACTGGACGGCTGCGCGGCCGTCGGCGGCACCGCCGGATTGGGTTTCTGGACTTGCGCAAAAGCGCTCAGTCCGGTACCGGCTGCGAGCAGTGAAACTAACAGCATCTTTTTCAACATAATCCGATCATTCCCTTCCTGAGTATGGCCGCATTCTCTGCGGTTTCGGTTTTCATGGTTTTTTCCCGTGCCACAATATATCACCGGGATAGTGCTAATTGCAAACGGCTTCGGACGATAATTCACGGTAATCCGGGAGGGGAAAAAACCGGGAACGATAAAAAGCGCGTTCCGCGCCGGAAAAGACGCTTTTTTCGTCCGGCGTTTTCCTCGCATCCCGCCCCGGACTCATGCCGCCGACGTCAGATGCGGCCGCAATGGATTTCCGGCATATAGAGCACTTCGCCGCCTTCCCGGCGCAGTCGCTGGATCAGATCGCGCGCCAGGTCCGTGCCCGCCAGGTCCGGCGAAAAACCATTGACCTTACGGAGAAAGTCCATGCGGAAAACCGCGTTATCCAGATTGATCGCATCCGGGTTGGTCGACGGCCGACGGCCGAGGTCGAAACGGTTATCGTCCTGCTGATGTTCGTCGGGCAGCAGCCAACTGACCCGGCCGCCGACGCCGGCAATATGACTGCCTTTCGCGGCCAGACACTGACAATGCGGAGCCAGTGCCAGCAACAACAGTTCCACCCAGTCGGGCGGCGGAATCAAGTCGGCGCCGATGGTCATGCAGATTTCGCTCGAACACGTATCGACCGCGAAATTCAGCCGTTTTCCTTCCGGCAGAATGGCCGGCGTCCGCACCAACGCCATGGAAGCACCGGTCCGGGCGGAAAAGAACGGGTCCAACGCCAGCGCCGGTTCAATGCCGTTATCCACGATCACGATCCGGCCCGGCGTGACCGTCTGCACCTGCAACCCGTCCAGCGTCCGTGCCGGGTTCGCATAGCCGTCATGACAGAAAATAAAAACGGTAATATCATTCGAAGAGTAACTCATGATGTCCGTCTCACCGATAGCGATTGATGGTTGCGCGAAGTTCCTGCGCGGCATTCCGGGCGGCGGCGGCAAAATCGTCGCCGCTGGAAGCATAGATGATTCCGCGGGAAGAGTTGATGACCAGGCCGAAGCCGTTCGCGTCCTGTCCGTAGTGAACGACCTTCTCCACATCGCCGCCCTGTGCGCCCACGCCCGGCACCAGAAACGGCAGGTTGGGACAGAGCTGCCGGATTTTTCCCAGTTCTTCGGGGAATGTCGCCCCGACGACCAGCATCACGTTGCAATGTTCATTCCACTTGTCCCGGGCCAGTTCCGCGACATGCTGGTAAATCGGTTTGCCGTCGGCAATCAGCTCCTGAAGTTCCTTGGATCCGGGATTGGAGGTCCGGCAGAGAATGACCACACCCCGGTCGGCATAGTCGAGAAACGGTTTGAGGTTGTCGGTACCCATATACGGATTGACGGTTACGGCGTCGGCGCCATAGCGGATAAAGGCTTCTTTGGCGTACATGGCCGCCGTATTGCCGATGTCGCCCCGTTTGGCATCGAGGATTACCGGCACTTCCGGATAGTGTTCCCGCAGATAAGCCAGGGTCATGGCCAACTGGTCGTCGGCATCCTGTCCGGCGTAATAGGCCGCCTGCGGTTTATAGCAGCAGACCAAATCGTGAGTGGCATCGATCAATGCCCGGTTGAATTCGAAGATCGGTTTGGCTGCCGTCCGCACCGCCGCCGGCAATTTATTCAAGTCGGGGTCCAGCCCCACGCAGACCAGAGAATGGCTCCGCTCCCAGGCTTGTCGGAGTTTGCTCATAAAAGACATCATACCGTCATCCTTTGTAGTTTAAGTTCACCCCGTTACCATACCCCGAAACGCGGGAAAATAAAGCGGTTCCGGACGGTGTGGCATATTTTGTCCACCCGGTTCTCAACCAAGCCCCGTCGCGAGACTTTCCCCCTTCATGGAACCAGCGGTTCCGCCCCGGCCCCGGCCCGCCAAGCGGCCAGTGACGAGTACTCCGGCGCGGTTCCTGCGAATCATGCTTGCTGTGATCGGAACAAAACGGTAAATTCACCTCGAAAAAAAATCCGTTTCACATGACGGCTGTTGCAGATTGAAACAACTGAAAAAAACGACGATGTAGGAATAACCGACAAATGGCGATCCAGAAAAGAAGAAAACCGGCGTTACCCTCCCCGACTCCGACGGCGGGCGGGAAAGTAAAGAGCGGAATTTTCAATGCCGACGTGGCGTTTGCTTTCCTGATCGGGGTTATTCTGTTTATCCTGCTGTTTCCGCTGCCGACGGCGCTGCTTTCGGTATTGCTGGTAGTCAGTATCAGTATCAGTCTGCTGATGCTGATGATGATTTTCTACATTAAAAGTCCGCTGGAAATCTCCTCGTTCCCGACGATTCTGCTGGTCTTGACATTGTTTCGTCTTTCGTTGAACGTAGCATCGACCAAACTGGTGTTGCTGGAAGGCAACGCCGGGTCCGTGATCGATGCGTTCGGGCGATTCGTGGTCGGCAACAATTACGTGATCGGCGCCATCGTTTTCATTATTCTGGTGATTATCAACTTCATGGTGATCGTCAAGGGGTCGACGCGTATCGCGGAAGTCGCGGCCCGGTTTACATTGGATGCCATGCCCGGCAAACAGATGAGCATCGACTCCGACCTCAATTCCGGGCTGATCGATGAAAATACGGCCCGCCGCCGCCGTCAGGACCTGGCCCGGGAAGCCGAATTCTACGGAGCCATGGACGGGGCCAGCAAATTTGTCACCGGGGATGCCATCGCCGGTTTGATTATCACCGCCATCAACATCCTGGGCGGATTCGCCATCGGGATGCTGCAACGCGGACTGAGCGTAACCGACGCCTTGCAGACATATACCATTCTGACCATCGGCGACGGCCTGGTCAGCCAGATTCCGGCCCTGTTGATCTCGGTTTCCGCCGGGATGCTGGTGGCCAAGACCAACAACGGCGACAGCGACGGCGGCACCGGTTCCCAACTGGTCAGCCAGCTGTTCCGGCGGCATCAGCCGATGTTCGTCTGCTCGGTCATGCTGATGGTGCTGGCGGTATTGCCGGGCTTTCCGTTCATGCCGTTCGCCATTCTCTCGGTGACGGCGTTTGTTCTGGGCATGATTGTCTATCGGCGCAATCAGGAAGCGGCGGAAAATCCGCAACTGGCGCTGGCCGGCGGAATAGCCGGCGCGTTGCCCGGCGGCGCGAAAGGCGCGTTGCCCGGCGGCAAAACTCAGGAAGAAGAGGAAGCGGAAAAACGGAAACGCGAAGAAAACAGTCTGCCGCGAATTCATCCGATGACCGTGGAAGTGGGCTTCGGCCTGGTGCCGCTGGTGGATACCAAACAGGACGGCGACCTGGTCAACCGGGTGGCGCAGATCCGTAAGCAGATCAAAGACGAACTCGGCTTCCTGATTCCGCCGATTTCGATCCAGGACAACATGGAACTCGGCAACAACGAATATCGGATTCTGGTTCGCGGCCTGGAACGGGCGCGCGGCGTGGCCTATACCAACAGCCATCTGGCGATCAATCCCGGCGATATCGCCGTCGAACTGGAAGGGGTGCGGGCGAAAGATCCGGCCTTCGGGTTCGATGCCGTCTGGATTCCGGCCAACCGGGTCAGCTTTGCCGAATCCAAGGGCTTTACGGTGGTGGATGCGTCCAGCGTGATTGCCACCCACGTGACTAAACTCGTCAAGGACTATGCCGGCGATCTGCTCTCGCGGCAGGATGTCAGCACGATGATGGAAAAACTCAAGGATCGGGTGCCGGCGGTAGTGGAAGAACTGACCGCCAATCAGTTGCCGGTCGGCGCGGTCCACCGGGTACTCCAGCATCTGCTGGAAGAAAAAGTGCCGATCCACGATCTGCCGGCCGTGCTGGAAACGCTCAGCGATTATTCGCATCAGACCAAGGACCCGGTGATCCTTTGCGAATTTGCAAGACAGGCATTGAAAGGGCATATTGTAGCAAGTCACTTGGGTGACGACAAGACGTTGTATGCAATTACGGTGGACCCCGCGCTGGAAGATGAAATCCAGTCGGCGATCAGTCACGGCAGCGGCGGCGGCATTTTGAGCTTGGCGCCGGAACGGGCCGTGGCGATTACCGATGCGGTGGTCAATACCTGGAATCAGGCATCCGGCCGCGTGGAGGACGATGTGGTGGTGTTGACTTCGCCGTTGATTCGGCTGCATCTGTTCCGGATGCTGGACCGGCGGCTCAATGACATCCCCGTCTTGTCTTACTCGGAAGTATCGGACGACGTGCCGCTGAAGATTCTGGGCACGGTGAAAATCAATAATCAGAGGCGGGTGGCATGAAAGTTAAGAAATATACCGGCAATTCATTGGAAAAGATCCGCAGCGTAATCGTCAAGGAACTGGGCGATGACGCGGTGATCGTCAACATCCACCGGAATACCGAGAAGGGCGGGCTGCTGGGCTTCGGCAAGAAGACTTCCGCTTTCGAAGTCATTGCCGCCGTGGAAGACGCCTCCGATGCCGATACCGTGGATCTGGCGAAAGCGCCGGTTTCCTCCTCCGCCATGGAAGAATTTTTCCAGTCCCAGAAAGATCAATACCGCGGACTCCGTCAGTCGATCAAAATGCTGGATGAAAAACTGGCGGAAGTCGACGAACGGATGAGTACGCTCCATACGGCGGCCCCGGCCGCTGCGGGCGGCGGCGTTCCCGAGCTGGCAAACGTCCACGACGCCTGGTATCCGCTGGTGGAAGACGCGGCCAAACGGATCGCCGGCGACACGTCGCCGACGCAGGAAGACTGGCATGAAGCGTTGGCTTCGGTGATCCCCACCGCCGGCGGCATCATGTTCCGGAAAACCCCGGCAATGCCGCCCGACGTCTATATTCTGGTCGGACCGACCGGCGTGGGCAAGACGACGACACTGGCCAAGCTGGCGGCGAAATGCGTGCTGGGCGAACGGCTCAACGTGGGCCTGATTACCACCGATACTTTCCGGGTGGCCGCCGTCGACCAGATTCGCGAATATTCGTCGTTGCTGGGGGTGGAAGTCGGAGTGGCCTTTTCGGCCGAAGAAATCAACCTTCAGTTGAAAAAATTTTACGACAAGGATGTGGTCTTTATTGACAGTCCGGGCCGCAGCCCTTATGATACGGAAGGGTTGAAACAGATCAAAGCGGTATTTCAGGGTATTCAGGATAAAGTTTGCGTGCTGCTGGTGTTTCCGGCCAATATCCGGCGGGAAGACGCGGAAGCGCTTTTCGCCAGTTATCGGGAACTGGAGCCGGCGGCACTGATTATCAGCAAGACGGATGAAGCCAGCCGTTGTGACGGAATCACGACGATTCTGGAATGTTCGCGGTTGCCGATTCTGTATCTGACGGACGGGCAGCGGGTGCCGGAAGACATTCATGTGGCGTCGCCGGGCATTGTGGCGTCGCTGATTATGCCGTTCGTTCAGACCGAGGATGCGGTAAAACACGGAGGAGAAATCCATCATGATGCAGCAGGGAAGTGATCAGGCGGCATCGTTGCGCCAGGGCACCGGGGCGTTTGGCGTCAAAGCCAAAGCGTCGACGTGCTGTCTGGCGGTCGCCAGCGGGAAAGGCGGAGTCGGCAAGACTCTCGTCACCGTCAACCTGGCGGTCTCTCTGGCGCATCTGAACAAGAAGGTTTTGCTGGTCGATGCCGATCTGGGGCTGGCCAATGCCGATATCGTGCTTGGCGTGACCACCAATTATTCGATGCAGGACGCGATTTTCCGCGGCAAGGAAATCCGGGAGATCGTCCTCCATACCCCATACGGGATCGATCTGATTTCCGCCAGTTCCGGATCGAAGGAAATGGTGTCGCTGGGCACCGCCCGGATGGCCATGTTTATTACCGATCTGCTGGCCTTTGCGGCGGAGTACGACGTGATTCTGTTCGACTGTGCAGCCGGTATCGACAGCAACGTGACCTCGTTTCTGGCGGCCGCGCCGCAGAGCTTGATTGTCACCACGCCGCAGCCGACCGCGCTGATGGACGTTTACGCGTTGACCAAGATTATGTATCAGAACGACCTCTGCCGGGATATCGGGCTGGTGGTCAATATGGCCGAGGACGACAAACAGGGCGAGCAGGTAGCGGAAACCTTGAATGCCGTCATGCAGCGCTACCTCTCCGGCAAGATCGATCTGCTGGCCGTGCTGCCGACCACGTCGGACGTCGACCGGGCGCTGAAAAAACGGTTGCCGCTGGTGGAAATGCTGATGGAACGCGATGTGATGACGATTAAATTCAAACAGTTGGCGCAGAAGATTATCGACCGCCACCTGATGTCGGAACAGCGCGGCATCAATGCCGACAGTCTGATGAAAGGGTTCATTAATATTTAACCATGACGAACTCGGAGTCAACCATGTATCAGGATTTGATGAAACGATTGGTAGTGACCTGCGGCCTGCTGGTGGCGGTAGTGTGCTTCATCGTCAATCTGATGGGCGGAAACGATGTTCTTTACGCGGCGTTTATGGCGGTTTGCGTCATGTTTGCCGCGTCCACGGTGATCATGGTGGCGTTTCAGGCGGTTGCCCAGGTTTTGTTCAAGCATCTGGATGAGCGGCGACGGGCGCAGCGGATGGTGGCGGAAAGCGAATTCACCCAGGTCCAGTCCAAGCATCAACAGTAGGGTATAAACCGTTTATTAAAGGCGGGATGTCAGTATGAACTACGCGGAAACGATCGACAAAGAACAGGTCCGTGGCCCGGAAGAAGAAGCGGCGTTATGGCAGAAGTTTTCTTCCAGCGGCAACAATGACGCGTATCGGGAAGCGCTGGTGGAATATTATCTGCCGCTGGTGTTCAAGATCGCCCGGTCGATGTCGGATGCCGTCCGCAGCCGGGTCAGCATCGACGAGCTGGTCAGCATTGGCGTGCTGGGGCTGAACAATGCCATCGACGCCTTTTCCGCCGACCGCAACATCCAGTTTTCCACGTTTGCCTTCAAACGCATTCGCGGCTCGATCTTCGACGAATTGCGGCGACTGGACGTCCTGACGCGCACCCAGCGCAATTCCTATCGCGAACTTTGCGAGGCGATCGCCACCTTAACCCAGAAATTGTCGCGGCCGCCGACCGACGAGGAACTGGCCGAGGAAACCGGCTACACGCTCCGGGAAATCGAACGCTACCTCGGCATGGGCAGCGACGCCGTCAATCTCGACGAGGAATTTCAGGACGGCATCAACTTTATCGAAGTGATTCCGGACGACAATACTTCGTCGCCGCTGGAACTGACGCATCAACTGCTGGCCATCGAAAAACTGCGCGGCCATTTTCACGAACTGACGGAACGGGAACAAAAAATTCTCTATCTGCGCTTTTTCGAGGAAATGTCCGTCAAGGAAGTAGCCCAGGTAATGGAAATTTCCGAAGGCCGGATTTCGCAGATTTTTCAGAAAATTTTACTCAAACTCCGGACGATGATGGACCCGGAAAACGCCTTGAAGTAAGGCCGTCCGAATAACCGGACCGTTTAACTTCAGGAGGGGAAACGATCATGAGCGATCTTAACTTCGATCCCCCGGAAACCCATGGCGTCGACTATTCGGAACGTACCGACCCCGATTCCGGCGGCGGAATGAATTTTGTCTTTTACGACCAGGGCCAGCCCGGCAAAAACGGACAGGAAAAGAAAAAACGTCCGCCGGCAGACTTCGGCAACCCGGTCCGGGTCAAACTGTCCTCGCAATCCGCCGATGATGATTCAGACGACGAAGACGACGACGCTTCTCCCGCCGAAGATTCGACGGCCCCAAAATTTTCGTTGGACATGGCGGCGTCCGCCCCCTCTGCGCCGAAGGAAGATGACGAGGACGATGCAGACGAAGAAGACGCCGACGATCCGGTACAGGTTTCGCTTTCCGAGCAAGCGACACAACCCCCGCCGCCGTCCGTCACCGGACAACATCTGAATATTACAGTTTAAGGTCGCCGAATCAACCGATGGAAGTGGCCGTCTGCTTGTTGCCGTTCAGCGGCAGACAAATCTTGAACGTCGTTCCTTTTTTCAGTTCGGTTTCCACGACGATGCGGCCGTCATACTTCTTGACCGTATCCATGCAGGAGTGGAGGCCGAACCCGCGGCACCGGCTGGTGCCTTTGGTGGAAAAGCCGAAGCTGAAAAGTTTTTCCCGGACTTCCGGCGTCATGCCGGGGCCGTTGTCGGCAATGGCGGTGACCAGCATCGGAATGCCGTCGATTTCTTCTTCCGCCAGACTGATCTTGAGCTGATAAGTCTTTTTGTGATCGTTTTCCTGATCGATGGCTTCGACGGCGTTTTTGATGATGTTCATATAGACTTGCGTCATCATCGACGGGTCGACCAGCACTTCCGGAGCGCTGGGGGAGATTTCGGTTTCGATTTTGACGCCGCGCTTGTTAAACGTTTCTTCGAAGATTTTAATCGAGGCGTCGATCACATTCGCCATCTGCGTCATGTTTTCGGTGCCGAGTTCGCCGACAAAACGCTGTTGCAGTTCGATGATCTCGCTGATGTGGAACATTTTGTCGGACAGCGACTGAAGCTGATGTTCCGCCGCTTCGATGCTGTGATTCCGGTGCGTCACCAGCTCTTTCATGATGTCGGCAAACTGCTTGCCGATCTCGTCCTGAGTCAGAAACGCGCCGACATCCCCGGCGTCGATATGCTTCTTGAGCATCGGCAACATTTCGTCCAGCAACAGCGTTTCCGGCCGTTCTTCGACCTTGGTCACCAGCTGTTCCTGCAATTCCAGCACGGACAGCTTGGCCACCGTGACGGCGTTGCCGATGTTGTGAATGATCCCGGTGGACACCTGCATCATGCCTTCTTCGCGGGCCGACTGCAAATGGTCTTTATATTCCTGTCGTTCCTTGAAGACATTCAGCACTTCCAGCGTCAGCGAGGCGATTTCCGCCAGCCGGATCAGATAGCGCCCGTCGGCTTCCGTCAGCCGGTGCGAATCGAAATCGTCCTTGGACGTGGCAATGATGCAGCCGGTAATCCGGTTGCCGATGCGGATCGGCGCAATCAGAATGCGCGGCGCTTCCTGAATAAAATCTTCCGGAAACCAGATCGGCAGGGCGTTATAGAAAAAGGCAAACCCTTTTTCCCGGCACAATTCTTCGATATCGGTAGTGGTGAAAGTGGATTTGAAGCGGCGGAACATTTCCGTATGCTTCTTTTCATGGGCCATCAACTGCTGTTTCACCTGCGGCGTAACGGAGCGCAACGGCGGGAAAATGCCCGCCACCGCCACCCCTGTGAACAGATTGTTGTCGCCGGTGCGCATAACGGCGGCCCCGGTGGCTTTCAACGTCCGCAGCGTGTACTTGATAAATTGCGGCAGAAATTCGATGTCGTTATCGCTGGCGGAAATCGTTTCCTTGGAGAGATTGAGGATGTCGGCGGTGGCTTCCCGTTCCTTGTTGACTTCTTTTTCCGCCTGCTGGCGCTTCCGGACAATCACCGCCATTTTGACGCGCAGAATAAAAATATAGGCAATCAGAAAAACAAGAATCAGACAGAATACCAACGGAAGCGTGCCCATGCTGGCTAATCCTCCTCAATTAAAGCTTTCCGACCAATTCGCCGGCATTGTAAGAACTTCTTACCATAGGCGCGCTGGCCACAAATTCAAATCCCAGTTTGCGGGCGAAGTCGCCCCAGACAGAAAATTTTTCCGGTTCGGCGTAACGTTGCAGCGGCCAGTGCTCCCGCGACGGCGGCAAATATTGTCCGACCGTCAGAATCCGTGCTCCGGCCTGATAAATATCGGTAATCGTCTGTTCCACTTCCGCATCGGTTTCGCCCAGCCCGACCATGATGCCCGATTTGACCGGAATTTTGCCGCCGCTCAGTTCGCCGGCCATCCGGAGCACTTCCAGCGACCGCCGGTAAGTGGCCCGGGTCCGAATCTGCGCGGCCAGCCGTTCAACGGTTTCGACATTGTGATTGAAAACCGTCGGCGCCGCGTCCAACACAAGCTTGAGCGCCGCGCGGTCGGCGTTGAAATCCGGCGTCAGCACTTCGATGCCGGCATCCGGCAACCGGGCCCGGACGGCTCGGATCACGGCGGCAAAATGGGCGGCGCCGCCATCCGGCAGATCGTCGCGGGTAACGCTGGTGATCACCACATATTTGAGATTGAGCCGGGCGGCTGCTTCCGCCACGCGGTCGGGTTCGTCCGGTTCCAGCGGATCGGGCGGCGCGTGGTGATCGACCGCGCAGAATTTACAGCGCCGGGTGCAGCGGTTACCCATAATCATAAACGTGGCGGTCCGCCGATGCCAGCACTCGTTGAGATTGGGACAGTGGGCTCCGGCACAGACCGTATGGAGTTTCAGTCCGGTGAGAATCTGTTCGACTTCATTCCGTTCCGAACCGCAGGCGGCCCGGACCCGGATCCACGGCGGAAAGCGACCGGGTGACGTGGATGAACTTGATTCCGTCATGGCCGGTCAGTCCTTTCTGGTTCGCGCCGTTTCCGGCGTCAGTTATAACGCGACAGCACCAGGCAGGCATTGGTGCCGCCAAAGCCCAGACTGTTACTGATGGCATGGTCGAAACGCACCGTCCGAGAGGTGTGACGAACAAAATCGATCCCGGCAAATTCCGGTTGCGGATTGTCCAAATTCAGCGACGGACAAATAAATTCCTGTTCCAGCATGATCGTCGAGAAAATTGCTTCCACCACGCCGGCGGCGCCGATCATATGACCGGTCATCGACTTGGTGCTGTTGACGGCCGGAGAATGCGCGCCGAAAACAATCTTGATCGCCTCGGCTTCCGCCGTATCGCCGATCGGCGTGGAAGTCCCGTGCGTATTGATATACGAAACCTGCTCCGGCCGCAGATTGGCGTCGGTCAGCGCGGCCTGCATGACCAAGGCGCTCGATTTGGCATCGGGCACCACCATATCGACCGCGTTGCTGTTGGCGGCGGCGCCGCTGACCACCATTTTGGGCTGAGCGCCGCGCGCCCGGGCAAATTCTTCGCTTTCCAGAATCAGAATCCCGGCGCCTTCCGCAATCACGAACCCGTCGCGATCGCGGTCGAACGGCCGGCTGGCCTGGTCCGGCGTGGCATTGCGGCCGGTCGAGAGCGCCCGCATGGCGTCGAACCCCAGCGCGTGCACCCAGTTGACTTCTTCGGAGCCGCCGGCAATGACAATATCATAAAGACCGCTTTGCAGCAGTCGCCGTGCGATCATGATCGAATGCGCACTGGTGGCGCAGGCGGAACTGATGTCGTAACTCTCCCCGGTGATGCCCAGCAACAGCGACAGATTGGAGGCGGCGGAGGACACCATCACCCGCGGCACGATAAACGGCGTGACTTTACGGACTTTGTGATGTTCCAGAAAAGTAGCGGCGCCCCGATAAATTTCTTCATAATTGCTACCGGCGCAGCCGCCGATCACCGCCACGCGGTATTTTTGAAAATCGGCTTTGGTCAGCCCGGCTTCCTGCATCGCCTCCCAGGCGGCGGCCACCGCCATCACCGAGTTGGGCGAGGTAAAACGACGGGTCTTGCGGTCGAGCAACGGGCATTCCGCCTGTTCTTCGTCGGCTTTCCCATAAATATGGGAAGTCAACCCCATTTCCGCCCATTCCGGATTGAAAACAATCCCCGAACGCCCGGCCCGCAAGGCCGCCCCATTGGCCGCTAAACCGTTGCCCAGCGGCGTGACTACTCCCCTGCCTGTAATGACGATTTTCCTCATTCGGAATTCCTATGCGCATTTTTCTGACTGACATCAGACCCGTGAAAAATACATTGAATATACCTGAAATTCGTTAAATTCCAACTCCGCGATGTTTCCGATACGTAAAAAAAACAGGAAATATATTGCCCAATCCAACGGCACGGGCTATATTGACTGATAAGTCAACCCTTGGACAACCACCCGCAACCAGATAATAAGTTATGACGGGATACGGACAAAAAGCTGCTTCCGGCGCCATTACGGCGGCCATCGTAACCGTGGCCGTATGGGTGTTTTGTTCCGCCGTGGAATCTTGGCTGGAGGACAAACGCCAGACGGTCCGACTGGAACTTTTTTCCCTGCCGATTTATTCCGAAACCGCCGAACGACTCCGCGTCCAGACGGATTTTCATTTCGCCGATACGGCCCTGACCCAAACCTATCCTGCCCGGGACACGCTTTTGAAACGAATTGCCGAACTGGTCGATCGCGCCGTCGCCCAGAAATTTCCGGAAGGCAGTTATCTGGCCGCACTTCATCAACGCCAGCAACGCATTATTCCCGCCCGCATCGGCGAACGGGTCCAGTTCGCCTTCCGCAGTTATCGCCAGAATTCCGTCTATCGCGTTTCCGGCGTCTTTCAAATGAAAGAAGAGAGTTCCAACGGCCCGGTAGTCTATGTCAGCGGCAAAAAATATCCGGTCAAACATATGCTCCCTGAATTCCGCTATCTGTTCGACGAAGCGGCAGCCGCCCGCACCCGGACGGAACTGGTCAATACGTTCCGCGACGAATTCGACCACGGAAAAGCGGCTTTTGCGCAAGCGGTCCGCGACCGGGTGGAAACGGCGCAGTTTTCCGCCGCCGGTTATCTTCGCTACCGCGATGGCCGCTGGCTGACGCCGCCGGAAGTGATGGCCGTCGAGTTGACGAACCGCCGGCGGGAACTGGACGCCCTGCGCCAGCGGCAGTTGGCCGAAATCATCAAACGGCATCAGGTCCTCGGCTTCGATCTTTTTCACCTCCAACGGGAAAACTGGTAAATCATCATGGCATTGCTGGAAGTAAACGATCTCAGTATTGAATTCCGTCTGGACGGCCGCTGGTATCCGGTGGTCAGCAACGTGTCGTTCGCGGTGGAACGCGGCGAAGTGGTGGCGGTCGTGGGCGAAAGCGGTTGCGGCAAAAGCGTAACCTGTCTGGCGCTGGCGCGGTTGCTGCCGATGCCTCCGGCCCGCTACGCCTCCGGCCAGGTCCGGTTTACCGCGGACGCGGAGACGCTGGACGTGCTGGCCTTGCCGAAAAACCAGTTGCGCCGGGTCCGCGGCGGCGGCATCGCCTATATTTTTCAGGAGCCGACGGCCTCCCTGAATCCGGTGTTCCGGGTGGGCGACCAGATCGCGGAAGCGATCGAACTTCACCGTCCGGAAATTACCGACCGCGAAGCCGAAGTGATTCGCCTGCTGCAACAGGTGGGCATTGCCGATCCGCAACGCCGCATCCGCTGTTATCCGCATGAGTTGAGCGGCGGCATGCAGCAACGGATTATGATTGCCATGGCGCTGGCCAGCCACCCGCATCTGCTGGTGGCCGACGAACCGACCACGGCGCTGGACGTGACGATTCAAGCCCAGATTCTGGATTTGCTCCGCCGGTTGGGCAGCGAACGGGAAATGGGCATTCTGCTGGTGACGCACAATCTCGGCATCGTGGCGGAAATGGCCGACCGGGTCATCGTCATGTACGCGGGCCATACGGTCGAAGCCGCGCCGGTCAAGAAATTGCTGGCTTCTCCGCTGCATCCTTATACCGCAGCCTTGCTGGCGGCGGTACCGCGCTTGAACGGCCGCGAGCGTAAACTGACCACTATTCCCGGCACGGTGCCGCCGCCGACGGAATTTCCGGCCGGTTGTCGTTTTTACGGTCGGTGTCAAGCCTGTACGGCGGCGGTGGAAGAACGGTGTCGGACGGCGGTGCCGCCGTGGCGGGAAACCATCCCCGGCCATTATTGCCGTTGCTGGCTGACGCAGCCGGGAGGCCGGGCATGAATCGGTCCATGCTTCAATTACTGGTGCTGTTTTCCTTGCTGCTCGGAGTCTGTACGCTGATTTTATTTCTGGTGCTGCACCATACCACGGCGCACGATTTCGGCATCAACCTGGGACCGTTCCGGCTGCGCCCCAACTACCAGCCCGCGGCGCCGGCGGGAACATCGGCCCTGACCGGCGACGGCATTCTCGATCAGGAACAGATCAAAAAACTGCTGTCCGACACCCTCGACGATATCGATCACGACCGGATCGACGAGGCGGAAGACAAAGTGCGGACCATTCTGGTGTTCGATCCCAACAACTTGCAGGCGCTGACCATTATGGGCCGGATTTTTTACAGCGATAAACGATATATGGAAGCCGAAACGGTGTTCCGCCGCCAGGCCAAACTGTCGCCCGGCGATCCGACCGTCCTGAACAATCTGGGCTCGACGCTGGTCCGGCTGAATAAAGTCAACGAAGCCATCAACTATCTGCATCAGGCTTGGGGAAAATCGCCGGATTCACCGGAAATCATCATCAATCTGGCGGGCGCCTATGCCGTCGCCGGAGACCGGGTGCAGACCATGCAGATGTTGCGTCGCGCGGAGAAAATTCTGGGCCCGGCCCTGCTCCCGCTGGCGGAAGATCCCTGTTTCGACACCATCCGTAATCTGGCCGAATTCCGACGTCTGCTCCGCCAGGCCGCGCAGAGTGCGACCCGGACCGCAACACCCCCGGCGGGTTCCGCCGTTTCCCCGGGATCGAACCCATGAGCATCATCCGAGTTCTCTCTGAAAATGTCTGCAACAAAATCGCCGCCGGCGAAGTGATCGAACGGCCGGCGTCGGTGATCAAGGAACTGGTGGAGAATTCTCTCGACGCCGGGGCGGACCGGATTGTCGTCCAGACGGAACAGGGCGGCGTACAACTGATTTCCGTGGTGGACAACGGCTGCGGCATGGATGCCGACGACGCGCTACTGTGTCTGGAATCCCATGCCACCAGCAAAATTGCCACCGATCTCGATATCGATCACATCGTGACGCTCGGGTTCCGCGGCGAAGCGATTCCCAGCATCGCCTCGATTTCCCGCTTTACGTTGCGAACCCGCCGGCATGAAGATATGGCGGGCACGGAAGTGGTAGTGCACGGCGGCAAGGCAATCAGCGTCAAGCCGACCGGATGCGCGCCCGGAACCGAGATTGTGATCCGCGACCTCTTTTTCAATACGCCCGCCCGCAAAAAATTTCTGCGTTCCCGGCCGACCGAGGAAAACCATATTCAGGAAACGCTGATGCTGGCGTCGCTGCCGTGGCCGCACGTCACGTTTGAACTCAGCATGGATGGCCGCCCGATTTTTTCGTCGCCGGGCCATTCCGATCTGCTGCCCCGGCTACGAACGTATTTCGGCCGCGAGCTCGCCGACCAGATGCTGCCGCTGGAATATCAGGACGGCGATCTGAAAATCTCCGGATATATTGCCCGGCACGGTTTCACCCGACCGGTCCGCCGCGAACAACGGGTATTTGTCAACGGCCGTCCGGTGGAGGCGCTACCGGTCTTCAACGGCATCCGCGACGGCTACGGGGCGCTAGTCGAAAAGGGGCGTTACGCGCCGGTGATTCTGTTTCTGCATCTCGACCCCAAACTGGTGGATGTCAATGTACATCCGGCCAAACGGGAAGTGCGATTCCGGCAAAGTACCCGGATTGCGGCGGCGGTGGCGGCGGCGGTTTCCGCCACGTTGAAAAATGCGTCCGCCCCCACCGTGTCCGTTGACGCCGCGCTGCCCTTGCGGGCGATCCTCGACGGCGCCGCCGTCGAATACCGCCATCAGCCGGAAAATATTACGTTCGGCTTCAACGACGACGTGCCGCTACCGGAATTGCCGAAAAAACCGGCGGTCCCCGACGAAGCCCCGGAACCGGAAATCATCGCCGGCCCCCCTTCGAACCCCGAGGGTTCGCCGCCGGAATCCGAACCCGAAAAGTTGCCGTCAGTAACGTCCGAGACGATTTCCGGGGCGTCTGCGGCCGCAATACCGCCGAGTGCCGCTGTCCCCCCCCCACCGCGCGCCAATCCGGGCGCGTGTTTCGGCGAATTGCGGCTGCTGGGCATTACCGCCGACACCTATCTGGTGGCGGCGGTGGCGAACGGTCTGCTGATCATCGACCAGCACGCGGCGCACGAACGGGTGCTGTACGAGCAATTGTTGCGGGAAGTGGGTTCGAACACGGTCTCGCAACCGTTACTGCTGCCGTTGACGGTCGAACTGGGACGGAGCGAAGTTCTACTGCTGGATCACTACCGGAACGTTCTGGCGCAGCTGGGGTTCGACCTGGAACCGGTGGGAGCGAACAGTATGATGATCAATGCGATTCCGGCGGCGCTGCCGCAGAACAATGCGGCGGGCGTGATCCGCGACCTGGTGTCGGAACTGCGGGAAGACGAAGCGGCAGTCCGGGATGCCGGGGTAGCCATCATTGCCCGGGCGGCGTGCCGTGCCGCCGTCAAAGCGCACGATCCGCTGACCGACCATGAAGCCGAGGTGTTGCTGCATCAGCTGGCCGCCTGCGAACTGCCGTTCTCCTGTCCCCACGGACGGCCCACGGTCATCAATATTTCTCTGCGGGAACTGGAACGCCGGTTCGGCCGCAAATAAAGCCGCCGCCGCAAGATAAGATTTTTCCTCAATAGTCGAGCAGCAGGAAGCCGTTGTGTTCGGGACGCTGGGGTTTACGGCCGTCCTTGATCTGATCGAGTCCGGCCACGATGTCGCCGCTCCACTGATCGATCATTTCATGGGCGTTGGCATAGGCGGAGAACTGCTTGGCGTCGAACAGCAGGGCGGAAGGACCCTTGCTCTGTTCCGCCAACACCGAGACAATTTCCTTGGTCTGACCGTCGCGCATGACCACTTCCATCGCGGTCATGCCGTCGTCCGCACAAAACAGGTGGTTTTTGGCAAAGGAAACCGGTGCCGTCACCAGATTGAGCGGCGGCAGCGAACTGATGAAAAACGCCGTATTCAGAAACGTTTTGTTGGGCACGGCTTCGACAATGGCGAATTCCAGGATCAGCGTCGAAGCATCTTCCTGATCGGTCAACTGAAAATACCGGCTCTTTTGAAAGGCGTTACGAAACGCGTTACGGGCGTATTCCGCCAATTCGTTGAGATCGTCTTCCTGGGAATGGACCAGACTGCGGAGGTCTTTCCGCGCACTCCAGGAAGCATCCCGTTGCTGTCCGGGAATCACGATCACCACTTTGACGCGGCAATACCGGCCCAGTTGTCCGGCCTTGGTCCATTCCTGACTCATCCCCAGCGTCTTATGTTCGCGGTTGGCCTTCATGATGGGGCCGTACGAAGCCGGAATATAGACCGGCGCGGGGCCGTCGTCGTGAAACCAGGAACAGCCGCCGGCCGCCAGCAGCGCCAGTCCGGCCAGCGATAAAGCAAAACCATAAAACCGTTTCATTTTCACCCTATCCTTTGTCCGCCCCGGCCATACGCTTCAAGTTTTCCGTTGGGCTCAATAGTCGATTACCGAAAACCCGCTGGCTTCCTTGATTTTGACTTTCTTGCCTTCGCGGACCTGATCGAGGCCCAGGACAATATTGGCAGTCCAGCGGTCGATAATGGCGCGCGCGTTGGCGTAAGCGGTGAATTCCTTGAGATTGAAAAGGGCGACTTTCCCCTTTTCGCGGTCGGCAAAAACGCCGACCACCTGTCCGGTCCGGGCATCGCGGAGGACGGCTTCCATGGCGATGGCGCCGCCGGAATTGCCGCCGGCGCTCTTGCCGCCGAGTTTGAGCGGAATCATCATCGCGCCGATCGGCGTCAGCGAACTCAGATTGGAGATCGCGCCGAGTACCGGTTTATTGGGTACCAGCTGGACGATGGCGAATTCCAGCACCAGGGTTTTGGCGGTGGGTTCGTCGACCAGTTGAAAATGCCGACTCTGTTTGAAGGCCTTGATAAAGGCGTCGCGGGTGTATTCGGCCACGTATTCCAGATCGTCGTGCGGCGTGGACACCAGGTAACGGCCATTGGTGCCCGCCCACCAGGATTCCGACAACTGTCGGGGCGAAATCACCACCGCCACTTTGATTTTGTCGTAATTTTTGATGAGTTCCGGTTTGCCCCAGGCTTCATGCAAAGCATCCGCCGCGGTATCCGAGGAGGCATGCGCCCGCATCAGCGCGGCATATTCGGCCGGGATGTAGACCGATTCCCCGGCCTGGGGGGATTTGCAACCGGCAACGCACACCGCCGCAAGCACAAAAGAAACCGCCATTTGCCAACCAGGTAAAAGTCTCATGATTTCTCCGGTTTGTTCTTAAATAAATGTCCGAACCAGTCGATAATAAATCGTCGGTACATAAAAATAACAGGACGCAATAATGTATTCGTAAATCGCAAAATACCAAATGCCGAGTGTCAGCGCGGCAAAAAGCGTCCTGATTTGTCCGGTTGCTGTTCAGAAATGACGCGATTCTTTTCGTGGACTGTCAAATATATTTATGTTCTTTTTCCCGAATCGCGACGGGGCATCTTGAAATTTAAGAACGCAAGCGGTAATATGTAAACACGGCTTAACAGAGCAAGCACATGGCGATTATCATACAGGGGTTTTACTATGGAAGATTCAGAACTGCTGGAGTCGTTTGTCAGTGAAAGTACTGATTTGATCGATGATGTCGAGCCTCTGTTCATTCAACTGGAAAAAACGGCGGACAGCGGGCAGCCGGTCGATTTGGAAACCGTCAATAAGATTTTCCGTCTCTTCCATTCGATGAAAGGGTCGGCGGCATTTCTCAATCTCAACAACATTGCCGGCGTCACGCATCACGCGGAAACGCTGCTGGATGCGTTCCGCAACAATCCGGCGTTGCCGATGACCCCCTACTTTCTGGAAGTTCAGCTTCACACCATCGACGCAATCCGGATGATGCTGGGCAGCGTGGCGGAAGGCGGTACCGATCAGGAATACGGCGAACTGAAAGAAGCGGTGGTGGCCAAACTGGTCAAAGCGCTGGAATGTGCCAAATCCGGAAATTATCAGCCGGCGGATGCCGAAGAAGCTTCCGCGCCGGCAACTCCCGCACCGGCGTCAGCCCCGGCCCCCGCAGCAGAACCCGCCGTCCCCGGCGAGGAAGAAAAAGCCAAGATCAAAGAAATGATCGCCGCCGAAGGTGGGGATAATTTTATCGTCGACGGACAGGAACAGCTGGATCACGCCGAACAATGTCTGTTGAGTTTTGCCCGCGCCACGCCGGAAGAAAAACCGAAACTGATCGAAGATTCTTTCCGGATGGTCCATAATTTCAAGGGCAGTTGCGGAGTATTGGAATATCGCGACCTGACGCAACTGAGTCACGCGGTCGAAAACGTGCTGGAAGGATTCCGTTCCGGCAAGGTGGAAACCAGTGAACAGAACGTGGAAATCCTGCTGCAGGCCATTGACGTGCTGGGCGATGCCATGCAAGCGCTCGGCAATGGTAAGAATCCGGATATTTCCAACTGCGAAGTCATGTCGGAATTTATCAACGATCTGGTCGGCGCAACCGCCGCTCCGCCAACCCCTGCCCCCGCACCGGCGGCCAAATCGGCTCCGGCGGCGGCGACTCCAGCTCCGGCCGCTCCAGCTCCGGTGACGAAGGCAGTCAAGCCGGGCAAAAAGGAAGAGGAAGAGGAAGAGGGTGCGCCCAAGAAGGAAATTGCCCAGCAGACGATTCGCGTCGATCTGAAACGGCTGGACAAACTGATCAACCTGGTGGGCGAACTGGTGATTGCCGAATCGATGGTCTTCCGGCTGTTGAAGATCAAGAATATTGAAAATGACAACGATCTGGAACGGAAGATTCACCATCTGCAACGAGTCTCCTCGGAATTGCAGGATGTGGCCATGTCGGTCCGCATGGTGCCGCTGTCGGCCACGTTTAAGAAAATGATCCGGCTGATTCACGACCTGTCGCACAAGTCGAATAAAAAAGTCAACATGAAACTGATCGGGGAAGAAACCGAAGTCGATAAGAACGTGATCGAACAGATCAACGACCCGCTGGTTCATATCATCCGCAACTCCGTCGACCACGGCATCGAATCCGCCGACGACCGGGCCAAAACCACCAAGTCGGAATACGGTCTGGTAACGTTGGAAGCCCGCCATGAAGGCGGCGAAGTCTGGATTACCATTTCCGACGACGGTCACGGCATCGACCGGGCCAAAGTCATCAGCAAAGCCATCACCAAAGGTTTGATTACCGGCGACGGTTCGGATATGACGGATGAAGAAATCTATCAGTTGTTGTTCGAGCCGGGTTTTTCCACCGCCGACAAAATTACCGATATTTCCGGCCGCGGTGTCGGCATGGACGTCGTAAAAAAGAATATTGAAAAGCTGAACGGCCGGATCAAGATCCGCAGTACGCCCGGAGTGGGAACTTCGATGTCGTTGCGGATTCCGCTGACGCTGGCCATCATCGACGGCATGCTGGTCAAAGTGGGTGAAAGCCTGTATATCATCCCGCTGCTGTCGATCCGCGAATCGCTCCGCAGTACCGAAAAGGACCTGATCACCCTGCCCGACGGCAGCGAATGCATCAACGTCCGCAACGAACAGATTCCGGTCTTACGGATGTTCAAAGCGTTCCGCAAACAGGCCGTAGCAACCATGATCGACGACGGGGTATTGATTATTGTCGAAGCCGATGCGCAGAAGGCGGCATTGCTGGTGGACGAAATCGTCGGCCAGCAACAGATCGTGATCAAAGGGCTGTCCGGCTATCTGGGTACTCCGAAGGGCATTTCCGGATGTACCGTGCTGGGCGACGGCGAAGTCAGCCTGATTATCGACGTCAGCAGTCTGTTGAGCCGGGTACATAAAAATTGATCTCTTTTCAGGATTGCCGGATGAGGGGACAGAGGCAAAACTTATAACAGGGATGGCACGGTATGGAACTGACGGATCGGCAATTTAAACGTATCAGCGACTTGGTGTATCAGCGGGCCGGCATTCACTTGACCGATGCGAAAAAGAATCTGGTCATGGGACGTCTGGGCAAGGTGCTGGCCAGTCTGCGGATGAGCGATTTCGATACGTATATCGATTATGTCGAGAGCGACCGTTCCAATCAGGCACTGTCGATTCTGATCAACCGGATTGCCACCAACCACACCTATTTCTGGCGGGAAAACAGCCATTTTTCCTATTTTACCGATACGGTTCTGCCGGAAGTGATCCAGAAGAAAAAGACCAAGGGCGATCACGATCTTCGCATCTGGTGCGCCGGTTGTTCCTTCGGCGACGAAGCCTATACCCTGATGATGCTGATTATGGAATTTTTCGGAGCGGAGTACGGCGCCTGGCGGTCGGGACTGCTGGCCACGGATATTTCCACCGACGCGTTGACCAAAGCGGTCCAGGGGCTTTATCCGGCGGAACGGCTGAAGGATCTGCCGCCGTTGTTGCGGAATAAATATTTCCGGAAGAATGCGGACGGCAATTATCAGGTTTCGCCGCACGTGCGGGAAGAAATCATCTTCCGGCGGTTCAATCTGATGAACGAAGTTTTTCCGTTCAAAAAACCGTTCGACATCATTTTCTGCCGGAACGTCATGATCTATTTCGACAAACCGACGCGCGACGGTCTGGTCAGACGGTTTGCCAAGTGGCTGGTGCCGGGCGGGTATCTGTTTATCGGCCATTCCGAATCGTTGGGCCGGGACAGCGATGAAATGGAATATGTCCGGCCGGCCGTCTACCGGCGAACCATGAAGTAACGGTCGGCAGGGAGCGAGAATATTTCAGGGAAGCGAAGGTGAGCTTATGTTAAAGAAAATCGTCAAAGTGTTGGTGGTCGACGATATGGCCACGATGCGGAATATTCTCGTCAAAGGGCTGAGCATGGACCCCGGCATCGAGGTCGTCGCGACCGCGACCGATCCCTACTCGGCGCGGGAAATGATTGTCAAGCACGATCCCGATGTGGTCACGCTGGACATTGAGATGCCGCGCATGAACGGCGTTGATTTTCTCCGAAAACTGATGCCGCAGTATCCGGTGCCGGTCATCATGGTCAGTTCTTTCTCGGAAGAACGGAAGAAACTGATCGACGAAGCCATGAAATTCGGCGCGGTGGACTACGTCATCAAACCGGAGGCGGGCGATCCCGACGGCGGCTCCAACATGATTATGGAATTGCGGACCAAAATCAAGCTGGCCTCGTCCAAAGACGTCTCCCACTGGAAACATACCGACAAAGGCACGGCGCAACGGGCGCGGCCCAGCGGCGGCAAGGACTGGAATAATTTCGTGATTGCCATCGGCGCATCAACCGGCGGCACCGAGGCGATTCGGGAAGTCATCACGCGGTTTCCGGCACAGATGCCGCCGGTCGTGATGGTTCAACACATGCCGCCGGGATTCACCAAGATGTTTTCCGACCGGATGAATTCGCTGTGCGAAATGGAAGTCAAAGAAGCGGCCACCGGAGATCAGATCATTCCCGGCCGGATTCTGCTGGCGCCGGGCGGCTTTCAGATGGAAATATTCCGGAAGGACGGCAAATATTTCGTGCGGGTGTTCGAAGGGCCGCTGGTCAACGGCCATTGCCCGTCGGTGGAAGTGATGATGCGTTCGGTCGCGAAAATTTACGGCCGCAATGCCATCGGCATTATGCTGACCGGCATGGGCGGCGACGGGGCCGAAGGAATGAAGGAGATGCATGATGCCGGTGCGCGGACACTGGCGCAAAACGAGGAAACGTGTGTGGTGTTCGGAATGCCGAAGGTTGCCTGGGAGCGGGGCGGCGTAGACCGTCTGGTTCCGCTTCAAGACATTGCCGGAGAAGTCATTAAAATGCTTAACGCATAGGAATGATAAACTGTGATACCCAGCGCATTTTCCAAAAGTAACGTCTTGATGATCGGCATCGGCGAGCTGGCGGCGTCGGGGGATCCTGCCTTTGAGATCAAAACCATGGCATTGGGTTCCTGCGTCTCGGTGATCCTGCTCGATCCCAAGAGGAAGATCGGCGGCATGGTGCATATTGCCCTGCCGGACTCCAATTTACAGGTATCGCGGCGAGTGTTCAAGCCAGGGTATTTTGCCGATACCGGGGTTCCCGCGTTGCTGGCGGAAATGAAAAAATGCGGTTCCACCGGCATTCTTCAGGAAATGTATATCAAACTGGCCGGCGGCGCTAAAGTAATCAAAGCGGAAGGTGCCCTCGATATCGGCCACCGCAATATTGAAGCGGTGAAACAGATTATGGCGGCAAGCCGGGTTCATCCCGTGTCCCATGACGTCGGCGGCTGCATCAGCCGGACCGTATCGCTGGAAATTAAATCCGGTACGGTCAGGTTATCCTGTCCCGGCCGTGAAGACTGGTTCATTTAAAGGAGAAGTGCCATTATGCGTCAAGATATTATGGATATGATCAAAAACATGCCCCACTTCTCCGACAGCTTGTTCAAGCTGATGAAACTCGGGGACGGGGCGGAATGCTCGGCGGACAGTGTGATCGACGTCATCAAGTACGACGACCGGTTGACCGCGCTGGTGTTGAAAATGGTCAATTCCGCCGACTTCGGTCTGCGGGTACCGGTAGACTCCGTCAAAGCCGCCGTCACCATGCTGGGTTTCAAGCGCATCTATGAAGTGGCGCAGGAAGTCTATACCAAAATGTATCTCGGCAAGCCGTTGAACGGCTATGAATCCGCCAGCGGCATCTGGCAGCATTCGGTCCGAACGGCCATTGCCTCCGCCGAACTGGCGTTCTTCGCCAAAACGCCGATCGACGGCGAAAAGGCGTTCACCGCCGGCATCCTGCACGACATCGGCAAAAGCGTATTGTCGGAGTTTCTCGGCAGTACCGCCACTCAGTTTGTGGCCGCCATCGACAAGGAAAAGTATAAAGATTACCTCGAAGCGGAAGACGCCAGTCTCGGCACCAATCACAGCGAAGTCGGCGAAGCGCTGGCCCGCGAATGGCATCTGCCGGAATACATCTGCCAGAGCATCAAATATCATCACCGGCCGTCGGAAGCGCCGGAAGAATACCGGGCCTATGCGTTCACGATTCATCTGGGCGACATCATTGCCATGCTCAGCTGCTCCGACCAGGGCGCCGACGCCCTGCTTTACGCGGTGGACGAAGCCTATAACGACTATCTGGTGATTTCCGACGTGGCGATCTACAGCATTGTCATGGAAGTCGACGACCAGATGGACAAGTTGAACAAAGGATTCAGCAAAAACGACGCATCGTAGTAAGAAGTGGGTCCGGACAAGTCGGACAAGTTCGGAAATTTTATGATTCTCGACGATCCATTCGTACCGAGACTTCCGGGTTCGCCGTCCGACAAAGGCAAGTTGCCGGAACCGCGGTTCGGTCCGGTTACGCTGGAACCGACTCAAGAAGCCGTTGACGGCATCCGTTTCGATTTCAACGACGGTCTGCGTGTTAAAGTTCCGCAGGCCGGCTACCGGCTCCGTTTTTCCGACCTGGATGCCGGAACCGTCCTTTTCGACCAGGAAGTAGCCGCCGATTCCCTGACCGTCAGCTCGGAAAAATTTTTTATCCGATTCCGGCTGGAAATTTTCCGGCGGAACGAACCGCAAGCGATTTTCGTCCACGATTATCAGGCCCAAAGTCGGCAGGTCATGGTCCAGATGCCGCTCGGAGTGCTGGGCGATACCATCGGCTGGTTTTCTTATGTCGAACGATTCCGGAAAAAACACCATTGCCGCTTGGTCTGTATGATGTCTCCGGAAATCGCCGATCTCTTCCGCGACCAGTATCCGGATATCCGATTTATCGATAAAACGGAGACGTTGCGGTTTCGTCCTTATGCCTGCTATTATCTGGGGCTTTTCAAAGTCGGGGTCGATGGGATTCCGTTCGATTTTCACCGGACCGGGTTGCATCATGCCGCCGGACTGATTCTGGGAGTGGACGGCGAGGAACATCCGCCCCGGCTGGGAATGCCCGGACCGCGGCCGATCCCGGACCCTTATGTCTGCATTGCGGTACAAAGCACCGGACAAGCCAAGTACTGGAATTATCCGAACGGCTGGCGGACAGTGGTCGCCTTTCTGAAAGAAAACGGTTATCGGGTCCTGTGCATCGATAAAAACGCCGAATACGGAAGGGGTTCCGTCCGTAATCGCATGCCGGACGGCGCGGAGAATTTCACCGGTGACCTGCCATTGCGGGAACGGGCGACGCTGCTCCACTATGCCGATTTCTTTGTCGGCCTGTCGAGTGGGTTGTCCTGGCTGGCCTGGTGCTGCCATCTTCCGGTGGTAATGATTTCCGGCTTGACGCTTCCTGGAAATGAATTCCACACTCCCTACCGGGTAATCAATGCCAAGTGCTGCCATGGCTGCTGGAATGACCCGGTTATCGACAATGAGTGCAATGATTTCTTCTGGTGCCCGCGTCACAAAGGAACGGAACGACAGTTTGAATGTTCGCGCCTGATTGCCCCGGAGCAGGTGCTTGACGCCATCCGGCGGATTCCCGCGTTTCAGGAACACCAGCGGAGTCTTGAAGTTATTTGTCCGTAAAATGTTAACCGCGGGAACGGAACCGGGCAAACATGCCGGCGGGCAGCAGCTTGCCGTCGCGGTCCGGCACCGTCATTTCACCGGATTCCGCCGTCCCCGCGCCGAACACGCATTCCAGCAGCCGTTCCAGCACGATCGGCGAAAAGCCCGGCGAATGGCAGCTCAGCGCCACAAAATGAGGCCGGGTCGCATCCAGCAGCGTTTTACACGATTCGAGCAGCGGAATCGCGCTGTCCTCGATCTTCCAGAGTTCGCCTTTCGGACCGCGTCCGAACGACGGCGGATCGAGAACGATTCCCTGATACTTGTTGCCGCGCCGCTGCTCGCGGGCAACGAATTTGAAAACATCGTCGGCAATCCAGCGAATCCGGTCGGGCACCTGCGGATTGAGTTTCTGATTTTCCTTGCCCCAGTCGTTCATGCCCTTGGCGGCATCGAGGTGAGTGACTTCCGCGCCGGCCTCGGCCATGGCCATCGAGGCAATCCCCGAGTAGGCAAATAAATTTAATGTTTTGACCGGGCCGGACAGCCCTTTGACTGTCTGCCGCAGCCAGTCCCAGGTTTGATACTGTTCGGCAAAAAAGCCGAGATGGCCGAAATTGGTCGGCTTCACCAGCAACTTGAACCCGCCCCATTCGGCGGTCCACGCGGACGGCACGCCGCCGTTTCGCCAGGTCCAGCGACCGCCGCCGGACGAATCGCGTTCGAAAACGCCGTCGGCCCGCTCCCATTCGCGCTCCGTCAGCCGCGGCCGCCAGGCGGCATTGAGCGCGGGACGGATCAGTACATAGTCGCCCACCTGTTCGAGTTTCTTGCGGTCGCCGGAATCGATCAACTGATATTTGCTCATAAGGACGGACTTCTTTCCCATCAGACCTGAGCGGCAGGCGGAATGATGACAGTATCGCCCGCCGGGTCTTCCCCGCCGGGATATTTGTGGTCGGCATCGAAAACGACTTTGCCGCGACAGACCGTGAATTTGGGTTCGTGGGTTTTCTTGTCGAAGAAAGAAATGTCGGCCCGTTTGCCGGGACGCAGAATGCCGCGGTCGTCAAGGCCGAGCGCCTTGGCCGGATTGATGGTCACGCATGCGGCGGCCTCGGTGATCGACATGTGCGAAAATGCCCGGAGACACTGCCAGCCCTTGCCGAGATTCAAGGTCGTTCCGGCAAGCGTCCCGTCGACCGTGGTGGCCAACCCGTTGTGGACTTCGATTTCCGACAACCCCAGATGATACCGGCCGTCGACCATATCCGCCCCTTGAACGCAGTCGCTGATGCCGATCAGTTTGTCTTTCGGCTTGGCGCGACAGGCCAGATCGAGCATCCGGGGATGGAGCAAATGGGAACCGTCGAGAATCAGTTCGATGGTGATGCGGTCGTCGGTCAGCGCCACGGCCCCGAGCGAGGCGTTGCGCTGATGCAGCGGCGGCATGCCGTTGTAAAGATGAGTGCAGCGGCGGGCGCCGGCGTCGACGGCCCGGAGCACGTCTTCCTCGGTCCCGATGCTGTGTCCCATGGAGGGCGTCACGTTGTTGTCCAGCAGCATTTCGATCAGTTCCACCGCGCGTTCGAGTTCGGGGGCGAACGTCATCAACCGGACGCGCCCCTTGCCGGCGGCGATCAGTTCGCGGGCAAAGCCCAGATCGATTTCCGCAATATCTTCCACCCGTTGCGACCCGTGTTTCAGCCGGTTGAGAAACGGTCCTTCGATATGAATGCCCACCGGTTCGGCGCCGGGAAAACCGCCGCGTTCTACCATTCCCACCAGCGCGTCCAGATTTTTCAGCATCTGTTCCCGCGGGGCGGAGATCACGGTCGGCACGAACGAAGTGACGCCGTGGCTGGCCAGCAGCCGACTGAATTCATTGATATTGGAACCTTCGTGAAACGCGGTGGACGAGTCGAAGCCGCCCAAACCGTGAATGTGGGAGTCGATAAAACCGGGAACGGCATAACAGTCGAGCAGTTCGAGCACTTCCAGATCGGGCTCGCGGACAAACGCCGACGCGCCGCCGATCGCCAGAATCTTATCCTGTTGACACAGGATCGCTCCGTTGCCGATGCTCTGATGAGGCGTCAGACAGAAGCCGGTGATATAAAGCCGCCGCCGCTTTTTCATGCTTGTTCCTCGTGCTGTTCGCCGATGCAATAATCAACGGAATAATATGGAACCGTTCCGGCAAGAAATCAACAGCGGAAACCGCCCGAATGTCAGCTTTCCAGCGGCAGTCGACGCCCGATCATGCGCGTCGTATCCCAACCGGCCGCGGCGTAAAAGGCGCTGGCCGCCCGGTTGTTCCGGTCGGACAACAATTGAAGCCGGGTCATCCCCTGCTTTTCCGCCCATTCAACAGCCGCGTCCAGCAGTCGGCGGCCAATGCCGCGCCGACGGTACGGCATCGACACCACCACATCTTCCACCAGTCCGACTTTGCCGCCTTCCGCCGTAGAAATCAACGGCTGCACCGTACACATGCCGATCACGCGGCCTTCATATTCCGCCACCAGCAGCAGGGCATCCCGGCGACGGCTCAACCGCTGCAATCCGGTCCGCTGCCGCGCCCGATCCGGCTCGAAATCGCGTTCGATGACAAACAAATCCTGCAATAATTCGCAAATGCCGTCCACCTCCGCCGCCGTGGTGGCGCGGCGAATCGTTACTTTTTCCGGCGTTACCTGCGCCTTGAACATGGTCAGACTCCTTTTCCGTCCTGAATCTTTGATATTATGTTCCCGTCGGAGGGAAAAAACAAGAAATATCGGAAAAAACTCCCAAGGAAACAGTTGTTCTCCGCCCTGACCGGCGTTAATGTAATCCCTTTTCATTTGCAGTAAGGACTATTGATGATGAGCAAAACCGTCCCCGAACGAAAATATTATTATCTGCTGCTGGTCATTATCTACATCGGCTATGTCAGTCTGGGCCTGCCCGATACCGTGCTGGGCGTGGCTTGGCCGGTGATGCGTCTGGACCTCCATCGCGGCGTCGAATGGGCCGGCATCCTCGCCACCATGATTATTCTCTGCTCGGCCGTCTCCGGATTTTCCAGCGGTTATTTCATCAACCGGGTTCCGGCCGGCATCCTGTTGCTGGTCAGCGGCGTCATGACCGGAGTTTCGCTGCTGGGTTTCGGGCTGGCGCCGAATTTTCTCACCGTACTGCTGCTGGCCGTTCCGCTGGGACTGGGCGGCGGCTGCATCGACGCCGCCATGAACAGTTTTATCGCCCGCCATTATACCAGCCGCCACATGAGCTGGCTGCACGGGTCCTGGGGCATCGGCGCCACCATCGGACCGTCGATCATGACCGCCATGATCGCCTCCGGCCACGGCTGGCGCTGGGGCTACGGCACCATCGCCGCCATTCAGTTGACGATGGCGCTGGTTTTCCTCGCCACCTTGCGGCTCTGGACGGTCGGCACGGCGGCCGCGCCCGCCCCGGCGGTTCAAGTCGAGACGCCCCCCGATGACCATAAACCGTGGCATCTCTGGAGTGACCTTTCGGCGTGGCTCAGCATCCTGACGTTCTTCTGCTATACCGGCGCGGAATACGGCTTCGGCCTCTGGGGCGCGACATTTCTGATGACCTGCCGCGGCGCGACTGCCGAACAGGCCGGTTATGGCATCGCTCTCTACTGGGGCGCGCTGACTTTCGGACGTTTTTGCAGCGGCGTCATTGCCGACCGCGTCGGCAACCGGCGCATGGTGATCGGCGGAATTCTGGTGGCATTGGGCGGACAGTCGCTCCTGTTCTTCGGGCATAGTCACGTTCTGCTGCTGCCGTCGTTGGCGCTGATGGGCTTCGGCCTGGCGCCGATCTATCCGTGCATGATGCATGAAACCGCCCGACGTTTTCTTGAAAAGCGCGCCAATATCATTATCGGCTTTCAAAGCGGCAGCGCGTGCCTCGGCATCGCCATGCTGCCGACGATTACCGGCTGGGTACTGGGCGGCGGCGTGATCGGCTTCACGCCGTTGCCGATGATTCTCTCCGGCATTCTGCTGACCTTACTGGCCCTGTTTGTCCTGTTGAATCGACGTACCTGACAAGATGAGTCGCCGGGGAAAAACCCCGAAAACGTTGAACCGTTTTGACCGCCATCCCACAATTTGAAAAAATTCGTATTTTTTCCCAAATTTTGAGCTAAATACTTATGGAGTATGGCGACCCCTGTTTGGGCAGACATGATCAGGGCAAGAGGTGATGATAAAATGCGACGCGAATTGAATTCAAACTGGGGAAGCGGGGTACATGGCAGTTATTTCTAAACGGCGCCTAAGCTCAACGCAAGACAACATGCGGTACCATAAAATAAACAGGACCGCTTATCGGGAAGAAGCAGCCGGATCATAATTTTCATAACTCCATCTGGTTTGATTATTTTTTAACAGCGACTATTCTACATGATTCATGATCATTTCAGGAGGAATCCTTATGCCGGCCATTGACGTCGAAACGTATATATCGGAATTGATAAAAAGATTGCAACTCCAATTTCCGGGGCGCCTGGTTTATGTCGGATTACAGGGAAGTTTCCGTCGTGGCGATGCTACGGACAAGAGCGATATCGATGTCATGATCACCCTCGACGAACTGTCCGTAACGGATTTGGACCGCTATCGGGAAGTGATTGCCGGAATGCCGCATGCCGACCATTCCTGCGGTTTTATTTCCGGTCGCCGGGAACTCCGGAACTGGCCGCCGTACGAAGTCTGTCTGTTGCTCCATGAAACGAAAAATTACTACGGAAAATTGCAGCCGCTGCTGCCGGAATTCGAGCTGGATGACGTTAAAAATTATATCGGTATTTCCATCGGCAATCTGTACCACATGCTCTGCCACAGCCGGATTCATGCGCAACCGGAAACGGCGGCGGAGACGTTGCGCGGTCTGTACAAAACGGTCTTCTATATTTTACAAAACGTCTACTATGTGCGGTCCGGACAATGGCTCATGGACAGGGCGGAATTACAGTCGAAATTGGCAGGGCTTGATCGCGACGTTCTGACCATGGCAATGCAACTGAAATCCGCGCCGGAATATGATGCGGAAAAAGCATACGGCATCCTGTTTGACTGGTGCCGGCAGTTCTTTCATGATAAAATCAGGCAATGAACATGGACAGCCTCAAATATCGCTATAATCACATCGGCATTCCGACGTCCGCTCCGCATCCGGGCGAACGTTATCTGCCGGAATTCAAGATGTATGTCTATGGGTACGAGACCAATGACTTCAACATCGAATGGATGCGTTTCGGCGCCGACTGTTCTTTGCCGGAACTGGTGAAAAACGTCCCGCACGTCGCGTTTGAAGTCGACGACCTGGAGGCCGCACTGGCTGGACGGGAGGTCATCATTGCTCCGAATTTTCCTTGTCCCGAAGTAAGAGTGGCCTTTATCCGGGAAAACGACGCGCCCGTCGAACTGATGCAGTTTATCCGTCCGGGCCAGGAGATTAATCATGTCCATTGAGATTCAGGAAACGAAAGACGCCGCGGTGATCGCCGAACTTAATCGAACCGTTCAGGAATTGCATGCCCGGAGATATCCGGAGTATTTCAAACCATACGATTATCAGGCGGTTTTTCGCAGCATATCCGAGACGCTGGCGCAGGAAAACTGGTTTGCGTTCGTCGCCCGGACCGATGGACAAGCCGCCGGTTATGTATTATTCTACATCCGCGATTATCCGGAAAATCCTTTTCGCCGCGCTTATTGCGCTCTTCACATCGACCAGATTGCCGTTAAAGAGGAGTTTCAGCGTCAAAAGGTCGGTTCGCTGCTGATGGACCAGGTGGAAGAGTTCGCGAAAAATCGCGGCATTACGCAACTGGAACTGACCTACTGGGCTAAGAATATCGAGGCCGGAAACTTCTATGCCAAGCGGGGATTCGGCCCCGGTCTGCATTTCGTCATTCAAAAAATGTGATGCCTTGATTTCTGCCGGTTTATATGGTTTGAAAAGAGATTACCGCCGTTTTAGAAAAGGGAAAAATAACATGAACAATGATTTTACTGAGATCCGCCAGGCATCTTCATCCGACATCGCGGCAATCGCGAAACTCATTGCCGATAATTTTGATCGCTCCATGCCGGAACATTCGCCGGCGGTATTGGAAAAATTCAAATCGCATTGTTCGGCGGAAATATTGGAAAGCCAACTGAAATGGAAACAGGTTTTCGTTGTTTGCCATGAAAGAACGATAATCGGGACGGGATCGCTGGTAAACTTCGGGACGCCGGAACAGGCGAAATGGAGCATTTCCAACTTTTTCATTGCCGTGGCGGAGCACGGCAAGGGCTATGGAGCAAAACTATTGAACCATCTGTTCACAGCGGCTCGTTCGCAGAACGTAGTAACTTTATATGTTCCCAGCAGCCGGACGGCGATCGAGTTTTACCGAAAATTCGGCTTCCGGAAAGATGCGGTTCAGCCTCCGGAAGATGGCGCCGACGAAATCACCTGGATGAGTCGTTCGCTTTAATGAATATGATCACTCAAACAGAGATTGTTTCCGGGCTGCGCAAATTAGGCATTGAATCCGGAATGGAGACGGCAGTCTCAGATATGTTTTCTGTCAACAGCGCAAATCGATGACGAGGCAAAATTCCTGGAAAAAATCTTCTTTGGATTTGAACCCCATGGAGATGAAGGATTGGGGATTCATTTCGGCAATG
>Ga0183097_10251_pt1 | contig 152153 bp, 133 predicted proteins | sample BioMet8_FD_128883 | JGI IMG/M metagenome (GOLD analysis project Ga0183097, IMG submission 128883) | Microbial communities from bioreactor (seeded with sewage sludge) at Lawrence Berkeley National Lab, California, USA - Biofuel... | ecosystem: Engineered > Bioreactor > Anaerobic > Unclassified ... | reverse complement strand
ACAATCTCCATTTTTTGTGCATTTGAAAATGCATGAGTTGGTCTGCGTCCGGTATTGCCGTGGATGAACGCCTCTTTGCCGACCTGTGCATATTTTGCCAGCAGACGGTTCACATGTCTGCGAGTGATATCAAGCTTAACCACAGCTCGTACTTTGTTAATCCTCCCTTCGTATAAGGCCTTGATGATTTCATATTGTTTTTGTTTGTCCATAGTCAACTCTACTTTCTTCACATGTAGACCTCCCTCCAATAAAGTGAGGTCTCAGTATAACATGACACAGGACATTTTCTCAAACGGTATAGTAAGACTTTATCACATCTCAATCACAATGAAAGCAAGCAAATTGAAACGCATGCTTGACAAATTCCACATGGGATGGTAATATAATATACGTTGATTGCGAGAGTAATCACCAATGACTCAGTAGCTCAGCTGGATTAGAGTACTTGACTACGAATCAAGGGGTCGTGGGTTCGAGTCCCTCCTGGGTCACCATTGCAAGTATAGGCTGTTGGCATTTGCCAGCGGCCTTTTTGTATGCCTGGAAATATGCCGGTTCTCCTCAGGAACATGATTCTAATGTGTTTATAACCCCTTTATTGCCCTATTCTAATTCCCGGCCCTTATACTGCAGACAGTAAGAAAATACGAATGCGGGGAGTCTTAGCGATGAAAGAGAAATATGCGGTGCTGCTGGCGGGATGTTTTTTTTCTGCGGCTTGTTTGTCTGGGGTTTGTCAGGCCGGGGCGGCAAATTATGGGAATGGGACTTTGGCGGCGGAAGCCTCGGCGGAGGATATGCTGCCGGGAATGTCGGACGGGATGCCGCCGGAGCCGCCGGCGGATGGCAAGGGTCCGGGGCCTGGCGGCCAGGGGCAGGAGGCCGGGAGCGCGAATGCTTTGAAGGCGGCCTGCATTGTGGACAAGTCCTCGAAAAACCTGCAGGGGCAGAAGCTTACCACAGCGAAGGCTGATGAGAATGTTCTGCTGGTGCGCAACGGAGGCAGCCTGGTGCTGCAGGATGCGGTGCTGCAGAAGACAGGGGATTCCACCAGCGTGGATGACAGCAATTTCAGCGGCAGCAATGCCATTGTATTGTCCAATAACAGTACCATAAAGCTCCATCAGGTGGAGCTTTCCTCCGCGGCAGAGGGGGCCAATGCCATTTTTTCCACCGGGAAAAAGAGCCAGATCATCGCGGACCATGTGAAGATCTATACCACAGCCGGTTCCTCCCGGGGTCTGGATGCAACCTATGGGGGCACCATCACCGCCAGCGATGTGGACATCGTGACGGAAGGCGCCCATTGTGCCGCGCTGGCTACAGACCGGGGCGAGGGTACGGTGACAGTGACCCGGGGAACGCTGATGACCTCTGGGGAGGGCAGTCCCTGCGTGTATTCCACCGGAGCAATCCGGGCCGTGGACAGCCGGGGCGCTGCATCCAACAGTGAGATTGCCGTAGTGGAGGGCAAAAACTCCATTGAGCTGCAGAATGCGGAGCTTACGGGCTCGGTGAAGCATGGCATCATGCTCTATCAGAGCTTTTCCGGTGACGCGGGGACGGGAATAGCTTCTTTTAAATCGGTAGGTTCCAGGCTTACCAATCTTTCCGCCGGACCGATGTTCTATGTTACGAATACCAAGGCCCAGGCCCGGCTGGAAAATAATCAGCTCTCCTCCCGGGGAACGGTACTCATCGATGTGACCAGCGGCCAGTGGGGGCGGAAGGGCGCCAATGGCGGTGACTTCGTGCTGACGGCCAAAAATCAGACGCTTCAGGGAGCTGTCCAGGCAAATAATCTGAGCCAGGTCAAGCTGGTGCTGGAAAATGGCTCCCGGTGGGAGGGCAGCCTGGATGCGGCCAGCACCGCCAAGCAGGCGGATATTTCCCTGGCAGCCGGGGCTTCCTGGGCCATGACGGCGGATTCCCATGTGGACAGCCTGGAGGATGGGCAGCAGGATTTTGCCAATATCCAGAGCAACGGACATACGCTGTACTACAACGCGCAGAAGTCCTCGCAGCTGGCAGGGAAAACCTATACACTGGCTGGCGGCGGCCAGCTGCGGCCGGAAAAATAAGAATACCGCAGGGCAGGAGACTGCCGCACAAAGAACATCTATTTTGTAAATATACAGCCAATGCATCCCACCACCATGCTGCGCATGGTCCCCACCCACAAGGGGATAGCCGACCGCTAAGGCGCTAAAGCGCCAAGCGTCTGGCTACGCCCTTCAAAGGGCGGACATGGGGTGCGGGTATTGTATACTTATGAAATATGATGTAGCGTGCGACAGCCTCATTTATACGCCAGGCATCCTGCTTTCAAGTTTCAGCCATGAATTCTATTCCGTAGAAATTATCACCTAAAGAGAACTTCTGCCCCTTGACGAAGCCTTCCGCCTCGCAGATATTCTCCAACAATTCCTCTGATATCCTATGCCCTAGTGGCGGGCCCATGGGCGTTTCGTTATAATAGAACTCAATAATGAAAAGCTTTCCCGGCTTTTTCAATATCCGCCGGATCTCCCGCAGCATCGTTTCCTTGTCTGCCAATTCATGGAAAACAGTGACCAGCAGTACCATATCACAGCAATGATCTTCCACCGGAAGCTTCTCATTTTCCACCTGACGGATGATAGCATTGGCGAGCCCCTGCTCTGCTTTTCGCTTCTCCATGAACTGGATGAGCTCCGGATCGATTTCCAATGCAAAAACTGCTTCCCGGCTGATCCTTGCCGCCTCAAACAGGAAAAGCCCTGTTCCGGCACCGATATCGCACAGGGTCATTCCCGCCGCGAAACCCGCTTTGCGCAGAGTTTCTCCCGGGGAAAGTTCCTTACGTCTTTGGGGGTTTTCCAGCTTTGTCAGCATTTTGGAAAGCATTGCCCTTCCCTCCTATCGACCTTTGCTTGCAATCATTATTTTTTCAGCAAGTCCAATACTTCATCCTTGGACAATACCTTGCCATAGGAAATCACCTTGCCGTCCGATACCAGCGCCGGTGTCTGCATAACACCATATTTAGCAATTTCCGCAAAATCCTTTACATGTTGTACCCGCGGTTCACGGCCCAGCTCCTGCAGCGCCTCCAGTGTCGCTTTTTCAAGGGCCTGGCATTTATCACAGCCTGACCCCAGCACCTTTACAGCAGCTTCCTGTTCCGGAGCAGCGGTTACATCAGCGCTTTCCTTTTTCTTGCCAAAACCAAAAAATCCCATATCAATTCCTCCTTAAAATCAATAAATTAATCTCCAAAAAATTTATTCTAAAGCTCCGGCCTCAATTCTCTGCCGCAGCATTAAAACCTTTGATTGAATCTGCTGCCTCACACGGCGGAAATCCTCCATAGACTTCCCTGTAGGATCTTCCAATCCCCAATCCTCCCGATGGCGGCAGGGCAAATAGGGACAATCCACATTGCAGCCCATGGTAACAACAACATCCACCGTGGGGATATCATGCAAAACCTTTGGCCGCTGATGCAGTTCCATGTCAATACCGATTTCCCGCATCACAGCAACCGCATCCGGATTGATCCCTGTTCCAATATGGGTACCCGCCGAATACACTTCAAAAGCACCCTGTCCAATGACCCGGCCAAAAGCTTCTGCCATCTGGGAACGGCAGGAATTATGCACACAAATGAAAGCAATTTTCATGTTTATATCACCTCGTACAGCAAGAGTCAGCAACCGTTTTTTTGCAGTCAACATAATTTTAGCAGCATCCGTAATCATCATTTTGCACAACTCCCTGCTGTAAATTTGTATGACTCAATTACCCAAAACCTCTGGCGCCAGCTCCAGCCAGGCCGTCAGTTCTTTATTGCTGGGATAACGCCCCGTAAGAACGATTTCATCATCCAATACAATGATTGGCAAAACTTCCACACCATGCTTTTCCATTTCTCCATTCACCTTGATGTTGGTGACAAATTCCATCGGGGCACTGGACAGATTGTACCGCAGCGCCTGAACCTCCTGCTTTGCCAATTTATCCATCACCGTGGAAATACGCAAAAGCTCCGGATCCACCCCAACACCGCATAAGCCTGTGGAACAACACATGGCCGGTTCATAAATAACAATTTTTTTCATACTGACCTCACTCCTTTATCCATTGCCGTCATGCCATGGATTTTATCATGTTTTGAACTGATGCATCCTGCAGCCACGGAATGCTGACAAAATTACCGCCGCTGATCTGCCGCACTTTTTCCAGCCACTCCTTTTCCGCCGCAGCCCGGGCCAGCAGCATAGGATTCTTTGTATCTGCCAGCGACAGGCATTGATTCATGATCCACCACTTGTTATGGATGCCCGCACGGGCCAGATCGTCCTTCAGCCTGGAAGCCTCAAATACCGGAGTGGCCTCCGGCAGTGTTACGATTACCACCTCGGTCTGGCCGGCATCTCTGAGCCTTGGTAAAAGCTGCTGAACCGCCGGTGGTATTTCGCCCTTTGTCCGCTGCACCTCTTTGTGGTAGCTCTGCGTGGCATCCAGCAGTAAAAGCGTATGTCCGGTGGGCGCTGTATCGATGACCACAACCGCATCCTCAGCCTGGGCCACCACCTCTGCAAAGGCCCGGAACACCGCAATTTCCTGGGTACAGGGTGAACGCAGATCCTCTTCTATATAGGCAGCATCAGCCTCACTCATGGTTTCACGCGCTTTGCGCAGCACCTCATCCCTATACCGTGAAAGCTCCTGCTTTTCATCGATTTTATGCAGCGTCATATTTTTATTCTCCGAAATGATATGCTCTAAATCAGCAGCCGGATCCGTTGAGGTCAAATGCACCTTTTTTCCCCTTTTAGCCAGGGCTAAAGCTATGGTTGCAGCGGCAGTGGTTTTGCCGACTCCGCCTTTTCCCATAGTGAATATGACTTTTTTACCCGTGTTGTAAATATCCTCGATAAGGACATCCATGCCCGGCAGATCAACACTCTTTCCGTCCCTTTCTCCATACGAAAAATCATCCTGCTGGAAAAAGGCCCGGATATTTTCCAACCCCAGAATATTGTAGGATCGTAAGGGCAGGATATAGGTTTCCAGGCTCTTCAATGCTGCTGGCCGATTTTCCATAGCCTTTTGCTGTTTAGCCAGAATATTTTGTGACAATACATCCGTGGCCTCCATCAGCACCCCATTGATGATCAAGAGCTGATTGAGAATCCCCAGTTCCTTAAGCTCCCGGCTGGAACGCTCAACCTCCAACAGCGGCGTTTCCTCCGGGCGGGATACCAGAATCAGCGTTGTTTTCGCCCCATCAGCAAGATTCTCCACCGCAGCCTTGTACATGCTCTGCTTTTCGCCTAAACCAGCCAGCTGCCCCAGACAGGATGCCCCATGGGTACTGTCCGTGATGAAATTGCTCCAGGCTGAGGGAAGCTGCAGCATCCGCAGGGTATGCCCCGTTGGCGCTGTATCAAAAATGATATAATCATATTCCTTACCGGTTTCCTCATTGGTAATGAAGTTTGAGAATTGATCAAAGGCGGCAATCTCCACCGTGCAGGAACCTGACAGCTGTTCCTCCATATTCGTGATTACACTTGCCGGCAGCTTGCCCCGATAAGGAGCAACCACGGATTCCCTGTACTCTCGCGCCGCCTCTTCCGGGTTGAGGTTCGCCACGACAAGCCCTGGAACACCATCGATGGCAACCCCCTTTCCATCAAGTTCCCTATGGAATACATCCTGCAAATTGGATGCGGGATCTGTGCTGATCAATAACACTTTTTTCCCATGATCTGCCAGGTTCACAGCTGCAGCGCAGGCCGTAGAGGTTTTTCCCACGCCGCCTTTTCCAGTAAAAAACAAGTACTTCGTCAAATGCATTTTGCCCAGCTCAAAAGTTGTATACTCCATCCTGTTTCCACCCTTTCAATAAATTCATCCAAGTAAAAGTCCCTGGCAAAGGTTGAAAAGATATCCCACCAGAATAATACCGATCGTACAAATGGCAATAAAGGTCTTCAATAAGGGCGCCTTTACCACCTTGCCCAGCATGATCATAGAGGGCAGGCTCAGCGTCGTCACCGCCATCATAAAGGAGAGCACCGTACCGAGATCTGCCCCTTTATAGAGAAGCGCCTCCGCAATCGGAATGGTTCCAAAGATATCCCCGTACATGGGAACACCAATAAGGGTAACCAGGATCACACCAAAGGGATTGCCCTTGCCAAAGGCTCCCTCAATCCAGTCGGCCGGAATCCAGTTATGGATGACTGCACCGATGCCAACACCCACCAGAATATAGGGAAAAACCTTCCGAAAGGTCTGCACCACCTGGTCCCTGGCAAAAACAGCCCGATCCTTTACCGTCAGCACCGGAGCATCTAAATCAGCCCCCTTGGCCGCCTGCCGCACAAAGTCTGCGACATATTCCTCCATGCCCAGCTTTTCAATCAAAGTACCGCCAATCACAGCAATGATAAGCCCCACGATAACATAGGCCACGGCCACCTTCGCGCCAAAAATGCTCATGAGGATCACCAGACTTCCCAGATCCACCATAGGTGAAGAAATCAAAAAGGAAAAGGTTACTCCCAGTGGCAGGCCCGCACTGGTAAAGCCCATGAAAATCGGAATGGAGGAACAGGAACAAAAGGGGGTGACGGTCCCCAGCAGTGCTCCGATAAAGTTCGCGCCTATACCCCGGAATCTCCCCATGATTTTCCGGCTGCGCTCCGGCGGAAAGTAGCTCTGTATATAGGAAATGACAAAGATCAGAAAACAGAGCAGCACCGTAATCTTGATGACATCATAAATAAAAAATTCCAGACTGCCGCCAACGGGCGACTGCACATCCACTCCAACAGATACCAGCAGCTGAGCAATCAAACCATCCAGCCATTTCATTCCTAAAACCTGATTTTGAATAAAATCCCAAACCATATCTTCACCCTCTAAATCGATATATTTACATGTATCTATGTATTAAGCCAAAAAACATCCGCTCAACAGCAAGCCAAGCGCCCGATGTATTCTTTAAATTCGTTGAATCTCTCACAGTTCAGCGAATAATGGCACCATTTTCCTTCCTTCCGTCCCTGGACCAGCCCCACATCGCATAAAATCTTCATATGGTGGGACAGCGTAGGCTGACTGATGGAACAGGTTTCTAAAATATCACAGGCACAGCGCTCTCCATGGGTCAGCAGCTGAACGATCTGCAGCCGGTTCAGATCCCCGATAGCCTTGCAGATAGCAGCAACCTCTTCATTCTGCATGTATATCACCTCACATTGATGTTTATCTATATAATGTTATATCATATACATTGATGAATGTCAATATATACGATTGCATTGCCTTGCCTGAAATTAAGCCAGCTTTATTTATTGGCAAAAACCAGCCAGGCCGCAGTATTCTCATCCCATTGCACCAAAAATGATTTACCAGTAAACTGCCGCTGAAATTTTTCGTTCCAAAAGGAAAACGCCCTCTGCGTCTCATTTCCCGGGGAAAATGGACATTCCTCGCAGACTTCCTCCTGTCCATGGAAAATTTTATAGCACTTTTCCAAAATCGAGGATTCCTGGCCAAAATCACGATAAGCCGGCGTATTCATATAGAGGATGTCATGGGTATCCTGCTGGATCACCCATATATAGGAATCCATCGTATTCAATATCAGCCGAAAGTGCCGATTGCCCACGAGCAGGGTATTGATACTGGACTGATCCAGCAGAAAGCTGCCCATGATGTCGGCAAATGCCTTCAGCACTTCATGCTCTTTCCGCGTCCATATCCGCGCCTGATAAACATCATCAAAGCCAACACAGCCAAGGAAGCGGGTACCCTCCATAATACCGCAATGAAGAAAGGCCCTGACATTTTGCGACAGCATGGCATCGCGATCTGCCGGTTCCAGTTCCTCCGCATCACGGCACTCAGAAAAATAGCCGTATTCCGTCTGACGGTAATTCTGCTGGACAATCTCCGCCACCCTTCCATAATGGGCCTCATCCGTAGAAGTGATTCCCGACGCCCGCCATTCAAAAATACATTTGGACCAATAATTTTCCTCGAACATCTGATAAATATACACCCGATGCACATGAAAATACTTAGCAAAAAGCTCCAGCAATAATTTAACGGTAAGATCGGCGTCCTTTGTCTCATACAGCATCTGGAAAATATATTCCACCGGATGTTCCAAAAATGCGCTTTCCCGCCCCTGGGCAATACCTTCCGGCATCCGTTCTTCCCGAGACTCCTTGAGCCGGGGATCATAAAAAGCCTGCGTATCCCTTCCCAGCTCCTTGGCCCGATACAGTGCGGCATCCGCGCGGGCAAACAGTGCATCATAGGTTATCCCATCCCGGGGTGCGGCAGCAATGCCTATGCTGCCAGTGACATGCAATTTCTTTTTCCCCTTGGTAAAGCTTCTGCGCAGCAGACCGCGCAGCTGGTCACAGCGATCGATAATAAAGGCCGTATCCCCCACCGTGTCCCGAAGCAGAACCACAAATTCATCCCCGCCGATGCGGCCCAGGATATCTGTCCGGCGAAATACCGTCTGCAGGCTCAGGGCCATATCGGATATGACTGCATCGCCGGCTAAATGCCCCAGCTGATCATTGACCTGCTTGAATCCGTCCATATCCAGCACCAACAGGGCATTCTCCGTATCTGGCACCTGCAGTGCCTCCTCGATGAGCTCACGGACCCGCTCCTTATTGTACAGACCAGTCATAGGGTCCCGCTCGGCCCGGCTCAGCAGTTCCTCCTGCTGGCGCCGTTCCTCATCTGTATTGCGCAGGATCCCCACTGCCTTATAGGGGTGATCGCCTTTAAAATAGATAATCTGCCGTAAATGGAACCAATGATATGCATCATCCGCCCCCAATATCCGATATTCAAAGGCCATACTGCATTTGCCGTCCCGATATTCCTTATGGGTGCGGCTTAAAAAGGCAATCAGTTCCAGCAGCAGATGATGATCATTGGGATGCACCCGTACCCGGTTCATCAGCACCTGAGAAAAATGTTCCCGCTGCAGAGGAGCATCCAGCAGCTTCTCCAGGGTTTCATCATAAAGAATTTCATCCCTGGTCAGGTCCCATACGGCGATTCCCGTATTCTCGCAGGAAAAAATATCTTTATATATGGCTAAACCAATAGTCTCCATCACAGGTTTCTCTCCCCGCTGTCAGAAATTTCTATCCTGTTTAGATTATAACGCCACTTTTAAAATAAAAAAAGCAGGTGGCAGCAAATTTATGCTTTTCCACCTGCTCTATTCAGCTATTACAGAGATTGTTCCGTTCGGCCAATGATATCGTCCTGAGTGGCCTTGGACAGCACATTGAAAAAAGCGCTGTAGCCGGCTACCCGTACAATGAGATCCTTATGCTTCTCCGGATGGGCCTGAGCATCCAGCAGCGTCTCCTTGGAAACGATATTATACTGCACATGATAGCCATGCAGCCGATTGAAGAAGGTGGCAATGAGCATCTCCAGCTTCTGCTTGTTTTCTTCACCGGACAGCATCATCGGCGTCATCTTCTGATTCAGCAGCACGCCGCCGGTGATCTTCTCCGTAGGCAGCTTGGCTACGGATTTGAACACTGCCGTGGGGCCATTCCTGTCGGAATTATGCGCCGGCGAACACCCCTCCGCCAACGGTTCATGCGCCTTTCGCCCATCCGGGGTAGCCATGGTTCCCATGCCCTGCCCCACATTAGCCGAAATCGAAGAGGTCCCCCCGTAGCGGATGCCGCCAATGGGTCCTCTATGGTATCTGGTATTGGGATATTTCTTTATTTCATCCAGATAGGAATCATAGGCCTCCACCACCAGCTGATCTACCGAGTCATCATCATTGCCGTATTTCGGCACATCCTGCAGGAGCCGCTGGATGCGCCGGCTTTCCGGCGAGGTGAAGTCATCCAGGATTGCCTCCCAAAGCTGCCGGGCCGTGATGCGCTTTTCCTCAAAGACCAGCTTTTTGATGGCTGCCAGCGAATCCGCCATATTGGCAATGCCTACCTGCAGCCCGGAGATGAAGTCATAGACCGCGCCGCCTTCTTTGATGGTTTTGCCGCGGCCAATACAGTCATCCGTAAGAGCAGAGCAGAGAATATCCGGCACATCCCGTTCAGATGCCTTGTCAATGGCATTCTCAACGATGACACTGTACCGTGTCATTTCGCGAACCGTCTGATCCCAGGCCGCCAGCAGCTGATCGTAGGATTCCATTTCCGTAAAATAGCCATAGCCCTTCGTGAACCGCCTGCCGGTGGTCATATCCACCCCATTGTTCATGGCGCAAAGCAGAACCCGGGGAAAATTGATATAGGACATTCCCGTGCAGCGATAGCCCCACTTGCCCGGAATCGCAGTCTCCACGCAGCCGATAGCACTGTAGTTATAGGCATCCGCTTCCTTTACCCCCCAGTTTATGAAAGAGGGAATGATGATTTCGTCGTTATTCAATGCCGGCATACCAAATCCGAGCTTCATAACCTCCACACATTCATCAAAGAATTCCCTGTTGAGATTCCGATGATAACGTACCGTCAGATTGGGCTGCGTCAGGCGGGTCTGGGCTACAGACTGCAGAACAGCAAAGGAAAGCTCATTCACCGCATCCTTCTTATCCGGGGTCTGCCCGCCAATGGTCACATTCTGATACATTGGGCTGCCCGCGGAACTCAGGGTATGGGACTGCGAACGCACCTTATTGATGGTCATTGTCTTGATCCACAGACAGGTTAGGAGCTCCAGCGCGGCTTCCCGGGTGATTTTTCCCTCCCGGATATCCTTGATATAGTAGGGATACATATACTGGTCAAATCGCCCATAGGACAGAGAATGTCCGTTGGATTCAATCTGCAGGATGAGCTGAATGAACCAGACCGACTGCACCGCCTCGGGGAAAGAATCCGCCGCCTCGTAGGGAACCTTGCTGCAGATGCGGGACATTTCTGCCAGCTCCGCCCGGCGCCCTGCGTCCTTTTCCTGCTGAGCCATTTCAGCTGCCAGCGCTGCATAGCGGAGCGCAAACTGATGGACTGCATCCATCACGATGAGTACCGATTTATAAAAGACATATTTATCCACGCTGTCCGGATCGGTAAGATCCAGCGCTGCCTTGAGCTCCCGCGTCCGCTGCTCATAGCCCCGAAGACCCTGGGAAAGCAGCCGCCCGTAATTGACGGCCAGATGGGCATCCCCGGCATTCAGCTTGCCCTCCATGCCAAAGACACCCGTTTCCATGAAAACGCTGACCTCATCTGGCAGCAAGGCTTCTCCGCGGGCCCGCAGATTGTTGTTTTCCCAGAAGGGAGCAATGGATCGAAGCTGCGACTTGGTCTCTTCGGTGATATAGAAAACATCCCCATCCCGCTTCTCGAACTTGTCCAGCTCATTTATGACGAATTCCATTGTATATTCGGGGAAAATCGGCGCATTGCGGTTCTTCGTCCCCTGGTTGCCCGCAAGCAGCGTCTTGTCCTCGATATAGATACTCATCTTTTCCAGGATATTCTGCAGCATCAGCGCCCGCTTCATCACATTGGGCTGGTTCTGATGGGCCTTATAGGCCTCTGTGGCCAATAAGGCCCGTTCGGCATCGATATAGGGTTTTTCATCCAGTACCTCCTCACGAAAGGACTCCATGCGCTCCGTCAACGCTCCGAAATGCTCTCTGTTCTCCATGGCTCGTTCCTCGCTTTCCTTTAATCAGAGCTCACTCATAGCTGATTTGCCCGTAAGTCTTTTAAAATCCTCGGCAAAGGCCTGGATAGCTGAATCAATGGCCGCATTCTTCACCAGGCCCGCAATAACCGCCGGCGCCACAGTGGCCGCGCCAACCCCGCAGCTGCAAAGCTCCAGTACCTGTTGGGAATTTTTGAAGCTGGCTGCCAGCAGCTTGGTCGCCAGGCCATTCTGCCGGAAAATATCGTGGATGGTCCTGGCCACGCCAATACCATCATAGCCCATATTATCGATGCGGTTGATGTAAGGTGCCGCGTAGGCCGCGCCGCACTTTCCGGCCAGAAAACCCTGCAGCGGAGTATAGATGGCTGTAGCCGTCGTCGCTATGCCGTCCTTTTTCAGCTGCTTCATGGCCTTGAAGCCCTCCCGGACTGCGGGGATCTTCACAAAGGTATTGCCGGGCAGTTCCTTTACGATCCGATGGGCATCGGCTACCATACCAGCCGCATCCCCTGCTGTGGCCTGCACATGCAGCTGCGCTTCTGTACCGATGATGCTGCGGATCTCCTTCAATACCGCAAAGGGAGCCCGACCGGTTTTAGCCAGAATCGATGGATTCGTTGTCACGCCATCTATTGGATAAAATTCATAAATCTCCCGAATCGCTTCTACCTTTGCATCGTCAATCAACAATTCCACTATGATCGCCCCTTTTATATATTTCTTTTGAAAAATATTATCTTTCGTTCGTAAGTAAATCATAGCATTTTTTCTGGACATCGTCAATATTTTTTCATATAATGTACTTAGATTATTCGTTCGTAAATAAATTTCTTTCTTAAGAAATCCAATGAGAAATCAGACTACAGGACAGGATGGGTGATTGCAAAATGAATCAGCTGCCGACAGAAGAAGGCATTGTTTTCAACATTCAGAAATTCAGTATCAATGACGGTCCGGGAATCCGCACTACGGTATTCCTGAAGGGCTGCCCGCTGCGCTGCCGCTGGTGCGCCAATCCGGAAAGCCAGTCACCCCGCATACAGATCCTTTGGGACAGCCGCCAATGCTGCCATTGCCATCACTGCCTCGCCATATGTCCAGAGCAGGCACTTTCCCTTTGTGGCGGCCGCATCCGGCTGGCTATGGACAAATGCTCCGGCTGCCAGAAGTGCGTTGCCGAATGCCCTGCCAAAGCCCTGACTGCCGAAGGGCAAAAAAAATCCGTAGAAGAAATCCTGCAGATCTGCCTGCAGGATCGTGATTTCTACGAAGAAAGCCAGGGCGGTGTCACCCTCTCTGGCGGTGAGGTATTAAGTTCGCCTGATTTTGCGGTTGCCCTGCTCCAGGCACTGCAGGCTGCCGGCATCCATACGGCCCTGGAAACCTCCGGCTGCGCTCCGGCGGCGGTCTTTGAACGGGTCGCCCGCTGCGCGGACCTGCTGCTCTTTGATATGAAGCACTGGGATCCACAGAAGCATATCGACGGCACCGGCGTATCCAACGAGCTGCCTCTATGGAATATGAAAGCCGCATTCTCCCGGGGCTGGGATATCCTGCCCCGCATCCCCGTGATTCCCGGCTACAATGACCAGCTCATCGATGCCGCCGGCTTCAGCCAGCGCCTGAAGGAGGTGGGTGCCCCGCGGGTCCAGCTGCTGCCCTTTCACCAGTTCGGCCAGAACAAATATCAGCTGCTGGGCCGGGAATACGCTTACGAAAATGTTCCCGCCCTGCATAAGGAAGATCTGTTGGACTATCAAAAAGTATTCTGGCAGCAGGGAATCGAAGCCTCCTTCTGATCCGGTGCGGCGATGCTCTGCTCCACAATTTCCTGGCTCATCCGTGCATAATCCTGCTCGGATACGAAATTATGGTTTGCTATGCATACCAGGCACATATAGGAATATACCGTTCCCGCCAAAAATATTCCCCCAAGGATCGTCCCGATTTTCCATTTCATATCCTATTCCTCCCATCAGCCAGCAGCCTGGCTCCGATGTCCCATACAGCCCATGAGCCGCTCCGTCTGGGGCAGCAAAGCCTTCTCATAATTACGCAGTTCTTCCTCTGCCTGTTGTACGGCCAGCTGCAGCCCATCAATTTTAACGGTCAGAGACCGCTTCGCTTCCCGCAGCAGCTCCTTACGTTCCTCGGCGGTGTCATCCCCCTGTCTCGCCAGTTCCATATAATCAAGAACGGCCTCCAGGGACATGCCCCCCGCTTTGAGATTGCGTATCAAGGCAATCCATTCCAGATAAGATGTATCGTATACCCGCATCCCATTGCTCCTTCGCGGTACAGGAGGCAGGATGCCAATACGCTCATAATAACGCAGCGTATCAACAGAAATGTTCATTTTTTCAGCAGCTTCTCCAATGGTCATGATGCAGCCTCCTCTACTGTGTTGGCATTAATCTGAATCTATATCTTCATTCTAGTCAATACCGGCGCAAAAATAAAATACCTATTTTCTCTATCATGCCATGCCTGAAACGTATGATGATGACACTGCACTAAATACATCCTCCGGGCCCAAACACCAGGACCTGACAAAACATCCTCACGGCTGCTGCGGCCATGAGGATGTTTCCTTTTATTTCAGTCTGGCATAATCCGCCTCGTCCACTGGTTCACACCACTCATTTTTCGGATTTTCTCCCGGGACCTCGATGGCCAGATGCTGGAACCAGCTGTCCGGAGCGGCTCCATGCCAGTGCTTCACACCCTGGGGAATATTCACCACATCCCCCGGATGAAGTTCCTGCGCTTCCTTGCCCCATTCCTGATAGTAGCCCCGGCCGCCAGTGCATAAAAGGATCTGCCCGCCGCCTTTATCCGCATGATGGATATGCCAATGGTTCCTGCAGCCCGGCTCAAAGGTCACATTGCCAACGACCACCTGTTTCAGGGAAAGCATATTCAAATAGCTTTGTCCATCAAAATACTGCGCATAGGCATCATTGGGTTTTCCCGTCGAAAATACACTTAATTCTTTCATTTGAATTCCTCCTGCTCCTCAGATTATCTTCATCTCAACCCCTGCCGGGGCTTCCCTGCTTCACCCATTTATTATCATAGTCCCTGAAGTTCACTCCAAGTCAATAGCTTTTATGATGCTATTGCATTAATTGCATAGCCGCCAACCTCTAGACATATTTTTTGACGCTGCAGAAGGCATAAGCAGCCCCACAGAAAATGACAATGACCCCGGCTAATACGTACATCCATTGAAATCCGCATATTCCGACAAGACCTCCCAGCAAAAAAGGCCCTATCCCTGTCCCCAGCTCAGATATGGACAGCACCGTCGAGAGCGCGATACCGATTCTTTCTTTGGTCACCTTCTGAATGGCAATCACCTGGGCCATGGCGGCAAAGGTGCCAAATCCCAGACCGCACAAGGCCGCTGATAGGAACAGCATCCCTGCCGACTGTACCCGGCTGAGCAGCAGCAGCCCCAGCGCAAACGCCGCAAAGGAAGGATATACAACAAAATTGCTTCCCCGCTGATCTGCCAGCTTCCCCACCTGGGGACGTGACAATATGATGGCCGCCGAATACACGAGGAAAAAGTACTGGCCGGCTTCCAGCATATGTATTTCTGCTGCATAGGCCGAGAAAAAGCTGAGCAGGCTGGAATAGCACAGATAAATGACAAGGCTCAGCAATGCCAGCGGCAGGACCTTGAACTCAAAATAGCCCTGCATGCCCTTCGCTGCCTGGGTCACCGGCCGCAATTCCCCGTTGTCTGCCGGTGCATGGATGACCGCTGCCATTCCCAGGGACAGTACCGCCATGCTCAGGCTCACCAGGAGCAGAAGGAAAAAGCCGTAATTCTGGTAAGCATAAAGCCCAATGAAGGGTCCCACTGCTGAAGCCAGCGTAGTGCTCAGCAGGAAATACCCCATGCCCTCGCCCCGCCGCTCCTTCGGCACTAAAAAGGCGGCCAAAGTTGATATGGCGGTTGCACAAAAACCAAAGGCAATACCATGGAAAAAGCGCACAGCGGCAAACAGATAGATATTTGTCGTAATAAAATAAAAGCCCTGCAGCAGACCATAGAAAAGCAAGCCCCAAAGCATCATGCGCCGCTTGCCGATGGATTCAATGCAATGGCCCGCAAACAGCCGGGCAATAAGGGCCGCCAGCAGAAAATCCCCTGCTGCCAGCCCCGCTTCGGCATTTGATGCCTGCAATTGCTGCAGTGAATAAATCGCGATGACTACCATGAGCGCGTAGAATACCAGATACATAAAAAAACTGGTCAGGGAAATCAAGATGAAATCCCTGGTCCAAATGGCCTTTGACAAAATGATCCCTCCCATAGAGAATCCAGTGTTGTCACATCTGTGACATTTATATTATAATAAGGCCACCGGACAGGGTCAAACCTATCCGCAAAGTGCTGCAAATCCCTGTCCTTTGTGACATATCTTAAGAAAAGGAAGCCTTTTTATGAAAAACAGCCATCAGAAAACCATCGACCAATCCCGAGCCTGGCTTATGCAGGCCTTTTTCGTCCTGCTGGCCCGGCATCCATACGAGGCCATCACCATCACCCAGATTGCTGACCAGGCCCAATTGTCGCGGCGCACCTTCTATCGCCACTTCACCGCAAAGGATGAGCTGCTGCAAAAGTATCTGAAAATGCTGCTGGACCGCTATGCCCAGCTTTTGCTGCAAAAAAAAATCACAAGGCATGAAGATACCCTGCAATTATTCTTTACCTTTTGGCAGGACTACGCAGATGAGCTTCAGCTGCTGCAGACCCGGGGACTTTTTGAGCGCGTGCTGCAGGCGGTGAATCAATGGTACCCCACCATCTATCGCCAGCTCAAAGTCCCCTGGAACTGCCAGGGAACCAGCCAGGAAATCCTATACGCCTCAGCCTTCGGAGCCAGCGGCTATTTCAATATACTGGCCCTCTGGCTGCAGCGCGGCTGCCCGGAAACACCGCAGGAAATGGCCCTGATCGTCAAAAAAATTCTGCAGGCTCTGGGGCAGCAGACAGTATCTGCTGCAAACCTCATTTAAGATTCTGCTGCAAACACTCGATCCAGACATCCACCTCGGTCTCCGGTGTTTCCATATGGCTGCCGCCAGTGGAATCGAACTTCACCTGCATAGCCGGTGCAAAAACGGCTCCACGGCAGGCTTTTTTGATATCGTCAATGACATGTCCCGGCCAGCCGCCATTGGTCATAAAGGGAATCACCATCTTGCCCTGCCAATCATTGGCTGCCAGGAAAGAAGCGACAGCCGGTGCCATAGTATACCACCAGGTGGGGGTCCCCACAGCAATGACATCATACTCCCGTACATCGATTTCCAAGGGCTGCAGCTCCGGCTTATAGCCGCGGTTCACCTCATCCTGCCCCTGCTGCACCACGGCATCATAGCCGCCGGTATAGGGCTTCACCGTCTCCAGCCGGGCAATATCAGCCTGCAGCCCCGCCTGCAGCTTCTTCGCAATTCCCTCGGTATTTCCATTGGACCAGGAATAATATACAACCAGAATTTTTTTCATCAAATCACTCTTTTCTCAATAAAACAGCCTTCGCTTCATTTTCCCATGAAGCTGGCAATCTCCTTCATGCGGTCACGCACCTTCACATGGAAGGGGCAGCGTGGTTCGCATTCACCGCATTCGTTGCAGTCCGAAGCCCAGCGGCTCAGGGCAAAGTAATGCTCCCGAGCCAAGGCATCGCCATTTTTTGCCAAATCGTAATATTTGTTGACATCACCGATATTGATGCCAACAGGGCAGGGCAGACAGTGATTGCAATAAATACAGACGCCCTCCGTGACCGCCGCACCGGCCCCCAGAACACTGCTGTAATCGCGCGCAGCCTGGCTGGCGCCCAGATACTCCATGGAAGCCTGCAGCTCTGTCATATCCTTCACGCCGGCTACGCAGGAAATCACGGCCGGCCAATCCAGGCAATACTGTACGCACTGGGAGGTGGACAGCGCCTTCCCGAAGGGACTGTCCGCTGCCGACAGCAGTTTGCCGCCGCTGTAGCATTTCATGACGGAAATCGCTGCGCCGCGCTTCTGGGCTTCGGCATACAATGCCGCCCGGTCCTCGGATACCCGCAGCCCCTCGGCGGTATTTTCAAAATCATAGGCCGGATTCAGGCTGAACATGAATACATCGATCAGCCCCGTTGCCAGGAAACGCCGGCTGATTTCCACCGAATGAGAGGAAAACGATATACCGGATGGTACCAGCCTCCTTCAGCTTTACCGCATAATCCAGCAGCCCATTATTCAGCATGGCATCATAGTCATCCGCCTGATCCACATAATGGATCATCCCGATATCACTGTCACCGCTGCCATATAATCGCAGCTGCTCTTCAAAACCATCCTTTGTCTCCTGCAGCCGCCGCGTACGATCGGTTACACCGGCCATATTGAAATAGGCACCGATATGCAGTTGGGCGATCACATCCTTGCGCCGGCTCTTCATCCCGCGGCCAATGGCCTCTGCGGGGCCAGCGGTGGGCATGACCATATCCATCAGGTTGATGCCGCTGCCCAGGGCATGGTCCACAATCCGCGCCACCTCTGCATCCGAAGATTCATGCAATGACCCCACCCCCAGTGAAATCACGCTGACCTTCTGGCCCGTATGGGGTATTTCCCGATAAATCATTTCAGCCGCCTCGGCCCGCGGCCCCGCTCCGCCAGGCTGCCCAGCGGTCTTATCACCGCCCATGCCCAGCAGATTATCAAAATCATAGGTGCCAAGCGCAACTCCCACAGCACCTATGCCCAGGCCCTTAAGAAAAGAACGCCTTTTCATGCCGTTTTTCCCCCTTTCCTCACTGCAGCCCGCCGCTGCAGGTGACGCTGCCAATAATAAAATGCCATGGCGTAAAGCGCCATCATACAGAGCACCAGCAAATAGTAGACTGCACCAGGCAGTCGGGAGGCCACCGTACCAAAGATATGCTTCAGCAGCAGACGATCTCCCACATGATCCAGCCGGGAGGCCAGCACACCTGCCCAGCCAATGAGCACCAGCAGCCAAAACCGCAGCGATGGATGATGCTCCAGCCGGCCAAGAAGCGGCAGCCTTTTAATGCGCTGCCAAAGCCCCAGCCAATGCATCCCCAGATGCATTCCTCCCAGGATCACCATGGAATAAGCACTGGCTATATGGAGCTGATGGATGAAAATACTGCGATGCAGCGCCACACCTGTCCATAGTTCCCGGAAAACGTGATTGGAAATGATGATGCCTGTCCCCATCGTAAGGAGAAAACAAAGCACCAGCAAAATTCCCAGACTGCTCTGGGAAAAGCGCAGCCGGCTCCAAAGCCCGCGTCCCAGGCCGCTGAACCAGCGGCGATTCAGCCACAGATGCCAGAGTACACCTGCCAGCAGCACCAGTCCCAATATTTCGTGCCAAAGCTGCGGCAGAAAATGGAAGCCCATGGTGACTAACATAATAACCAGCATTCCTATATCTAAAATAAATCGCTTCATTTTCTTCACTCCCTTTTGGTCACTATACACCTTGGAGTTAGCTTCAAGTCAAGAAAAAAAGAAACAGGCCATTTTTCAAATGGCCTGCCTGTTATTTTATGGATGCTGTATCAGTTTTGCTGGCCAAGTGCCTTATCCACCCGCACCAATTCCTCCCGAATGGCAATATGCTGTGGGCATACCTGTTCACATTTTCCGCATTTGATGCAGTCTCTGGCACTTTTTTTGCCATGGCCGCCCACCAGCCAGTTTTCCTGTGAAACAGCCGATGCCTTGTTCTTATACAGCGTATAGGAATTCATCGCCGTAAAGGAACCGGATATACCGATTTCCATGGGACAGACCTTGGCGCAATAGTTACAGGTCGTGCAGGGAATGAGCGGAATACCCTGCAATTCTTGCCGCGCCTCTTCAATCGTTTTCTGCTGGGCTTCCGTCAGTTTGGTAAAATCCTTCATATAGGACAGGTTATCTTCCATCTGCTCCAGGCTGCTCATACCGGAAAGTACGGTGATGACACCCTCCAGGCCGGCAGCAAAGCGAATGGCCCAGGAAGGTATGGAGGACTGCGGTTCTGCCTGCCGCAGGATGGCTGCCACCTTTTCCGGCGGTGTTGCCAGCATGCCGCCCTTCACCGGTTCCATAATGATGACCGGCTTGCCATGCTTTCTGGCCACCTCATAACAGCCGCGCGACTGGATGGCCGGGCTTTCCCAGTCAGCATAGTTGATCTGCAGCTGGACGAATTCCATCTCTGGATGCTTCGTAAGGATATCCTCCAGCTCTTCCGGCGTGGAGTGGAAGGAAAATCCCGCATGCCGGATAAGCCCTTCCTGCTTCTTTTCCTGCACAAACCGCCACATATCAAAATCATCAAAGAATCTGGTACGGCTCTCCCCTAAATTGTGCAGCAGATAAAAATCAAAATACCCCGCCCCTGTCTGCCGCAAGGATGTGTCAAACTGGGCAATGGCCTCTTCCCTGGTCTTGCAGTTGATCCAGGCTGCATTCTTGGTAGCCAGCTGAAAGCTTTCCCGCGGATACCGCTCCACCAGCGCCTGCCGGATTGCATCCTCACTCCCGGCATAGGCCCAGGCCGTATCAAAATAGGTAAAGCCCGCCGCCAGGAATTTATCCACCATGGACTTGACCTGCTCTACATCGATGATCTCCCCGTTTTTAGGCAGTCGCATAAGCCCGAAACCCAGTTTTTTTATCTTCTCTCCTAAATATGGCATAATATAACCCCTCCTCTGTTTATCCATCATACGCCCTTGAGTTTACTCCATGTCAATAGAAAAATATATGCGATTTTCTGATTTTTGTTTCTACCAGATATAAATCGAACCGCATTGCCATCAAACCGGTAATGCGGTTCTTTTATGATCCTACGCTCTATATCGTAATTTATTCAGCCCAGAAGATACGGCCATTTTTTCTAGCTGCCGTCTTTGGTATTTCGGCCGGATATCCAAGGACGCAGTGCCCGATTCCCTCGTAATTCCCCGGTACACCCAGCTCCTGCAGTATTTTCTTTCCTTCAGCGCTCGCAAATTCTTCTTTTGCCCGATGAATCCAGCAGCTGCCAACACCGACAGCATGTGCGGCCGCCATGAGCTGGCCCATCATCAGGCTGCCATCGTAAATACACTGCGGCCAATCCTTTGGTGCGAGTACAATAAGTACAACCGGCGCACCATAAAAGGGATCAAAGCCATCCTTCCAGCCGCCGATCCGGCGGTTCATATCCGATAATCGGTCCCGCAATTCCCGGTTCGTAACAGCAATCACGATGGGCTTCTGCTCCCCCATGCCATTTGCGGCATAAAGCCCCGTCTCCAGGATTTGAGCAATAATTTCCTTTGGCACCATATCGGCCTTATACTTGCGGACACTGCGCCGCTCTTTCAATGACTGCAAAACTTCATTCATCCGATAAAACTCCCCTCAGATATTTTCTTTCAATCATATTTTTCCAATGAACAAACAGGAAAAACTTCCCCCAACAAGCCGTCTCAGCTTCAGGGCTGCAAAATCAGCCTTTCATACGGAACCCGCACCAGTCTGGCATCCATTTCCTTCGTACACTGCACAAGAACGGCCTTTTCTATATCCCATACAGAAAAGGCATGCTGATGAAACGATCCCGGCTGTCCCAGGAACGCGGAAAAATCCAGCCGGGGCAAATCATCTCCCAATCCGCTGCCCAGACATTTTACGTAGGCCTCCTTCATGGCCCATAGCTTTGTAAAGGCCCGCACCGGCTCATCAGAGCAGCGAATCCAGCGTTTTTCCCCCGCACTGCAGACCATATCCCAAAGTGCCTCATAATCATCGACCAGTTCCTGCATATCCACCCCGATGGCTGTTTTGGCAATGCCGCAGGCTATACCTTCACAGCAATGGCTCAGATTGAATTGCAGCCGCTCCCCCTTGGGAGAGAAAAAGGGCTTGCCGTTTTCCCCATATTGGAATTCCGGCAGTTCATATAAGCCATTTTGGGCACAGGCATAGCGCAGCAGCAGGTAGGCCGCGGCACAGAGATTCTGATCCGGGACATTCCTGTAACCCAGGGCCTGCCTGCCGCGCCAGTCCGGCAGCAGCGGCAGCCATTCCTCAGCCCGTGTCTGCTGCAAGGCCGCTGTATCATCACAATAAAAAAGCATAGCTGCCACCTTTTCAACCCCGCTTCCGCAGTACTAAATCACAACACGCATGCAGTTGAAGCCCATCACATAATCATACCGGACCTCTGTCGCAATCCGTTTCAGCAGGGCAATACCGGATACGGCCATTTTATCCTCAGCCTGTCCGGCTTCAAGATAATTGCACGCCGCCCCGTTATCCCGGAAAGCCAGCACAATATGCTCGCCCGACTGACGGACGATGAGATCCACATCGCAGTTCCGGGCATTCTGCAGCTTCATTTCCATGAGCATTTCTTCCACGGCTACACCGATCATACCGCACTGCTTCTCCTCAATTCCACTCTGCCGCATGCTTTCAATGATTGCCTGCGAAACCTGCACCGCATCCAGCACAACATTCCTTGCCGTAGCCTCATAGACAGTCCGGTCCGCCTCCGTCTCCTGCAGCAGGAATATCCCCTTTTTCCTGCCCTGGGCACGGTGGGCAATGTACTTGCTGCCCAAAAACAACACCAGCAAAGCCAGAATCTCAGCAACCAAAAAACTCAGCCACAAGGTATCCCGGCCAAAGGAACTGGTAAGCAGATACGCCACCGGAACAACTCCTAAAAATCCCTCGGTACAGCCCAGCACCACAGCCAGCGGCAGTTCCCGGATAATCTGATAATACTGCGTCATCACAGTCGTGATTCCCATCAGGGGAATCGCCAGGACAAAGATGCGCAGGGCACGCACGCCAAGGGCAGCCGCCTGAACATCGGTTATTCCATAAAGCGTCAATATAATTTCCGGCGCACATTCCAGCAGCAGAAAAATACCTGTACCAGCTGCAAGGATGAACCGGAAGGTCCGCCGCAAAAGGAATCTGACGCCCTGTCGGTCACGTTCTCCCAGCAACATCCCCAGAATCGGCCCCATAGAATTCGAGGCTCCATTGATGACAATGAAAATCAGCATACGGCAGTTCAGGCAGACAGCCAAAGCGACCATGCCCATGGCACCGAATTGCTGCAGCACCAGATTGTTCATACAGAATTGCTGCAGGAACAGGAAGAACTGCATCAAAGCCGTGATCACCCCTAAACGGAAGACCATACCCAGGCAGCTGAAATCCGGCAGCGATATCCTGCACACTTCCAGCGTACGGTTGTATTTTGGATTTCTGCGCCAATAAAACCAGGCCAGGAAAACCAATCCTACGACAAAGCCGGTGACTGTGGCCCAGGCCGCTCCCTCGATTCCCATGCCGAATACCTTGATGTAAATAACATCCATGCACAGATTTGTCGCACTGTTCAATATGGCGCCACGCATGACCAGCCGCGGAAAGCCATCCGCACTGATTAAAAATTGCATGACCGCAGTGATGACCATCAATGGCAATCCCAGCAGTATGGGCTGCAGAAAGCTGGCTACCGCAGCGTACAGCTCCCCATTCTGCAAGGAAAACAATCCCATGATATCCGTGAAAAACAGCTGCCCGGCCAAAAAGAATGACACCATCAGAAAAGCGGCCACCGTGAGGCATACCGTATAAATCCGATTAGCCAAGGCCGGCTCGCGCCGTCCCTTCTGTATAGCGATGCTGGTAGCACCGCCCAGGCCGATCACAATGGAAAGGACACTCACCAGCATGGGTACCGGTCCTGCGATATTCACCGCGGCCAGAGCATCAGCTCCCAGCAGATTTCCCACGATGATGCCATCAACGATGACATTTGCCGACATAGCCATAGCCGCAAAAATGATTGACCATAAATATTCAGTGAATTTCGTATCAATCAACGTACTTTTTCTGTGATAACCCGCCATATCCATTCATAGCCCACCATTCTTAATTTTCTTCAAAGAACCCCAGCCCATCCAGCATCTCGATGAAATCATGCATATAGCTGCCATGGGCAGGCGTCCAATAGAATCCTAACCGATAAAGTATCCTTGCCGTATAGGCATTGTCCGCCTTCACATGAATCAGACGGCTGCTGCCCTTTCCGTTATGCAGAAGCCCCTGCATATACATGGCTTTTGCAGGATCATGCATAAATTCAGATACTTTGGCAGCGAATCTTTCCTGGGAAATCACCTCAATAGGATAGCCATAATCATTGAAGGCCTTTACAATCACAGCCAGGTTCACCTGATAATTGTTATAGGTATGGAACACGACCATATCCCCCGGTGTCTGGGCTAAAAGCGCTACAGCCTCAGCGGAGCGGTCTATCGGCGAGATTTCAATGGGGGTATTCAGCCGATCCAGCGGAATCAGGCCCAGGACCTTGAAGCTCTTGAGAAGCGCCGCAAAGGCGTTGCTGTTCATATTGACCTGGAACTCACCATCGCTTTCCCGCCCCATGAGATTGCCCATGCGCATGACCTTGGCCTGGATTCTTCCCTCCGCTGCGGCCTGCAGCACCAGACGTTCTGCCTGGAATTTCGTGAGAATATACCGGTTGTCGGTCTGCTGCCCGATGTAAAGATTCCTCTCTGTCAGCAGATTCCCCATGCCTTCCTCCACATTGCCGCCGATGCTGTAGGTCGAGGTCTGCACCAGCAGCGCCTTTTTCCTTTCGCAAAGCGCAATGAGCTGCCGGACTCCATCCACATTGACCCGGTCCATGATGTCATTCGCCGCATAGTGCTTCACAATGGCCGCACAATTGAATACGGTATCAATGGTTTCCCCCTTCAGCTTTTCCGACAGGTCCGCATCCGTGATATCACCTAAAACTACCTTTACCCTTTCCTTAAAAGCCTGTTCCCACGGATCCTCAAAATAATAGACCAGCAGTCCATACAGACGCCTGGCAGCAGTTATCCCCTTCTTTTCCCGGACCAGGCAGCAGATCTCACTGTCTGTATGCAGCAGCAGATAATGCAGCAGGTGGATTCCCAGATAGCCCGTTGCACCAGTCAGCAAAATCCGCCCATAGGGACGCAGCTCAAAACCATTCCAGAGATCCGGCTCCGGTTCGTCCAGCAGCCTTTGAATCGCTGTATAATCATAATCGGCCAGATTGAAATACGCCTCTTCCTGCTTCTCTGCCTCCCCATCCTGCAATAATGCGGCAATCGCCTGCGGCGTCCGGCACTGGAACATGGTTCCATAGCTGATGGAACAGCCCGCATTGCTGAGCTCAATGATAGCCCGCATCGCGCTCAGGGAAGTGCCGCCCAGGGCAAAGAAGTCATCCAGCACACCTACCTGTTCCCGATGCAGGATCTTGCTATAAACAGCACATATCTTTTTCTCAATTTCATTCGACGGCGCCACGTAGGCAAAGAGAGAATCCAATTGGGGCAGCGGCAGCGCCCTGCGATCCACCTTGCCGTTCGGCGTCAATGGAAGCACCGCCAGCTTCATATAGATAGCCGGCACCATGTACTCCGTGAGCGACTGGGCCAGATACCCCTTCAGCATGGCCTCATCGATACTGCCGACAGCAGTATAGTAGGCACAAAGCTGCTGTACCCCATTGATTTCCTGCACGGCTGCCACCGCATCCTGGATTCCGGGGAACCCTGCCAGTACGCTTTCAATCTCGCCCAGTTCGATACGGAATCCCCGCAGCTTCACCTGCTTATCGATACGACCAATATATTCCAGTTCTCCCTCTTCATTCCAGCGTACCAGATCACCGGTACGATACATTCTTTCCCCTGGCGCAAACGGAGCATCCACAAAAACCGCAGCGGTCTTGTCCGGGAGATTCCAATAGCCGCGCGCCATCTGACAGCCCAGCAGGCAAAGCTCACCGGCTGCGCCACGAGGCAGCAGATGTCCGGCACGATCCACAATAGCTGAAATGGTATTTGGAACGGCACGCCCGATGGGAATATTATCTGTGTCCCGCTGTGATTCCACCCGATGATAAGACGATGCTACGGTAAATTCTGTTGGCCCGTAGCCATTATATACCCGTACTTTTCCCAACGGTACCGCCTGCAGCCGCTCGCCGCCCATCATCAGATAGCGCAGCGGCAGATCATACTGCCGCAGCATTTCCATCCCCAGCTGCGTGGGCAATGTCATGCAGGCGATTTCATGTGCACAAAGATACTGATACATTCCGTCCATATCCTTGCGAAGCTCCGCCGATAAAATATGAATCTCTGCCCCGGCAGTCAATGGCGGATAGAGATCCGGCACGGACGCATCAAAGCTGAAACTGCCTTGCTGCGCACAGTGATCTCCTGGGTGCAGCTCTTCCAGCCGGGAAATCCAGGCTATCAAATTATGCAATCCCCGGTGCTCTACCATGACCCCCTTGGGCCTGCCGGTGGAGCCTGAAGTATAGATCATATACGCCAGCGCAGAAGGCTTGCTTTTATTCACCGGCTCACACCGATGAGCAAAATCAAAGTCATCCAGGAAAATAATATTTTCTACAGGAAAATTCCCTTCAGCGTTTTTCTTCTCCCATAAGCTGTGCGTCGTAATCAGCACCCGCGCCTGAGAATCCTCCAGCATATACTGCAGCCGATCCAGCGGATATTCATCATCAAAGGGGATATAGGCCCCACCTGCCTTGAATACCGCAATGGTACTGACCAGGAACTCCTTGCACCGCGGCAGCATCACCGCTGCAAAGCTGTCCTGTTCCATGCCTTCAGCCAGCAGCTCCGCAGCCAGAGCATCCGAAGCCATATCCAGCGCACTGTAAGTCAAAGAGCTGTCCGCGTCCACCACAGCGGTGGCCTGCGGCCGCAATTGAGCCTGTTTCTTAAACAAATCCACAAAAGTCTCACTGGTATCATAGGAAAGGGCCTCCCCTGTTCCCAATGTCAGCAGCCGCTGCTGCTCAGGCTCTGAAAGCAAGGTCAGGCTGTCAATCTTTCTGGTTGGCTGCGCTTCAGACATTTCTCCGGCAAAGTACCGCACTGCCTCAGCCAGAAGCCCGATGTCCTTGCCTGTATAGAGACTGCTGTCATACTCAAAAAGCAGCCGATAATCATCTTCCTCAGGTAAAACATTGATGGCAAGCGGCATTTTCACTGTATCCAGCGAAAGCGGAAGGGACTCCGCGGTTCCAGCCCCCAGCCTCATATTTTCATGGACATCCCCCTGATAAGCGAAGATGATATTAGGCTGGATGCCATGATGCTCCACCATCTGCGTAAAGGGATATTTATCCCTTTCAACGGTTTGCAGAAGCTGCTGATGCATGGACTGCAGGACCGCCGCAACGGTCTGCCCTTTTTCTGTCCGGCTCACGACGGGCAGCGTCTGCACAAACATGCCCATGGTATCCGCCATTTTTGCCGATGCACGGCCATTGGAGATGGTGGTGATGAGCAGCTTTTCCTCCCGGGTGATACGGCCCAGCACCCGGGTCAAAGCCGCAAGGAAGAAGCTGTTCACTGTAATGCCCTGGTCCCGGCATAAGCGCTGTATCGATCCCTTTGGCAGGACAGTCGATACTGTTTTACTGCCGCTGCAACCATCCGCTTCTGATGAAACCGGATAAAGCAGGGACTCAGCCCCCTTCACCAGCCCGTTGAAATAGGCTTCCGCATCCCTGCAGGCAGCTGACTCCTTCCATTCCTGATAACCCAAAGCATAATCATAGGCACTGAACACCTCCGGTGCCAGCTCCGCCCCGCCGCAGGCAGCGGCCAGACCACGCTGCAGAATCCCCATCGAGCCGCCATCATAGATGGTATGGTGTATATCGATGAAAAGATACGTATGCTCCGGAGCCGCATAGATTTCCATGCGGTAAAGCTTTTCCTTAAGCAGGTCAAAGGGACGCACCCGGCTCTGGAAAAACACCGGATCCGGTTCACGATCCAGCCGTTCCATCAGTATTTCCGCCGCAGCTTCATCATTGCGGTGCTGCATGACCTGGCCGTCCCGGACCGCAAAATGCACCTTCAGATAGGGATGGGCCGCAAGGATTTTCTCCAGAGCCGTCCTGAGCTGCTCCGGATTGATACCGCTGAGCTTCCAGGCTGCCGGCACATTGTACTGCAGACTATCCCGATGCTGCTCCCAATCGATGTAGACCCCCAGCTGATTTTCAGTGAGCGGATAGAACTCCTGCCGTTCGTAGGTCCGGACCTCTTCCTGCCCGCTTTGCAGCAGTCCTGTCCACTGCCGGATACTGGGTGTCTGCAGGATATCCTTCGTCTGCAGTGTAAGCCCCAGCTCCTTTCCAATCGCCAGTGACAGCCGGATGGCTCCAATGGAGGTAAGCCCCATGGAAATAAGATTTGTCGTCACGCCAAAAGCTTCCGTCTTAAGCTGCCCGGCCACGATCCGGAACAGCTGCTTTTCCGGTTCCGTTTCCGGCGGCACAATATCTTCTGCCTTCAGTTCCGGCACGGGCAGTGCCCGGCGATCCACCTTGCCATTGGATGTCAAAGGCAGTTTCTCCAGCTGCATATAAAGGGTAGGAACCATATAGGCAGTCAAAAACTGCGCCGAATATTCCCGCAGCTTTTCCGCATCCACAGCTTCTTCGGCAGTATAATAGGCGCAAAGCTGCTGCACGCCGCCCAATTCCTGCACCGCGGCCGCCGCACTCTTAATTCCCTGGAAACGTGCCAGCACGCTTTCGATCTCACCCAGCTCTATACGGAAGCCCCGGAGCTTTACCTGCTTATCGATGCGCCCGAGATATTGCAGGTTTCCATCCTCTGCCCAGCGCACCAGATCCCCGGTACGATACATACGCTCTCCCTGAATGGTAACGAACTTATCCGCCGACATCTCCGGCAGGTTCAAATAGCCGCGGCCCACACCGGCCCCGGCAATATAAAGCTCACCAGCCATCCCCCGGGGCAGGAGCTGGCGCTCGCTGTCCATGACATACGCCTGGTAATTCGCCAAGGGGCGGCCAATGCGCTCCGTATCATAATCCGCTTTCATTTCGTACACCGTAGAAAAAATCGTGCATTCCGTCGGCCCATAACCATTGAAGAAGCGATAGGCCGGCTTGCACATCGGCAGGAGCTTTTCCCCGCCCACAGACATCAGGCGCAGCGAACTGTTGGGGAAGGACGTGCTGAGCTGCACACCAATCTGCGTGGTGAAGAACGCAATCGTAATCCTGTTTTTTTCTATATAGTCGTGAATGCTCTGCAGATCCAGCCGCATCGCCGTAGGAATGATATAGACCGTTCCCCCGCAGGATAATGTGGGATATATATCCATCATATGTGCATCGAAGCCAAAATTGGCATAGGCCAGTCCCCGATCCGCAGCGGTCATCGCAAATCCATGCACATACCAATGGCAGAAATTTGCCAGGCTGTGATGCTCAAGCATACAGCCCTTGGGCCGCCCCGTGGATCCTGAGGTATAAAGTATCACATACCGGTCCTCCGGTGCCGGGTGCAGTGCCAGGCTGCTGCCAGTGTCAGGCAGTTCCAGCACCTCCGCCGTTTTGATGACCCGTCCGCCATAGCCAGGCAAGGCAGACTCCACCCTGTCTCCTTCGGAAAGGATCATGGACACCCCCGCATCTTCCAGCATATAGTGCAGACGATCCTCCGGGAAACTGTAATCCAAAGGCATATAGGTACCGCCCGCCTTCATGACCGCCAGAGGATAAATGACCATCCACACACTGCGGTCGATCATCACACCGACGACGGTTTCCCGGGCCACGCCCTGGGCCTGCAGATAAACGGCCAGCCGCGTGGAAAGTTCATCGATTTCCTTATAGGTATACTGCCGCTCCTCATAGACAACCGCCACCGAATCCGGATGCGCCTTTGCCTGTGCCGCAAACAGATCAACGATAGTCTGGCTCTTATCGAAGGCAAGCGGTTCCCCCATGCCAAGCTCCAGCAGCGACTGTCGCTGAGCTGCATCGACCATGGCCAGCGCCGCACTCTCCTGCTGCGGATTTACAGCGGCTGCCTGTACAAAACATGCCAGTGCTTTGCCCAGCGCCTCAATATCCTTTGCCGCATACCTGCTGCTGTCATAAGTAAATGCCAGCTGATAGCCATCCCCCTCCGGCTGGACCTGCAGCATCAGCGGTGTCTTGGCCGTATCCAGCTGCAGAGGAATCTCCGCTGCGCTCCGGCCCGCCAGCTGCAATTCATCATGGACACCCCCCTGATAAGCGAAAAGGATATTGGGCTTGATACCGTGACGCTCCACCAGCTGTGTAAAGGGATATTTATCCCGCTCAATGGTTGCCAGCAGCTGCTGGTGCATGGACTGCGCCAGCCCTGCAGCCGTCTGGCCTTTCGCCGTCCGGCTCACCACCGGCAGGGTCTGTACAAACATGCCCATAGTATCTGCCATAGCTGCTGAAGCCCGCCCGTTGGATATGGTGGTGATGAGCAGCTTTTCCTCCCGGGTGATGCGATGCAGCACCTGGGTCAGCATGGCGATGAAAAAGCTGTTGGCCGTAACTCCCTGCTTCCGGCAGAACTCCTGCACAGCTTCCCCCGGCATAGACAATGAGATCCGCCCGCTGCCGCCAGCTGTGCCGGAAAGCTCCTGGGAAACCGGATAGAGGACAGACTCCGCCCCCTCTACCAGCTGATTGAAATACGTTTCCGCCTCGGCAAAACCGGCCGATGCCTTCCACTCCTGATAGAAAAGAGCATAATCATATGCACTGAAGTCCTCCGCGGGCAGCACCCCGCCGCTATAAGCGTCAGCCAGAGCCTGCTGCAATATGCCCAGGGAACCGCCATCATAGATGATGTGGTGTATATCGATGAAAAGATAGGTATGCTCCGGAGCCGCATAGATTTCCATGCGGTAAAGCTTTTCCTTAAGCAGATCAAAGGGGCGCACCCGGCTCTGGAAAAACGCCGGCTCCGGTTCACTATCCAGCCGTTCCAGCAAAATTTCCGCTGCGGCTTCATCGCTGCGGCACTGCATGACCTGGCCGTCCCGGACCGCAAAGCGCACCTTCAGATAGAGATGGGCCGCAAGGATCTTCTCCAGCGCCGCCTTGAGCCGCTCCGGATCTATACCGCTGAACATCCAGGCTGTCGGTACATTGTACTGCAGGCTGTCCTGATGCTGTTCCCAATCGATATAGACACCCAGCTGATTCTCGGTGAGCGGATAGACCTCCTGCCGCTCATAGGTCCGGACTTTCTCCTGTCCGCTTTGCAGACAGCCGGCCCATTGACGGATACTGGGGGTCTGCAGGATATCCTTTGTTTTCAGTGTAAGCCCCATCCTCTGCCCGACAGTCTGCGACAAGCGGATAGCCCCGATAGAGGTCAGGCCCATGGACAGCAGATTGGTCGTCACACCAAAATCCCTGGTTTTCAGCACTTCCGCCGCAATGGCAAACAATTGCTTCTCCTGCTCCGTTTCCGGCGCAATGATCTCCGCCGCCTTCAGCTCCGGCACGGGCAATGCCCGGCGATCCACCTTGCCATTCGGTGTAAGCGGCAGCCTGTCCAGCCGCATATAGATATTCGGCACCATATAGGCAGTAAGCGACTGGGAAAGCTGCTCCTGCAGCTTTGCCTCATCAATGCTGTACGCTGCGGTGTAATACGCGCAGAGCTGCTGGGCTCCGTTCAGTTCCAGGACGGCAGCCACCGCACCCTCAATGCCCGGGAAAGCATTCATCGCGCTCTCTATTTCACCAAGTTCAATGCGGAACCCCCGCAGCTTCACCTGCTTATCGATACGACCAATATATTCCAGTTCTCCCTCTTCATTCCAGCGTGCCAGATCGCCGGTACGATACATCCTTTCGCCTGGCGCAAACGGAGCGTCCACAAAAACCGCAGCGGTCTTCTCAGGAAGATTCCAATAGCCGCGCGCTATCTGACAGCCCAGCAGGCAAAGCTCACCGGCTGCGCCGCACGGCAGCAGCTGCCCGGTACGATCCACGATAGCGGAAACAGTATTCGGCACAGCGCGCCCGATGGGAATATTATCCGTATCCTGTACTTCCACCCGGTGATAAGAGGATGTTACGGTAAATTCTGTTGGGCCGTAACCATTATATACCCGTACTTTTCCCAACGGTATCGGCTGCAGCCGCTCGCCGCCCAGCATCAGATAGCGCAGCGGCAGATCATACTGCCGCAGCATTTCCATCCCCAGCTGTGTGGGCAGTGCCATGCAGGCAATTTCATGATTGCAAAAATACTGATACATTCCGGCCATATCCTTGCGAAGCTCCGCCGACAAAATATGAAGCTCCGCCCCGGCAGTCAACGGCGGATAAAGATCATGCACAGACGCGTCAAAGCTGAAACTGATCTGATGTGCACAGTGATCTCCCGGACGCAGTTCCTCCAGTTTGGACAGCCACGCTATGAAATTCTGCAATCCCCGGTGCTCTACCATGACCCCCTTGGGCCTGCCGGTGGAGCCTGAAGTATAGATCATATACGCCAGCGCCGAAGGCTCGCTTTTATTCACCGGCGCACACCGATGCGAAAAATCAAAATCGTCCAGGAAAACAATCTTGTCTACCGGGAAACTTTCCTCAGCACTTTTCTTCGCAAATAAGCTGTGCGTCGTAATCAGCACCCGCGCCTGGGAATCCTCCAGCATATACTTCAACCGCTCTGTCGGATATTCATCATCAAAGGGGATATAGGCCCCGCCCGCCTTGAATACCGCAAGGGTACTGACCAGGAACTCCTTGCGCCGCGGCAGCATCACCGCCACAAAACTGTCCTGCTGCACCCCGTTCTGCAGCAATTCCTCAGCCAAAGCATCCGATTCTGCATCGAGCCCGCCATAGGTCAATGAGCTCATCTCATCCACAACCGCAATGGCCTGCGGCCGCAGCTGCGCCTGCTGTTGAAAAAGATCCACAAAGGTCGCTGCCCTCTCATAGGCCAGTTCCTCACCGGTCCCCAGTTCCAGCAGCTTCTTTTCCTCTGCCGCTGAAATGATGCCGACATCCCGCAGCCTGGCCGCCGGATCCGCCATCATATTTTCCACACAATGGAGCATGGCCTGGGCAAAGGAGGCAACAAAGGCATCACTGTAGTGGCTGTCCGTGAAGCGTATACGCAGCATATACTTATCCGAAAGGGCATAGACAAACGTCTCCAGGCCGATACAGGATTTTCCCATGACCAGACGGTTCTGATAAACCTTTTCCCCCAGGATGGACTGCTCATCCGTCACCGCATTGCCCTGATATACAAAGGTCAGCTCCGGCTTAATATCCATTTCATTGGAAAAATCACTGAATCCATAAAGCGCATGATTTACCGAAGCAAAAAACGGCTCCTTATGGCCCTTGATGAAATCCAGTACAGAAGCCTCCGCCGGTATCTCCGTCAGGAGCGGAATGGTCTGGACAAACATCCCCAGAGTGCTCTTGATATCCGCTGCCGAGCGTCCATGATAGGGTGAAGTATATACCACCTTGTTCTCACGGTTCAAACGCGACACCACCAGCTCGAAAGCCGACATGAAAAGCCAGATAGCGCTGAAATGGTTTTCCTCACAGAATCGCTGGACCGGTCCTCTATCCAGGTGGAACTCCAACAACCGATAATTCCCCTCTTTCGACGACAGCTTCTCCGGCAGCCGCGATGCTTCCGCTCCGGCAAAGCGTTCACGATAATAAGCCGCAGCCGCCTCATAGCGCGCAGATTGGCGTTCAGCCTGCTCTCTTTGGGCATAGGCGTAAAGGTTTACCTCCTCTTCAGGCAAAGCCTCCCCGCGATAAGCCGCATCCAGCATTTTATTGATACGGGTAACCGTTGTTCCATCCGAAATAATATGGTGGATATCCTGCACCAGCCAAAGTGCCTGCGGTGTCTCCAAAAGAAGGAAACGCACCAATGGCCCTTTTTCCAGATCAAAGGGCCGCACGAACTGTTCAATGCGGGCCTGTACCGCCTCTTCCGGAAGCTGCTCAACGGGTACCTCTATCCGCATCAAGGGATCTGAATATTGCAAAATGTCTCCATGGTCCTCGCATATTCTGGTACGGAACACCGGAAAAGCATCTACTATATTTTGGACAGCCTGCTGCAGCTTTCCAGTATCCACCTGGCGGGAAAAGCGCATATCCAGCGCCAGATTATAATTCATCCGTTCCGGATGCCGGACCGCCTCAAAATAAACTCCCCGCTGTGCCTGTGTCAAAGGATATTTGCCCGCTGTGTCCTCCGTTAAGTAAATATCTTTTCCCATTTTGCCATCCCTTCTCATGGAAAATCCACGCTTTTCAATTTTGTACAGATAATACCGTTTATTTATATTTAAATTCGTCAAAGGTATAATTTTTCCCTTCAAATTTTACTGCAATAAAAATTAGATCCATTATTTGCAATGGATCTAATCAACAGATTATCTATTTTCCTTTCCACCATAGGATGCCCCACTGTATTCGCAGCTGCCCAGCCGGTCCTCAGAAAGATAGCAGGTATGCCGTTCCCTGCCCACCAGCTGACGAACAAATGAAGTGGCAGGATTTTTCAGCAGTTCCTGCGGTGACGCATACTGCTGGATGACGCCTTGGTCCATGACCAGCACCTTCGTCCCCAGCGCCAAAGCTTCCGAAATGTCATGGGTAACAAAGAGCACCGTGATATGTGTCTTGGTATAGATTGCCTTTAACTCCTGCTGCAGCTGCTCTCTGGTGATTTCATCCACAGCCCCAAAGGGTTCATCCATCAGCAGGATTTCCGGCGATGCCGCCAGAGCCCGGGCAATCCCCACCCTTTGCTGCTGCCCGCCAGACAGCTCCGCCGGATACCGATTCCGCAGGTCCTCATCCAATCCTACAATACGCATCCATTTGCTGACTGCGGCCTGTGTTTTCCGCTTATCCCCCTTGTTCAGAAGACTGGGAACATAGGATATGTTCTGTGCCACAGTCATGTGAGGAAACAGCACACTGCCCTGGATTGCATAGCCAATGTTCCGCCGCAGCCCAATCATGTCCTTGTTGCGGATATTTTCCCCCTGGACAAAAACATCTCCCGCGGTAGGCGCAATAAGCCCATTGACCATCTTCAAAACCGTGGTCTTTCCACTGCCGGATGAACCGATAATGGTCAGGAACTCCCCCGCGGCAACGGAAAGGCTGAAATCCTCCAGGGCCACCTTTTCTCCATAGCTTTTCTTTATATTTTTAAATTCAACTGCTGCCGTCATTGTACGCCTCCTGCCAAGAGCTGTTTACTCTGCAAAAATTCTCTGGCAACGGTTTTTGGCTCCTTGCCTTCCGTTTCCACCGCATAATTCATCTGTACCATGTCACTATCCGAAATAATTCCCGTGAATTTCTCTAAAACAGCCTTCAATTCCGGATGTGCGGCCAACACCTCATTGCGGACCACATTCCCACAGAGATAAGAAGGGAAAAAGCCCTTATCATCCTGCAATACAACAGCATCCGCTGCGGAAAGCTGTCCATCGGTGGTAAAAACAATCATGGCGTCTATTTTCCCCTGATGCAGCGCCTGATATTTCAAGCCGATATCCAAATCCATGGTCTGTCTGAAGTGAAGCCCATACGCCTGGCACAGTGCCCGATAACCGTCCTCGCGCTCAAAGAAATCATACTCTGCACCAAGCACCAGTTTATCGGCCGCTGCCTGCAAATCCGAATAGGTCCGCAAATGATATTTTTCCGCCAGTTCCCGGCGGACCACAACACCATAGGTATTGTTAAAGCCATACATTCCCAGCCATTGCATATGCAGGTTATCCTGATATTCCTGCTGCATGGTACCAAACAGTTTTTCACTGTAAAAGCCATTTTTCTTCAGTACCATGTTCCAGCCAGTACCCGTATACTCCGGGTAAATATCGAACTTACCGCTGACCATGGCCGGCTGGATATTTGAGGTTCCGCCTCCCACACCTGAAGTCAGTTCCACCTGCAGCTTCGTATCCTGCTCAATCATCAGCTTAAGCATTTCACCCAAAACATACTGCTCCGTCATGGGCTTTGTGGCAATACGGATGGTATCCTGCTTCTGATTTTGCGCAAACAAGCCTCCGAAAACCAGCAAGCATCCCAGGACAGCCACTATTCCGAGAGCACGATTCGTCTTTTTTGCCCGCCGGGTCCGCTGCTGCATACGCTGCTCCGCGAAGCCTAAAATGAAATCCATCAGCAGCGCCAGCAGTGCAATCAACAGACTCCCTGCCATGGTCATCGCGGGATTATTCGTGGTAATGCCGCGATAAATAGCAATTCCAAGGCCGCCGGCGCCAATGAAGGAAGCAATGCCTGCCAGGGCAATGGTCATCGTAACCATACTGCGTATACCGGCCATAATGACCGGCATAGCGAGCGGCAGTTTGATTTTCAGCAAAATCTGCAGTCTGGTGCTGCCCATTCCCCGGGCCGCTTCCAGTATGCCCGCATCCACATTCGTGATTCCGATATGGGTGTTCCGCACCATGGGAAGCAATGCGTAAATCGTAAGTGCAATAATAGCCGTTGCATTTCCCACGCCGGAAAAAGGAATCAGGAAACCCAGCATGGATATAGACGGAATCGTATAAAGGAAATTAATCACGCCCAAGGTTGGTTTGGCCGTCCGCTGATATTCACTGATCCATATCCCCACCAGTCCGCCGAACACGATTGCAATCAAAATGGCCAGCATCGAAATCTCCAGATGCTCCCATAGCAGATTCATAAAAAACTCTTTTCGGTCTATCATTATAAGCCATGTATTCTGCAGCATTTTTTATCTCTTTCTTTTCTGGATTGCCTGCACCGGGCAATTCTCAAAACGCGGCCCACAATGCAATCAATTTCCATTATTTTTTTGTATTTTTAAAAATTAGACATCTAATTTTTAAAATAAAACCTTATTTTCATTACTACAACCATTTGCAATACGGAACCTTTATGCGGCCTGGTTATTTTGTGGATGCTGTACCAGGCCGCCATAAAGCAGTCCGCTGCTCTTCAAGTGATTCCCATGCAAACGTTCAAAATTTTACTTTTCTGTCCTGTGCTGCTGCCTTCTCGCAGCTTTCCACTGCTTAATCTGCATAAGCCGTTCCTTGTAGCGGGCTTCTGCTCCCTGCTCTGTGGGACGATAATATTCCCGCCCCAAAAGCGAATCCGGCAGGCACTGCCTATCGGTAAGCTTTTCCCTGGCCTCATGGGCATATTGATAGCCCTTCCCATAGCCGATTTCTTTCATGAGCTTTGTCACACCATTACGGATGACCAAGGGAACCGGCTCTGCCAGCTGGGAAACAGCATCTCTCTTAGCACTTTCATAAGCCGTGTACAGCGCATTGGATTTAGGTGCCAGTGCCATGTAAACAACCGCTTCCGTCAGATGCACGCTGCATTCCGGCATGCCGATGAAGTGACAGGCCTGATACGCCGCTATCGCTATCTCCAGGGCCCGCGGATCCGCCAGCCCGATATCCTCGCTGGCAAACCGGGTGACGCGGCGGGCTACATACAGTGGATCCTCCCCCGCCTCCAGCATCCGGGCCAGCCAATAGACCGCCGCATCCGGATCTGAATTCCGCATGGACTTATGAAGGGCAGAAATGATATTGTAGTGCTCCTCCCCATTTTTATCGTACAGCAGGGATTTCCTGGCCGTGCACTGCTCCAGGGTCTCAGGGCTGACCTCAATGGAACCGTCCGGCAGGACATCGCCGTTCAATACGACCATTTCCAGGGTGGACAACGCGGTCCTGGCGTCGCCATTGGCAAAGGTCGCGAGCGCTCCGATCATATCCTCCGAAATCCTGACCTTCTGCCCGCCAAAGCCCCGTTCATCCTGAAGGGCATGCTGCAGCAGAGCTGTCAATTCCTCCGTGCGTAAAGCCTGCAGCACAAAGACCTTGCAGCGCGACAAAAGTGCGCCATTGATTTCAAACGATGGATTTTCCGTCGTTGCCCCGATGAGGATGATGCTGCCCTTCTCCACGAAGGGCAGAAACGCATCCTGCTGGGCTTTATTGAAGCGATGGATCTCATCGACAAAAACAATGGTTTTTTCTCCATACTGACGATTCTGCTCCGCCTTCTGCATAACCGCCCGGATATCCTTGATACTGCTGGTCACCGCGGAAAAATCGATGAAAGCCGCCCTGGTCTGGTTCGCAATGATCCGAGCCAAGGTGGTCTTGCCTACGCCCGGCGGTCCCCAAAAGATCATAGAAGAAATCTGATCCTGCTCGATCAGATGGCGCAGCACCTTTCCCTTGCCCAAAAGATGGGTCTGCCCCACATATTCATCCAGCTTCTGCGGTCGGAGACGCGCCGCCAAAGGCTGGGGTACATCATTTTCAAATAAGGTATGCTGTTCCATTCGGACCTCTTCTTTCTCACCACTGCGGCTCAGCTGCCTAAACTGCCCCTGGTCCCGCTGCAGGCATCTGTCTGTTTATTCGGCAGCGGCCCGCTGTTTGTAGCCAGTGCCCCAGTCACACATTGCATCCAGTACGGGCTTCAGGCTCTGGCCCAGCGATGTAAGGGTATACTCCACCCGGGGCGGAACCTCAGGATAAACCTGCCGGGTCAACAGCCCATCCTCCTCCATGGAACGAAGGTTGCTGGTCAGCACTTTCTGCGAAATATTCCCTACACTTTTCTTCAATGCGCCAAAGCGCTTTGTCCCCGTGAGCAAATCCCTCATAATGAGGACCTTCCAACGGTTACTGATCAAAAGCAGCGTTGTCTCCACCGGACAAGCCGGTAATTCTTTTTTGTCTGTCATGGGCGTATCTCCTCAATTCCTGCTTGCAGCTCACCAAATTTTAACCCTTTCCTCCGGCGGAACATACATCCCATCCGCTGGCTGGATACCAAAAGCCTCATAGAAGCCATCCGTTGCACTCAGCACCGCATCCACCCGGACATAATCCAAGGCGTGTATATCATCATTCATTGACTGGCGCAGTGCTATATCATTTAACTTGCTCCGCCATACAGACGCATATTTTGTATACATTTTGCGAAGCTTTTCCGGATTGTGGCCAACGACCTCTGTCAGACAGGAGATGGCGCCTAAATCCGCAATATTTTCTCCCAACGTCTGCTTCCCATTGGTGCGTCTGCCATCCGGCAGCACATAACGCTCATAGTAGGCCACAACCTTTTCCTGCCGTTTCTTGAATTCCGCATAGTCACGAGCTGTCCACCAGTTACGGAGCCGCCCCTGCGCATCGTATTGAGCTCCCAGGCTGTCAAAGCAATGGGTGATTTCATGAGCCAGCGGCACGCCGATGCCGCCAAGATTCGTCTCAAAATCCGCTTTTGGATCAAAAAATGGTTCCTGCAAAATAGGTATGGGGAAGTTAATGCTGTTGTTCATCACATTGTAAAATGCATTGACTTCACTTGTTGTACTGTCCTCCCATGTATCCCTGCGAACAGGCTGTCCAATCAGCGAATACTTATAATCCGCACTAAGCCTTCTCAATGCCATGATATTGCCCATAAGGGAACCGCCATCCTCCGGACGCTTAACGACATACTGATCTATATAGGCCGGCCAGGCATCCGGCATACCGATATGAATGGCCATGTGATCCAGCTTATAGATTGCCTGCCGCTTAGTTTCCGCACTCATCCAATCCAGATTTTCCAAATTTTGTCTATGCTTTGCCATGACAACATCCAGATAGGCCCGAAAGGCTTTCTTGCGCTGCGGATCCATATAACGGGCTGCGTACACCCTGCCATAGGACTGGCTCAGGACGGATTCATTCAGCATTTCAATCCTTTTTTCAGCTGGCATAGCAGCCTGCAGCCCATTGGTGTGCTGGACATAATCCCAGGACTCTTTGTCATACTTTTGGGGCAATGCCATCGAATTGCCGGAAAGTATATTAAAAATAGCCTGGGCTTTCAGAGTCGGCAGCAATTCCGGTTTGCACAATTCATTGAATCGGGTAATTTCATCCAGATCCCCCACGTACCAACGATGGATACCGTTATCCGGTCCAATGCCGCCAGCCTTCAGCATAGCCGCCGCATCCAGATTGCTGTAAAGCTTTTGGACAGCTGCAAAATCCAGGCAATGTATACTTTTCGACAGATTCGATTCCTCTCCCAGGGAAAGGGAATGCTTTGCCATATCCATCTCCAACGCAAAAACATCAGCTGCTTCCTTTGCGGCAACCTCAGGCGACCGGCCATAAAGCATCAGGATATCACGGATATGCTCTTTATAATAATTCTGATTCTGCGAATTTCCCGCATCCAGCATAGACTCCTTCCCTAAGCCAGCGGAAGGTTCCCCCAATGCCACAACATATTTGCCATTGTCTATGGGATCATTGATGACTTCAAAGCTCCCCAGCGATCCGCCATCCATAAAGGAATTGCGCGCAATCGATGCCATGGTATTCGCATATTCCTGGATTGACTTTGCCGAATCTATCCTTTTCAGCGGCTCAGCCAACGCATCAAGCCCTGCTGCTTCACGCCCCCTCTGATCCATAAAGCAGGCATAAAGATCCGCAATCCTGGCCTCGTCCGAATGGGCGGAATAACGGCTCCGGTTCTTTACAGCCTCTTTGGTAATCCCCAGCAGCTGCTGTCTGGTCCGCTCGCCCACCAGGGTAAAATCACTGACGCTCATGTCATCCTTCGGTATTTTTGCCGATTTTATCCACGCCCCGTCCGTATGCAGATAAAAATCATCCTTCAATGAAGGAATCGCCGTCGACTCCGTCACCGGCAGCTGCACGGTAAAATCCTTGGCAAATGCCGCCGGCATCGCCGCCACCGTCAAGGCCAGACAAAGCGCTGCTCCAATCCCTCTTTTGATAAAGCGCATACATTTTCTCCTCTCAAATATCCCAATATATAAAAATATGATATCCACATATTTTATACGTCAAAAGAGCTTATTCATTACAGCCTTCTTAAATATTTTTTTGTTTCCTCTCCACAGAACGGATATATCTGCCTTTACAGAGACATGCACAACAATTAAAATAAAGCGCAGGAGATGATTTCATGATCAGAAAAGCCACCAGAGATGATTTACCTGCCATCCTTGCCATCTACAATGATGCCATCCTTCATACCACCGCCATCTACGACTACACACCCCATACACTGGATGAGCGTACCCGGTGGTTTGAACAGCTGCGGTCTGCCGGCTACCCGCTTTTTGTCGCCGAAGAAAAAGACCAGATCGCGGGTTTTGCCGACTATGGCAGCTTCCGTAACTGGCCCGCCTATAAATACACGGTAGAGCATTCCATCTATGTCCATCCTGCATTCCGCCGCCAGGGCATCGCCCGAAAGCTCATGCAGGCACTCATTGCCGATGCGGAAAAGCACGAATACATCACCATGATTGCCGGCATCGACTCCCAGAATGAAGGCAGCATCCACCTGCATGAAATCCTCGGCTTCATCCGGACCGGCACCATCCACAAAGCCGGCTACAAATTTGGCCGCTGGCTGGATCTCGTATTCTATCAGCTCATGCTGAAGGGACCAGCACAGCCAACGGAAATTTAATAAAAGAATATTTTTATCTGAACATAAAAGAAACACGGATGAAAGTCACAGCAGCCAGCCGGTTTTTTCCGTCTGAATGCATGAGCCATCCGTGTTTCCTTCATTTTGTGTTAATGACGTAAATACTTATCAAAAAATGCAGTAAGCTTGGCAAAGGGAATCAGCTCCGTCCGATCATAAAGATCCACATGGCCAGCTTCTGGTACAATATAAAGCTCCTTAGGCTCCGCTGCTTTTGCATAGGCATCCTGGCTGAACATCACTGAAACAGCCTTCTGCCCCGCAATGAACAGTAGCGGACGCGGCGCTATGGTTTCAATGCCCTGGAACGGATAGAAGTTTATGAACTTCACATTGCTTGTCATCGTTGGATGGGTTGTATGGCTCTTGATATCACCAACTGATCCACGCGATGTACGGTAAAAATCATAAAATTCCTGTGACATTGGATCCATTGCTTCAGCGGCTGTATCCGGTGTGCCGCCGACATAGATCCGCTGCGCCCCTGCGTACTCAGCATCCCTCTGCGCAGCCGTCTTTTCCAGCAGTTGCCGCTGCTGCCCCGGATCCTGGCTGAAACGGGCCGCCGCCCCCATATCCACCATGCTCACGGTAGCAATCGCCTTCATGCGCGTATCGATTTTGGCCTCGCTGACAGCGTAACCGCCACCGGCACAAATTCCAATCACACCGATATTGTTTCTATCAACATAGGGAAGGGAATCCAGATAATCAACTGCCGCGCTGTAGTCCTCGGCATAAATATCCGGAGACACGCTGTTTCTCGGCTGCCCTTCACTGCCGCCCCAGAAGGACAGATCAAAGGAAACTGTTATATATCCCTGTTCTGCCATTTTCTGGGCATAAAGATTTGCACTTTGCTCCTTTACAGCTCCCATGGGATGGCCTACGACTATAGCCGGATACTTCTTGTTTTTATCAAGCCCCTTCGGCAAAAATAAATTCCCCGCTATCCTCATATTGTAAATATTGTGGAATGTGACCGCCTGTCCTTCCACCTGGATGCTTTTATAGAAATTATCCGCCCCCCGGGACATATCTCCCTTTGGCAGCGTCTTATCCGCCATGATCCGTGGCTGCGCCGGCGCAGCAGCAAATACGGTTCCGGCCGTCCCCATTGCCAGTGTCAGCACCGATCCCAATAATATTGCCTTCGTAAGCTTGAAAATTTTCATTTTTCATCCCTCTTTCACTTTATTATTTACATTACATGCCAGCAAAAGTCCCACTTTGGCCTGGCCATCTCTCACAAACTGGTTACGACCGGATGCTGCAAATAATCATAGCAGCGCCTCACCTCGCTAAGCCGGCGCACATCCAGCATAGCAGGCCGCCCTGTCTCCAGTCGGGAAATCCTGGCCATGTCCTCCGCATCAAGAGAAAAATCCCAGATCTGCAGATTTTCCTTCATTCTTGCTTTATGCGTGGATTTTGGTATTACCACTATATTCTGCTGCACATTCCAGCGCAAGATGATCTGTGCCGGTGTCCGGTCATGCTTCCGGGCTATTTTCTCCAGAACCGGCTCTTCAAACATCCCTCCCATGCCTTCAGCAAAGGGAGCCCAGGCTTCTGCCTGTATGCCCAGATTCTCCATCAGCATCAATTCCTCGCCCCGCTGATAATGGGGATGATGCTCAATCTGATTGACCATCGGCTGTATCTTGACATTGCTGCACAGATCCAGCAGTCTGTCTGGCAGGAAATTACAGACACCAATGGCCCGGATGCGTCCGGCTTTATACAGTTCCTCCAAGGCCCGCCAGGAACCATAATAATCACCGAACGGCATGTGAATCAAATATAAATCCAAATAATCCGTACCTAACAACTGACAGGATTCGGCAAAGGCCTGCTGTGTCTTTTCATAGCCCATCTGATGAATATAAGCCTTTGTGGTGATAAACAACTCAGAACGCGGGATACGACTGTTCCTGATAGCTCGGCCCACAGCAGCTTCATTCTGGTAGGAGCTGGCTGTATCCAGCAGCCGATAGCCCGTTTCCAGCGCCTCCAGAACAACACTTTCACAGTCAGCCTCCGGTACCTGAAATACCCCAAAGCCTTCCAATGGCATTTTCACGCCATTACTTAATGCCACTTCACCGATCTGCTTTTCCATCATATAACCTCCTGCTTTGCCCGCCGGAAAGACTCCGCTTTCTGCGGGTCACCGCCTTTATACTGCGCATAATACGGATAAGGCATAAGTACCTGCATCCGCCCATGGGAAGCCTTATTCTGATCCACCACAGCAATGTCCTCCGGGGCCTGCCCCTGCGTCACCCAGCGATCAATATCCGCAATCATATTGCGCCCCATGGTAAAATTATCCCCCATACCATGCCCGTAGCCTGGTACCAGGTAAAACCGGACAAAACGATCCAGTTCCTGCTGTCCAAAACGCTTCTGCAGCCCCTCATAATACTGTATGCTCCCTTTGACCGTCACCAGCTGGTCATTCGTGCCATGCAGCAGAATGAGCTTGCCGCCATGAGACTTGAACTCATCGAGATCCAGATTCGTCGCATCCAGCCAGCGGGAAGACTCCTGCAGCGCCTCACGATGCAGCCGGTAATCAAAATGTTCCATATCCCCATCGGCACGGCCAAAGCTCTGCCACCCCATGGTCCCATTACTGGAAAGAGCCATTTCCCCATCGCGTTTCCCCGGCATCGTACCAAATTGATTCAACATGCTGTCCCGCAAATCTTCCCCCAGGACATACCCTGGCATTTGGCGCAATCCGTTGGCAAAGGGATATTCAAAATCCTGCGGAGCAATGAAGGTTCTCAGCACCTTCATTTTCGCCGGTGAAAGCTTGGTATCCAATACGGCAAGCACCTCAGGGGTTTTTGCCTGTGCTGCGGCGTAATTGCGCACCAATCCATCCTTCAATCCATCCAATTCATCCGCTGCATCCAGATAGGTCTGACGGATCAGCTGAAAATCCGCCGCACTGAGCCAGCCTGCACCATGATCCGCAAGAAGCACATTGGCATTGCGATTATCAATGACGCCCTTGGGAATCCAGTTCAGCACCGGGTAAAAGGCAACGATTCCATCATAATCACGGCCATACCGCTGTGCCGCCTGCAAAGCCTCCCGACCGCCATTTGAACCGCCAATGAAATAACTGTATGCGGGCTGCCGCTGATAAAATGCCGCGATAAAGTTCCGGGCCGCATCGTGGGTTTTCTTTAAAGACTCATGAGCAAAATTATGCAGTGCCTCCTTATTGGCTGCAAAGCTGGCATCCCAAATATCTCCTGTATGTCCGCTGTCTCCGCCATAGGCAGCATAGCCCTGTTCCAAAAGCGTGAGCTCGGCAGCATCCGCACCAGCAGCAGCTCCATCAGCCGTTACCAGTGTGCCATTGAAGCCGCCGCCGCCAAATTGGACCATCCGTCCATTCCAATTATCCGGCAGATTGACCTCGATATGGATATCCGGGGCACTGGCATCTATCGGATGAATGCTGGCCAGTACCTCTGTATAATGAATTCCCTTCTGCGTCCACTTTTCCGTCACAGACGTCAGCTCACAACCAGCGGTAGGCAGCCCAATGGCCCCCGCCTCCAGCCGCTGCGGCAAATCAGCCGCGGCAAAAGCCTCTGCTGCCATTGCCTGCGGCCATAGCATCGCTGCTCCCAAACACAATCCCATGCAACCCCGCCTCACCAGCCCCTTATTTATTTTCATCCTGCTGCCTCCCTGAGTCATCTTTATTTTCTACTGATTTCATTGTAACGAAGCAGCTAATGAAAGTAAAACAATTATAATCTATCAGGAATCATTACCAGCAGGCATTGTGTTAAACAATCTCATACACAAAAGGTGCTTCCTGAATCGAAAGCACCTTTTCTCCGTCTCTATTCGTTTATGATTTCCTGCAAGACCTTAAAAAACGCATTTGCCGCAGGAGAAAATGCCTGATACTTTTTCGTAACCAAGCTCAGGTGAGCTGTCAATGGCGGCTGAAAAGGCCGAAATATCAATCCCGGCCGAGCAAAGCTTTCAGCCAGTCTGCCCAGGCAAAAAACATAACCGGCTCCCTGTTCCGCCAGGAACAGGCTGTTATACAGCAAACTATACGTTGCAACCACATGGAAATCATCACTGTGCTGACCAAACCAGGTCGTTTGCTGCGCACTGCTCAAAAGCTGATTTGGCAGAATCAGGGGCACCTGCAACATATCCTTCATGGTCACACAGTCCTTAGCAGCCAGAGGCGCATCCGCCTGCATGAGCAGTCCGAATACATCCTGCCAGGGCAATGCACGATAAACATATTGAGGATACACTGCCGGATCAAAGAGAATTGCTGCATCCAACTCTCCATGGAAAAGCTTCTGCTGAAAATCTGCCTCATCTCCGCTGAAAATTCTGAAACGGATATCGGGATAAGTCTGCTGCACTGCCCTCATGATCCTGCTGATTTCCCCCATAGCAAGGGTCTCCGCACACCCCAGGCGGACCTCCCCTGCAATATGCGTATCCTGGCTTTGGAAAACCTCCTCGGTCTGCCGGACCAGATCCACAATGGCCTGTGCCTGCCGCTGGAAATAAAGGCCTTCTTCCGTCAGTATCAATTGCTTGCTCCGTTCAAACAGTTTCTTGCCAAGTCGTTTCTCCAAATCCATCATCTGCCTTGACAAGGTTGCCTGCGTTATATATAAACCTTCTGCCGCCCGCGTAATGTTACGTTCCCGGGCAACAGCCAAAAAATATTGGCACAACCTGGTTTCTATCATTTCCTTCACCTGCCTTGGAGAAGAATTCTACATCTCCTTGGCAAAATCCTGTATAATCTATCCGCTGCACAGCAGGGGCAGGACAATATTGCTGCTGTCCTGCAGCCCCATATATTTTGTCATCCTTTCATACGATCCTCCAGCAGGGATCTTTGCCATCTGCTGATGAGGCTCACCTGCATTCCATAGGGAAGGCATCGCAGAAGAAGCTTTTCCAAATGATACAATCGACCAGGTATGCATACCAATTCTCCGGCCTGCATTGCCTGATAGCCTTTTTCCGCTATTTCTTCCGGAGCCTGGGCTATTTTGCTATCCGCCTTCCCCGCATTTGCTGCCCAGCTCTTGTAATCAGAACATTTTCTTTTGTTTCAGTCATCATTTACCTCCCTGCATGAACCATGCACTGAAATATCCTTGGCCACCTCATAGATATAGGATGTAAATTCGGCCATCTGCCGCCACTGCGATTCGTCCGCGTCCACATAATAATAATTTTTCGTCCCCACCCGTCTCATACTCACAATACCGGCATCCTTCAGCATCTTCAGATGGTGTGATACCGCCGGCCTCGACAGATGGGTTTTTGTTGTGATTTCCCCCACCCGGATGCCGTTATAGTCACTCAGCAGCAAAGCCATAATGATCTGCTGCCGCGTTGCGTCTCCCAGGGCAATGAACGAGTTCTGCAGCTTCTTAAACCCTTCGGCTATATACTGCATTCTGGATTGACATAGCTCCTCATCAGTCATACGATTCTCCCATCCCTTCATAATACTATTTCTTTTGGTGCAATGGCCGGATCATGGGATGCCAGGATAAGGCAGCCAGCCTTTTCCAGCCTTTTCACCCAGTCCAGTGCCTGCCGCATTGCCCGCTGGAGCAGCTGCTCATCCACAGCGCTCCCAGCAGGCAGCCTTGGCTTCGTAACAAAAAACAGCGACCGCCCCTCCGCTCTTTGCGGCTGCAGCCGCACTTCACTGCTCCAGCCGGTATCCACCAGGATATTCCCCTGGGGATGCACAAGCAGATACGCAAAAACCGGCATCCAGATTCGCCGCTTCGCACTGCGGAATATTCCTGTATAGGCAAGGGGATTTTCCGATACATCCCGGGCGGGTACTGCCGGGTCCACCCCCACCTCTCCGCATTGCATGATATGTATCCTTATTTCCTGCTGCATAGGCTTCCTCTCGATTCGATGATAGATTCGAACTTATGGACCATTATAACATCAAATTTCGCCATATATTCAATGGGAAAGCAAACCGATACCAATGAAATACGTGAGAAAACACCGCCGCATAAAAAAACCGCTCAGCCTCCTCCAAAGCTGAACGGTTTCCCTTTACTTCTGCTGCGCCATCAGACAGCGTATGCCTTCCTCCAGCATCTCCATCTGCCAGAGTGTCTGTTCGTGGGTAATGACCTGCGGTTTTCCATTAACCATATACTCATAAATATCATCATAGATCCGGGCGTAATCCCCGCGGACGGATTCCACCTTTTCTTCGTGGAAATGCCCCTCCGCGTCATAATAACTGAGCACACCGTAGTCCTCCGGCTGGTCTATGCCGAAGTCCGCATGCCCCTCCGGCAAATAAAATTTCTTTAGATCTGCCTCCTGCTTATCCTTGCCCTGCTTGACAAAAACGCCCTTTTTCCCATACACCACAAAGCTGGGGCGCTCCTTGACGCGGAAATAGCTGGATTTGACAGAGACCTTCAGCAACCCGTAGTAAAGGTCAATGTCAAAATAGTCATTCATGCGATCCGGCCCCAAAAGCTGCCGTACATCATAATGGACCCGCTCCGGCTTGCCCCAGCAGCTGAGTACCTGATCCAGCGTATGACAGCCATGCCCATACAGATAGGAAAATGCCGGATCGAAGCTGTGTACGCCCTCCGGCACCTCCGGCCGGTAATAATCATAGTGCATCTCCACCTCCAGCAATTCTCCCAGCCGGCCGGATGCAATGACCTTCTGTACCGTGAGGAAGTCGCTGTCGTAGCGGCGGTTCTGACAAGGAGAGCAATACAGTCCCTTGGACTCCGCCAATGCGAAAATCTCTTTTGCTTCGTCCATTGTTACCATAAAAGGCTTTTCCACCAGACAGTGCTTGCCAGCTAAAAGTACTCTTTTGGCATATTCATAATGAGAATCCTGTTGCGTAGAAATAACTACCAGCCGAACTTCCGCATCCTGAAGCACCTGCTCCAGATCCGTGGTATAGATGACCTCTGGAATCTTTGCCCAGCTGTCATGGGCCGGGTTACGGCGATAAATGTACTTTACCTGGAATTTATCCCGGCGCGTAAGCACAAAAGGGATATGATAGCGATTCGCACTTTTCCCATTGCCGATAAAGGCCACTTTGATTCTCTCTGACATAGACGAGCCTCCTCACATGAATACAAGTTTTTCATTTTCCGTATATTTTATTATACCGTCATGGTTCAGGATTTCGCAACGCGAAATCATTCCCTTTTCCCAGGAAAACTCTATCTGACCCATCCACTGCATATCAGGAACGGGACAAGTAACATCCCGCATACATCACTGGCAGAACGAGCAAAGTGAGAACCGTGGCCACCAGCAGTCCGGCTCCCATGGCAACAGCCATCGGCCCCCAAAACACATTGAAAGCCAGCGGTACCATGGCCAGAACAGCGGCCATGGCCGTGAGCATAATAGGGCGCAGACGGCTCTTGGATGCATGTACCAACGCATCCAATACCGCTTCTCCTTCCGCCCGATGCTTTTCGATCTGATCAATCAGTATCACCGAATTGCGGATGATGATGCCAAAAAGAGCGAGAATTCCCATAAGTACCACAAAGCCAAAGGGCTTGCCAGTAAGCACCAGGCCCAAAGCAACGCCAATGATCCCCAATGGTGCCGTCAACAGTGTCAGTCCAGTCTTAACAAGGTTCTGCAGCTGCAGCATCAACAGAACAAGTATGATTAATACCATGATGGGCATAGGTGCCAGGAACGACGCATTATTGCTGTTGCTGTCCTTCAAAGCGCCATCCAGCTCAATGCTATAGCCAGCAGGGAGAGCCGCACGCATCTCAGCCAGCTGATCGTAAACTTCCTGTGTAACATCCTCTCCCGTTTGCCCCTGAGCCTCGGCACAAACCTGTATGGCTGGTTGACGGTTCTTGCGAAATATACTGGCCGGCTCGCTTTGCAGCGATACCCTTGCCACCTGATCCAGCGAGACCTTCCGCCCATTTTCCAGCTGCACAGGTGTCTGCCCTAAACTGCTCAGCAAATCATCTCCACCATTGCGATACCGCAAAATAACCGGCAGGCTTTCATCCCCCTCCTGATAGGTGCTGATGCGTTTCCCTTCAATGCTTTGGCACACATCCTGCCCCAAAGACCGGGGTGTTACACCAAGCTGACGAGCTCTTTCTTCATCCAGTTCCAAATGGATGCCCTGCAATTGTTTCCCGGAAGTCTGTGTCGTATTGCGTACAGCCGGATGCACCCGCATCACAGCTTCCACCTTTGATGCAATCTCCCTGACCTTCGAAAGTTCCGGCCCTTTTACGCAGAGCATGACCGGGTACTCTGAGGATGAACCGGTGACCAGTACCTTCAAATGGAGTTGTGCCTCAGGGAACTCCTCTGACAGTTGATCCTGAAGCTTTTTCTCCAGCCGTTTTCTCGCAGCCAGGTCCTTAGCAACCACAATAAATTCCACCAAATTCGGCTTGGCTGGTGCCGGATCGAAGGACAATACAAACCGTGGTGCCCCCATCCCTGTCGTATAGGTAAAGGATTCCACATCCACGTCAGCTGCAATTTCTTTTGCCAGCTGCGCTCCACTTTTTTCAGCATAGGCAAGCGATGATGTCTCCGGGAATTCCATGCGAACAATGAGCTCGGGGCGAGTAGAAGCAGGAAAGGATTCCTGCCTTACCTGCGTGAGTGCAAAGCAGGACAGTAGGAAAATCACAATTACACCAAGCAAAACTTTCTTCCGGTGGAAAATCGCCGCCAACAGTATGTGTTCATACCACGCATAAAAACGTTTCGTCCAATCAGCCATACGGCCGACAGATTTTGTCATAGATTTGCGTTCAATAAAGTAATGGCCTAACAGCGGTGTAATGGCTCCCGCTGTAACCCAGGATGCCAGCAGTGCAATACTGATAACTGAAAACAGCGAGGAACAAAATTCCGACGAACTTCCTGTTGCAAAGGCAACAGGAATGAAGCCCGCACAGGTAATAAGTGTTCCTGTAAGCATGGGAATCGCCGTAACCTCAAAGGCATGAACGACAGCAACCGATTTTTCCCATCCCTCATCCAGCTTGACGATAATCATTTCCACCACAATCATCGCATCATCCACCAATAGCCCCAGCCCAATGATCAGAGCTCCCAAGGATACGCGCTGCAGGTCGATATGGAGTAAATACATGACAGAAAACACCACGGCCAGAACAAAAGGAATACAAATGGCCACGACCAGACCTTCTCTTCTGCCCAGACTGAAGAGGCTCACTGCAAAAATAATGATAAGCGCCTCTACGAGCGAACGCACGAAATCAAAAATGGCATCGTCCACGGTCTGTGCCTGATTTACAGTCTGATGCAGCTCCATGCCAGCAGGCAGTTCCTTCGCAGTCGCCGCCACAAGCTTCTCCAAGGCTGCTCCATATTCCATGATGTTTTCCCCGGCATTCATCGAAACCGCAATGCCGATGGCCGGCTGTCCCTGGTAGAAAAATTTAGGTTCCCCCGGCTCCTGGTAACTGCGCTGCACCGTCGCAAAATCCGCAAAATGGAGACTGCGACCATTTTTCAGGAAGGTCAGCTTTTCTATTTCCGATGGATTGGCAAAGTTATCCTTTAAATGGACCGGAAGCTGATTTCCTGACATTGCTGCCACACCACTGGACACTACGCTGTTTTCCTCCTGCAGACGCTGTTCAATATCCGCAGCACCAAGGCCCAAGCGCAGCATTTTGCTGCTATCCGCATCCAAATAAATACATTCCGTCTGCGTTCCCAGCAGTTCTACCTTTTTTGTCTGGGGCAGCGTCAATATGCGTTGCCGTATTTTTTCCGCCTGTGCTTTCATTTCTTGAAAATTATAACCTTGTTCTGCCGTCAAAGCATAAACCATTCCATACACTGCATCGAAATGATCATCGATAGCGGGCTTCTCTACACCGGCAGGCAAATCGCCAGCAGCTGCAGTTACAAGATTTCTGGCATCCGTCCAACGGCTCTGGATATCCTTCTTTTTTATAGTATCCTTGAGCTCCACTGTAATGACACTTTGCCCTGGAGAAGAATAGCTCTGCAGGTTATCCAAGCCTTCCAAATCCTGCAAAGCTTTTTCCAATTTCTCCGTGACCTGGTCCTCAACCTGTTCAGCCGTCGCTCCCGGCCAACTCGTTGTAACCACCATTTGCCTAATGGTATAGTCGGGATCCTCCATCCGTCCCAGCTTCCAATAGGATAAGCATCCAGCCAGCATCAGCAGCCCCATGAAAAAATAAATAAGCGGTTTATGTTCCAGGCTCCAGGCCGCCAGATTGAATCGTTGCTTCAATTCTCTATACCTCCTACCATTTGCCCCTCAGACAGCTTTTGGCCTCCGGCCGCTACAATCCGTTCGCCCTGCGCAAGTCCAGAAAGAACCTCCACCTGATCCTTTCTCAGCTCCCCCAGCTCAACAGATGCAAAGTACACCCGCCCATCGTGGATTACCCATACCCCCTTCCCTTGATCCGACTGCTCAAGAACGGCTGCTAAAGGAATGTAACTTGCCTTTTTTTCCCCGCCGTTCCGTAAAAAAACTTTAGCCGTCATACCCAATCGCACAGCTGACAAATCTCCCTGCAGCTGTGCCTTTATCTGGAAAGTCCTGGTTTCCGCATCCGCCATAGGAGAAATCTCACGGATGACAGCTACATAATCATTTTTGCTGCGGCTCCATAACTGCATATCAATACTCGCTCCTATAGCGAAATTTACCACCGCATCCTCTGGCACAGCGAACTCTACCTCCAAAGCACCATCATCGGCCAGCGTTGCTATATTTTCTCCAGCTGCTACAACCTGCCCTGGCTCCGCCTTGATTTTTGTAACGATGCCCTCCCGATCAGCAGTCAGCATACTATAGCCAAGCTGATTCACAGTCTGCGCAGACTGCGCATGGCTCTGCTCCACTGCCGCCTGAGCAGCCTCATACTGCTGAACATATTGGTCGTAGATTGCCTCACTCACCGCGCCTTCCGCCAACAATTGCTGATAGCGGCGCATGTTTTTTTCCGCCAGCTTCAGCTGGGAATTGACGGCTGATGCCTGGGCCTGTGTATTATATACCGCCTGCTCCAGATCCCGTGTATCCAATACAGCCAGCACCTGCCCTTTACGAACACGATCCCCCGCCTTGACCCTGCGGGACAATATCTTCCCTGCAGTCTGAAAAGAAAGATTGCTCTCATATACACTATGGACCTCGCCTGCATAGACCTGGGCTGCCGTCCCCTCAGTCTCCCCTACAACGAATACCTTGACTGGCGCAGCAGCCTCAGCGGGCTTTGGTGCCTCCGGCAGCATGCGCCAAAGCAACACACCTGCAAAAATGAGCAGCGCTGCCAAACCTGTGCCATAATATATCTTTCTTTTTTTGCTAAAGCTATGAATCACTTTTCTTCCTCCTTTAATTATTTGAATCTCGTTCAAATAATATGTAAAAATATACTGACGCAATATCACGTCAGTCGAATTTTTATCTCTTTGACATCACAATCCAGAATCGCTGCAAGCATTTTCTCGCCCATGCGCATGCGCGCATTTACTTCCCGGGGAGACAGTTTTTCCCCCAGCACATCTACAAGATCATTGATAACCTCCAGTAAAAAGTAAATCACCGTATCAACCTGCTGCACCTGAATATCCTTGTCTGAAGCTGCATCCCCAATGAATTCCTCCAGTTCCTGCGTTAAGGCGACGGCCATATATTCCAACGCACGGTTCGTAAAGGGTGCAACCTGATCACTGTACATAAGATCCAGGAAAGCCCCCTCCTTTGAAGATATCTCCTGCAATATCCGGGAAACAATTGCCGACAGTTTCTCATACCCCTGCAGCGGTTCCTCTTTAACCCGATGCACCACAAACAATATATGTTTCGCTTTCCGCTCCATGATGCCTTCAAGAACCTTCCCCTTGGATTTGAAATAGTAGTACATCGCTCCTTGGGCAACCCCCATACGCTTAGCTATATCCTGTATAGTTGTCCGTTCATAGCCCTTGGTATAAAACAAGAATTCAGCCGCATCAAGGATTTCATTGATGCGCTGCTGCGGATCCTTTGGTGGTCTCATTTCACATGCCTCAATTTCTTATTTGAATTTAATTCAAATTATAAACTGCTGCTATGATAAAGTCAATACTTAAAAGAGTCGATTTCATCAGCACACTTTTCCTCTGGCTGAGCTACCCTAAACCAGAAATAAAAATAGCAGCGGCCCCCTCCGGGAACCGCTGCTGTATTCGTTTACTATTATGGCCGTTTAGCTGCAGCCGCATGCGCTAAAAGATCCTGCACCTTCCTTTTGATCACATCAAAGGCGATATCATTCATACCGCTGTTGATAATGAGATCCGCGAGGTTCTTCGTTGGTTCAACATAAAGGTAATGCATGGGTTTGACCGTTGTCAGATACTGTTCGATGATGTTTTCCAAATCCCGTCCCCGTTCCTTGATATCACGGAGGACCCGGCGGAGTATGCGCTCATCCGCGTCAGCTTCCACGAAGATTTTGATATCAAAGAGATTCCGCAGCCGCTCATCCTGTAAGATCAGGATGCCCTCCACAACAATCACCGAATTAGGCTGGATGGTCTTCACTTTATCCGAACGGGTATGCCGGGTAAAATCGTAAACCGGGCAGGAGATGCTTTTCCCCTGTTTCAGCTGCTGTAAATGTTCAACTAAAAGATCCGTCTCCAGGGATTCCGGGTGATCGTAATTGATGCGCTGACGCTCTTCAAAGGGCAGATCATCATGGGGCTTATAATAATTGTCATGATAAATGACCGTTATATTATCTCCGAAAAAGTCCTTTAACCGATTGGTAAATGTCGATTTACCCGAACCAGTTCCTCCTGCGATGCCTATAATCGTGGTCTCCATTGTCTGATAGAACATCTCCCTCTATACGATAAATATTTTCAGAACCCATACGCACCAGGACGGCTCCCGTCCAATAACAAACGGCTTTATTATAACGCAATTGTTCAATATTGCGCAAGCAAAATCATCCCAGGGTATGTGTCAAGTCATTCTCGGTAAAAATTACAAACCCTTGATTTATATAGCTTCCAAGCTGGCGGTAAAAGTCAAGCAATCATGCCACCAAAATTTATAAACTTAGCCAGTTGTCCTATCGCACTGCTCGTCGGGCATTCTGTCCATATGCTTCCTGCATGCGCGCCTATATGCGGTATAGCCTTGCTTTTCTTCAATGCGTTGCGTACGGCGTTCTTATAGGTTTTATCTGCCTTCTTCGCAAACTGCGGATTCTGTGCACTCAATGCTTGCGTTAAATCGCCATTTCGTAGGCCTGAAATGATGTTCGCTATGGCTTCTGCACCTTCTACACCCCAGCTCTTTCCTTGTCTCTTCATGCGGAAACTAAATGGCCGATGGTTGCTCTCACAGGTTCCCAGGCCTTTCAGTTCCTCTGTGATGCCGCGCATTTTCACTGGAACCAGATATTCCCAGTTCCTGTCTAAATACGCTCTAAGACGCTTGAGTTGCTCCACCTGGCAGTCATCCTCTGCCAGGCTTTCCATCGTGTCTAATTGTGTAGTCACCTTAGCCTTGTCATGCTGCCACAGGCTCCGCTGGAATTGCCTGCTTAGTTCCTTAGGAACGAAATTGAGCCTTTCTTTGCATTTCTTGTTCACATGGTACGCATCACGGAAATGCTCGTGCCGGCCGGTCATTCCTAACATTGTATCAAATACATCCTTACCGTATCCAGGGCCGCCGTCGCTATTGCTGAGGACAAGTGTCTGGCTTAGGTCATAATGCTGCTCGATGTAGCTTTGCATCTTTTCCACTGCCTTAGCATGCTGAGTTGCTGCTACACAATAGGTGCCAATGAGGCTATGGCGGTTCCCGTGCGTTTCCACCCCTTCTGCTATCTGGAACCGATGGATTTCGATGCGCTTTTTTCCTTTCCCGCTGATTTCTACGGCATCTCCTTCAATGCGAAGCACCGCTGGCTTTTTTAGTTTTTCCTCGGTGGGCACTTCGACGGACAGTCTTGCATCTTCCCATTGTGTATAGGCTTGCCCGACACGTTTCAAGATAGTTCCTACCTGCGTGTGACTGATGGTCACATTCGTTAGGGCTCCTACTGCTGCAGCAGTATCCCGGTAGGTACATTTCGTGGCAATGCCAGCAATTACATATTGCAGATACGGACTGAATCTTTCTCTTTTCCCAAACCCCATGGCTTCATCGAGCGGATACACAGTCCTGCCGTCTGGCAGACGAACCAAGCGCCGCCGCAGTTCTACCTCGCCATAAGCCGTGATCAGTGTGCGGCAATCCTTTCGTTCGCTGCCTGCTCCCTGTTTTTTATATTCAAGCCACAAGCCATCATCCAGTAATACCAGCGCTTCCGCGATAAATCCACAAATGACTTTCCCAATATACCGGTGTAGATTCGTTTCTCGTTCGATTGTATCCGTACCATCCTTTAAAAGTTCTACGATTTCTGCTACAATATTATTCATAGGGGGCTCCTTTGTTCCTAGTTTGTATTTTGCCTGCGAAGCATACATTCTAGGATAAAGGTAGTCCTCTATTTTTGCAATATCACCGAGTATTATTTTACACTAAGCATCCCAGGGCCATCCAGCACTGTATACCACCTTTTTTATTATTCATAGCAAAAGATGCGCTGCGGTTATGCGCAGGAATTGCTATGGTCATCCAATAAAATCTATGTTATAGTAGGCCCATGATCTATTATAAATAGAAATATCAACAGACAAGGAAGGGATTTCCAATGAGTATCCGAATCGGTATCCTGGGCTACGGCAATCTTGGCCGTGGCGTAGAATGTGCAGTGAAAGCAAATGATGACATGGAACTGGCCGTGGTCTTCACACGCCGCGACCCGGCAAAGGTAAAGATTTCCACGGCTGGCGTGCCCGTCGTACATGCGGACGAGGCCGCAAACTGGCAGGACAAAATCGACGTCCTGATTCTCTGCGGCGGCAGCGCAACTGACCTGCCGGTACAGACCCCCGCGTTTGCCAAGCTGTTCCATGTGGTAGACAGCTTTGATACCCACGCCCGCATCCCTGAGCATTTTGCTGCTGTGGATCAGGCGGCCAAAGCGACCGGCCATATCGGCATCATTTCAGTTGGCTGGGATCCTGGCCTCTTTTCGCTGGCCCGCGTGTACAGCAACGCAATCCTGCCTGCCGGCAAAGACTATACCTTTTGGGGCAAGGGCGTCAGCCAGGGACATTCCGATGCTATCCGCCGCATTGCCGGCGTAAAGAACGCCAAGCAGTATACCATCCCTGTAGAAAGCGCCCTGGCTGCGGTCCGTTCCGGAGCAAATCCCCAGCTTACGACCCGCCAGAAGCATACGCGCGAATGCTTTGTAGTACTGGAGGATGGCGCCGATGCTGCCAGGGTGGAACAGGAAATCAAAACCATGCCGAATTACTTCGATGAATATGATACCACCGTCCATTTCATCAGCGAAGAAGAACTCCAAAGGAATCACAGCGGCCTGGCTCATGGCGGCTTTGTCATCCGTTCGGGAAAAACCGGCCATCAGCTGGAGCACAACCATATCATTGAGTTCAGTCTGAAACTGGACTCCAATCCGGAATTCACCACCAGCGTCCTCATTGCCTATGCCCGGGCTGCCTATCGCCTGGCACAGGAAGGGCAGACCGGCTGCAAGACCGTACTGGACGTACCGCCAGCCTACCTCTCCGCTAAAAGCGGCGATGAGCTCCGTCACAGCCTGCTCTAAACAAAACAAAAATGACCCTTACGAAAAATCACTTCATGCCGCTATCGCATGAAGTGATTTTTTTGGCAACAGCCCTATTTTTACTTAAACAACCATTTAAACTGCGTTTTATTCCATGATATTATGATAAATGCGCTGCATAAAGACAAAAAGCTGTTCACATTCCTCCTGGGAAAATCCCTGGAAAGCCTGATGGCGATGCTCCGCTACCGGCTGGTCAAGCTGATTGCACAGACTATGCCCTGCCGCTGTCATCGATATATACTTGCCCCGGCCATTTTTCATATGATAACGCTCAATAATATGTTTTTGCTCCAATTTACTCAAAGTCTTCGAAATTGCCGCTGGCTCCACCCCCAGATACTCACTGAGTTCCAGCTGTGAAATTCCATCATGATCCCTGACCTGCCTAAGGATTGTCCATTCTGAGTTGTAAATACCGGACCAGCAGATACGATTGTTTAATGTTTTAGAAAATGCTCGCGTTGTTTGACACATCTGCTGTACAAGGTGATCCTCCGAATACATAGAATTGGCAAGTAAGCTGTCGATAACAACCACACCCTTTCAATGAACTGTCCTTATTATACCGCCATTGTTCAATATTTTTCTATGGGAAATCATACCAATCAGCATTTTTCCTTTCTTAGCGCAGCTGCGCACCACAACCGGGATATTTACATACAAAGAAGTGCCCGCCACCGTAAAGGCAGCGGGCTTTTATCATATTTCCTCCGGCTCCTGTACCTGATTCCGTCTATGGGAATGATTCTGCAGCAAAAAGAACAAAACAAAAACGACCATGATAGCCGCAACATATCGATACATTGCCGCATAACCAATATTTCCAGCCAGACTGCCGAACAGGATAAGTCCGCTGCTCGTGCCAATATCCAGCATATTATAAAAAGCAGCGCTGGCAGCACTGCGACGATCTGCCTGTACCAGGTTCAGCATCCATGTCATCAACGCTGGCAGCAAAAGCCCGCCGCCAAGCCCATAAAATACAGAAGCCAGCAGCAGGAGCGGCAGCGATCCCGCTATAAAAATCAACACCAGGGCCACAATAAAAAAAATGCTCCCCGGTAAAATAACAAAAAATGGCCCCTTACGATCAAAGAGCCGCCCGCCAAAGGGGCGAGAAATAAAAATAAACAGGGTTCCAATCACAAAAAACAGCCCGGCATGGCCAATACCGGTTTCATTGGCCAGCATCGCGATAAAAGTATTTACACTTCCATAGGCTGCGCCAAAAAGGATTGTAAGCACAGCCGGAACTCCTGTACCGGCTTCAAACAAGCGGTGATGTACAGAAGAATGTACTGTTGGTACTGGCAGCGCAGGAGCATTTTCCTTTTCAGAACATACCCTGGCAGTACCTATGGCAAAAAGGCTCATCGCCGCCGAAAATGTAAATAATTCCCCCGGGCCAAGATCCAATAACATACTCAGCCCCAGCGCTGGTGCCAGTGCCATAGCTGCTGTACTGCCAAGACCAAGATACCCAATGCCTTCTCCACGCCGAGCTGCCGGAATGACGTCTACAGCGATGGCCGCCGCGAAAGTCGTACTGAGCCCAAAGCCAAAGCCATGCAGCACACGTGCCAAAATAATCGCATCTATGGAATCAAAAATGAAATAACTCATTGTGGCCAGAATCGATAAAAACAGGCCCGCATACAGACAATGCTTCTTTCCTATGACACGTACCCCTACATCCGTAAATAACCGGATAAAAATAGCTGAAAAACCAAAAATCCCGCCAATCAGACCTAACTCGGTCCCGGTAGCTCCCAAATGATCAGCATAAATCGGCAGCGTTGGCAGCAAAAAATGGAAGCTGCCAAATAACAACCCATTGGTCATGACCAACGCTATAAAATCCTTCGTCCAAAGCTTTGTATTCTGCATACTAAAATCCTTTCTGTTCCTTACTCTGATTTTAAATTAACTAGTTAATCTATTGAGTAAAAATATAATTAACTAGTTAATTTTCCAGGCAAAGAAATATGAATTAACTAGTTAATTCATTAGAGTAATTATAATACAGCCCATCTTTTCTTGTCAAACAATATAAAACAGGGCTGCTGCCAAAGTGAAAATCACTTACCTGCAGCAACCCTATATATATATCCGTAAGGCCCGCAACTATTCCATATTTTCCCACCAGTGGTAAAGAGGCACCGGCAGCCTGCCAAGCTCAACCGGTTCGCCGATCTCCGGTGTCGCAAGCGTATAGCTGCGTCCTTGACTGGCCGCCGCAAGCTCCCGGTAGGGCGCATCCCAGGTATGGGTAGACAGGGCAAATTTTCCGTTATGCGCGGGAATGACCACCCTGGCCTGCACATCCTCAGCAGCCTGTGCCGTTTCCTCCGGCAGCAGATGGATGCGATGCCACTGCTTGTTATACTGGCCATTTTCCATGATGGCAAGGTCAAAGCCGCCGAACTGCTTCCCTATCTGTTTGAAATGACCGCCATAGCCGCCATCCCCGCTGCAGAATATCTTTTTCCCCGCTGCTGCCAGGGCAAAGCCGGCCCACTGTGTCTTGTTCTGTTCCAGGAAGCGCCCGGAAAAATGCTGTGACGGCAATACATGTACACTGAAATCAGCCGCCAGCTTCACTTCCGTAAACCAATCCTCCTCATGGATATGGTCCAGGCTGAAGCCCCACTGCTCAAAATAGGCACCAACGCCCAACGGGCAGACAATTTCCCCTATCTTCGGTTTTAAGGCCATGATACTCGGGTAATCCAGATGATCCCAATGATCATGTGACATCAGCAGCACATCGATATCCGGAAAATCCTCAGCGGTATAAACATTGCTGCCGGGAAAGGCCTTATTGACAAAAAATACCGGAGAAGCATAGCTGCTGAACACCGGATCCAAAAGAATCCGCCGCCCGGCCAGCTGTATATAAAACGTCGAATGTCCCATCCAAATGACAACATCCTCGTCCCGGGGCAGACTTTGCAGCTCCGTCTTCTTCGACAGCATGGGCTGCCCGGGAACCAGCCCGGTTTTATCGCCGAACAGGAATTTCCAGGTCGCTTTAAGCCGTCCCTCATGGGCCTCATCATTATTTTCCATGATATCGCCTACTGGCTCCAGGCACACGAACTGCCCATCCTGATAATGAGGCGATGCCTGTATCCGCGCCAGCCGCTCACCTGCCGGTTTATGCCCAAAGGCCTTGCTGTTTACAAACGAATACCCGCCTGCCGATAAAATTCCCATGCCAGCAAGACCTCCTAAAATAAAATCCCGTCTGTTGATGATATCCACCACTTTCTGCCTGTCACTATTCTTACGTTTTATTTTATACCTTGGAGCAAGCTACAGGTCAAGATTTTTTTATCGGGGCACAACGGTTAAATGTAATCGTAACTTCTACAGGTCTTTTATTTTCCGTGCCGGAACACCACCCACAATGCAGTTATCCGGTATATCATGTACCACAACCGCCCCTGCCGCAATGACAACATTACTGCCGATAGATATCCCTGGCAGAATGGTAACATTCCCACCAATCCACACATCATCGCCAATAAATACTGGCTTACAAATACCAATACGTTCCCTGCGGCCTTTTGCCTGCAGCGGATGCCCTACCGTTGTGATCAAAGCATTGGGGCCAATCATGCAATAATCACCAATATGCACAGGAGCAATATCCAAAATCGTCACATTATAATTTGTCAAAAAGCCTTCGCCTACATGAATATTTTTACCATTATCACAATGAAAGCCCTGCTGCATACTAAGATTAGGCCCATGCGATCCAAGCAATTTATCCAGCGCTGCCAATTGCGTTTTATAATCACAGGGATCCGCCTTATTGAAAGCATTGCAGCACACTACAGCATTCTCTTTTCTTGCAACGACCTCCGCATCCATAAAATGATACGGAAGTCCTGCCGTCAATTTTTCAAGTTCCGTCATCATCTATAGGCCTTCTCATAGATTTCAAGATAATCCGCATCCGACAAAGGCAGTGGATCTGCTGTGATATCTCCGCCAAGCACCTGATGGACCATCGCAGGATATTTCTTCAATTCTTCCCTGGTGATTCCCGCCGCACTCATTTTAATATTGTCACACCCCACAGACGCAATCAGCGCATCCAGAGCTTTGATAAAATCCCTGCCGGAAGATGCATCCTCCATCCCCATGGCTCTCGCCATTTTGATCATTGGCTCTTCAGCTGCTTTTCTCTCAGCAAAGAAATCAAAATACGCATGGGAAATCATGATCAAACCAGCTCCATGTACAAGATCGCCATGGAAACTTCCCATCACATGCTCCATCGTGTGCTGCGACGTACAGAGCATATAATAGCCAGCAAGGGAATTTGCCAATGCCATATTGGCACGAGCCTCCTTATTGTTCCCATCCCGATAAGCCATCGGCAAATTTTGGGCAACCAGTTCAATAGCCTTCAGGGCAAACATCTCCCCCATCGGATGCTCATTCTTATTAATAACACTCTCTGCAGCATGGTAAAAGGCATCCATCCCCTGGTAAGCAGTGAACTTGGGCGGCACACTCAGCATGAGCTCTGCATCCACAATGGAAAGAGCCGGAAACATGGACGGAAAGAAAATGCCCGTCTTTTCCTGTATATCATCGTAGGAAATAACAGCCGCCATATCCACTTCACTGCCGGTACCGGCAGACGTGGTGATGCAGACGATAGGCGCCGCATCCCTCGGTGCATTCTTCTTGCCCCCTTTAGCACTCAGTGAATAATCCCAAATATCCCCTGGATTCGTCATCATAAGCGCAATGCATTTGGAGCAATCCATAACAGAACCGCCGCCTAAAGCAACCACAAAATCACATTCGGTTTCTTTCCCCTTGGCGGCCCCAAGCATGACATTATCCCGAGTCGGATTGGGGCGGATTTCATCAAAAAGCACATGCCCTACCCCTGCCAGCTCAAGCTCCTTTTCTACCCGGGCAAGATAGCCATATTTCTTTGCTGACTGCCCATTCGATGTAATAATAAGAGCCTTTTTCCCCGGCAATTGCTCATTTCTGAGATTCTGCAATTGACCAGCACCAAAGAGCACCTTTGTCGGCATGTAGAAAGCAAAATTTTTATACATAAGAAAACCTCCAGTAAAATAAAGTCATCTATCCCATCGATGCTATCTTTATTCTACCGGAGGAACACCCTGCTTCCAGTGGTAAATCTTATTATAATCAGTGGTAAATCTTTATATCAAAATATATCGTGTATCCTGCAGCCTGCTATTTTCCCTGCGCAAATTCACGAGGGGATTTTCCATAATACTCCCGAAAGGCCTTGTGAAAATTGCTTTTATCATTATAGCCAAGCAAAGGCGTGAATTCCTCAATGGAAAGATCCGTATTCCGCATCAAAAAAACCGCCCGCTCCATGCGCCGGGAAAGCAAGATCCGCGAAAAGGTTTTCCCCGTTTTTGCTGAAAGCTGCGCTGATATATATGCCGGATGATAGCCAAATCTCCGGGAAAGCATCGCCAGAGTAATATGGTCCAAATGTTCATCAATGAAATAGACCATAGCCTCTATGACATCCTCATTTTCCTTGTTCTTGGCTGCTAACCGGAATTGCCGCGCCAGCATCATAATAAGCGTCAACGTCATCGGTTTTAAAATACGCTGCGTATCCTCTGTCCTATTCGCATATTCCAAAACCATCAACTCGATCTGCCGACGAATCGAGCCGTCTTTTAAATTATTGAGATGGATAAACTCATCAGAAAAACTATCTATCTCCGGATCAAGGAAAAAATGCAGCAAAGCTCTATCAGCAGATATTACCTGAAGGAAATTCCGATAAAACACCTCTTTTCGGATGAGAACTCCGACAATCACAATATCCTCCGCACTGGCACCATAAAGCGCATATCCCGAAAAGGGCTGGCCAATGTAGCAATCATTCTCGCGGATAACGACCTGATTGTCAAAGCTAAAGCTTTGCGCTCCATAGTCCCCCGTATAAGCATAATTAATAAAGAAAAAATCCTGTCTATGAAATGGTTCATGGATTTCCCGGCCTTTATAGGCACATACCATAATATCTTCATTCGGCGCGCCAAGCCATTGCGATACAAGTTCCTTCCTGTTCCCTATTCTGTGCTCCTGAAAATCCCAATGTAAATACGGAAAATCAGCCCCCAGTTTTTCTATTGATTTCATAAGAGATAAATTCTTCATATACACAGCCTGCTTTCGCAATTTTCTTCAGAAACCACAGCATGTCAATTTCTATCAATAACGTTATTTCCTTTCCTGCCAACAATAGTTACCTTCGGGTACCTACAGCACATTATTGTGCCTACTTCACACTGGATACCTTATCGATTATTATAAAAGTACCGAAAGGCAAACACAATACATCAAAACAAAAATCTGGAGGTCCTTTATCATGAAAAAATTTATTCCGTTCTGCCTGGCAGCAGCACTTGCTGTACCATTGATTTCCTTTATGCCATTAAACAATACAGCTTTCGCACCGCAGTTTGGTGCAGCCACAGCTGAGGCTGCGGTGTCTACAACCAACACGCCGCTTATCACGCAGCAAAAGCTTGCCAACGGCACAGTTACGATCTATGATTATGGGAAGATCAAGCTACACGCCTATCAGACCGGGGATGCCCTCAGCGATGAGTGTTATGTATTTGAAACAAATCAAGGGCTGGTCTTGCTGGAATCCACTATTCTGAAAAATGACATCACAGCCTGGAAGTCATATATCCAAAGCCTTAAAAAACCCGTTGCCGGTGCCTTGATGGCCTATCATCCAAACGGTTTCGCTGACTACAAGGATGCTCCGATCTATTCTACCGAACATGCCATTGCCAGTTGGCAGCAGGGTGGCGGCATCTACGCCATTGTTGGCGGTCTGACACAAATGTTTGGTGCCGCGGCGGAGCCAGCTATGCCGACGGGTGCAGAGAAGCTCATTGCAGGAAAATCCATTGAGCTCGCAGGCATTCAGTTCAACATCCTCGATGCCGGTGATGATGCCTATAGTGTAGAGATTCCTGAAATCCATACGGTTTACCGCCATATGATGGGCTCCAGGGTCCACAATATTCTGGGCAGCAAAGCTCATATCGCAGCTGAACTGCAGACCATGAAGGACTATCAGAAGAAAAACTATACAACCATCCTGACCAGTCATTATGTCCCGGAAGGACAGCCTGCGGTAGCCCAGAAAATCGCGTATCTCGAAAAGCTGCAGCAGCTGGCGGGCACCTGCAAAACAGCCAAAGAATTTACCCATGCAGTGCAAAAAGCTTTCCCCGATTACGAAGGAACCAATTACCTTCAGATGACAGCCGGCTTCCTCTACAAATAAATTCGCGCAAATCACCAAAAGCAGCCAATATCACATCTGGCTGCTTTTTCTAAGAAAGGACTATCATGAATACCCATCGTTTATTTACCAAAAAAGCACCGTCACCAGCAGCCATTGACCTGCCACAGCTGAAAAACGCGCTGCTGCAGGCCGATGCTGTACTCGTCGGTGCAGGATCCGGGCTCTCTGCAGCAGCCGGCTATACCTATGACGGTGACCGCTTCCAGCAGTATTTTGCGGACTTCATCGCCAAATATCATTATAGGGATATGTACACTGCCGGCTTTTACGCCTACACCACTCCGGAGGAATACTGGGCCTACTGGAGCCGCCAGATTTACTGCAACCGCTACGATCAGCCGAAAAGCGCCGTGCATCAAGCCTTGCTGACACTCCTGAAGGGCAAGGACTATTTCGTCCTCACCACCAATGTGGATCATCTTTTCCAGCAGAATGGCTTCGCCAGGGATCGCCTTTTCTACACCCAGGGCGATTATGGACTCTGGCAGTGCAGCGTACCATGCCATGCCAAAACCTATGACAATGAAATCGCCGTACGCCGCATGGTTGCGGAACAAAAGGATATGCGCATCCCCAGTGAACTCATCCCCCGCTGTCCGATCTGCGGCGAGCCCATGACCATGAATCTGCGCTGCGATGATTCCTTTGTGGAGGACGATGGCTGGCATCGGGCCGCGGCACACTATAAAGCCTGGCTGCAAAAACATCAGCAGGGTAAGATCCTCTACCTGGAGCTTGGTGTCGGGTTCAATACACCAGGCATCATCAAATATCCTTTTTGGGCACTGACCAAAGAAAATCCCGCGGCTTCCTATATCTGTATCAACCCGGGCAGCGCCTATATCCCCGAGGATATCCAGACACAGAGCCTCGGGCTGGAAGCCGGTATTGAAACTGTATTGGAGGGACTTATATGACTGAACTTGAAGAACTGCGCTTTCTGAATGGCATTCTCCTGGAGGAACTGCCTCACTGCCAAAGGGACGCTGAAGGCTTCTCCCCAGACGCGGCCTCACAGCGCCGGCTGCTGCGGGCTCTCATGAATGTGCGGCCGCCCAAGAGACTCCGAACGGATTTTATCACAGTACAGGACAGGCTGCTGCAGCGGGAAGTACGGAAAAAAGGCATCGTTGATATCGCGGCCCTGCCAACATTGAAGGAAAGTGCTCTCTATACAGGAAAACATGCCAGTCAGCTGATTCTATGGCAAGGGGACATCACCCGGCTCAATGCCGATGCCATTGTCAATGCGGCCAACAGCGCTCTGCTGGGCTGCTTCTGCCCCGGCCACCGGTGTATCGATAACGAAATACACTCAGCGGCGGGTCTGCAGCTGCGCAATGCCTGCGCGCAGCTCATGCTTGCCCAGGGACATGATGAACCAACGGGGCAGGCCAAACTCACCCCCGCCTTCAACCTGCCCAGCCGCTATGTGCTCCACACCGTCGGGCCCATCATCCCGACCCAGCACAGCCAGGCCTCTGCCGCAGAAGCCGCACAGCTCGCCGCCTGCTACCGCTCCTGCCTGGAGCTGGCCGCTGAAAACGATCTGCACTCCATCGCCTTTTGCTGCATATCCACCGGCGAATTCCATTTTCCCAATGAACAGGCCGCGCAAATAGCCATCCGCACTGTACTGAAAGGACTGGAGCAACATCCATCCCTGAAGGTTGTCTTCAACGTGTTCAAGGATAAGGACGCCGCCACCTACCGGCGAGAACTGCAAAGCTTTAGGAACAGCCCCTGCATTCATTCGTAATGTGTCCACATCCTAACAACATGAACCTTATTATCTCTCATAAAATACAATAATCTATGCTGAATGTTAATTCGTCTGCTATAATAATCCTTCAAATCTCCCAGGAGTTCTTCGTAGTGTGGCGGATTTTGAATAGGATTTACCTTGCGAATCTATTCCGTTTTTCTGCTGCTCTCCGATCCGAATAACAGTGCCGCCAGATGGATGGCATCCGCTCCACCCAGTTCCAGCCCTTCCTGGCAATAATGGCAATAATCCACGATTCTTTTTCCCTGGAAGGGCCTGCAATAATCAACCATGAGTTTTTTCTGCTCCGCTGCTGTACAATCATTGAATTTTCCCGCCGCATTTTCCACAAAACGCTTTGGTGCCAGTTTGATATTCCGCACAGGAGCCGGCCGATATAAGGATATGCCGCAAAACTCTGTCCTTCCATGATTTTCAGGCATTTCCTGTACCTGGAAATTCATTCTTTTCAACAAATCCCGTACCGCTGCCTGCTCGGCTAGGCGCTCCCTGGAACGCCAGCAATCTTGTACTAAAACAGTCTGCTTATGAAAATCCGGGTATGCAAAGGACTCATCTGATAAAATAAGTTCCCATAGAGAACGCACATTTACCTCCGGATGGTTTTCTTCAATGATTGCCGAGCAATTATGACAAAGGGAATACACCGTGTCTGCTGGCTGAAAGTCCCCACTATCAGCCAGGGCTTTCCACTCATCCTGATATTTCTCCGGCATGGCTTTGGTAAAAAAATCTAATCTGTATTTGGGAATGCAGCACCTTACAACAGGCATTTGAAATCTTGTCCGTACATATTTCTGGATTGCGCTGCTCAGTTCTGGATATTTAGCGGTAAAGACACAGCTGGCAATATAATATTTTCCCATAAAAATTCTCCTCTCTCCTTGTGAATATCTTGTACCTGCACAGCCCACAAGCTTTCAGGCACCAAAATTGATATATCCCTGCTTCTTCCTCTGATAAAGCACGTTCCATACGTCTCATTTCAGCAAACATGCTTACACCTCCTGGAAAAATTTCTGAATCCAGGCCGCGATTTCCTTATAGTGGGATTCCAGCACAAAATGCCCGCCATCCAGCGGCACGGCCTTTGCATTGCGGTCATCCCGCAGGAAGGCCTCTGCTCCAGCCCAAAGAAAGCTTGGATCATTTTTCCCCCAGACAGCAAGAAGCTTAGGCTGATATTGACGAAGATAATTTTGAAATTCTGGATACATTGCCACATTCGATCCATAATCAAAAATCAAATCATTTTGGCGTTCCGCATATCCAGCCCTTTGGGAATAAAAAATATCCAATGAATAACCATCCGGTGCAATGCTGCCCACTGCCTCTCCGCCGGTATATTGTCCAATGATTGTGGCCGGTGCAAAAGCTGAAGCAAATTTTTCCCGGAGTCCAGGGGGCGGATTTTTCCAATAAGCCTTACGTGCTTCCCATTTTTTCCCAAGGCCTTCTTCATAAACGTTGCCATTTTGACTGACAATCCCTAAGATCCTGTCAGGCTGTCGAAGTGCCAGACGAAACCCCACCGGAGCTCCATAATCAAACACATATAAATAAAATTTTTTGATAGCCATTGCATCAAGAAAACGCTCTATAACCTCTGTCAAGTTTTCAAAGGTGTAATTAAAGTGACGGCGATCCGGTGCCGCTGACTGCCCAAAACCAATCATATCCGGCGCTATGAGATGGAATCTTGTCTCCAATAAAGGCATCAGATTCCTAAATTGATGGCTCGCACTGGGAAAACCATGCAGCAGCAAAAACACCGGCTTGTCAGGACAACCACACTCACGATAAAATACCTGCAGTCCGTTCACCCTGCAAAAACCATATTTCATACAATCATCTCCCTCGTTTACATTGATTATATCGCCGTACAGATATATAATAAAGATAATTATTTATATAATTAGTATCTATTTTTTATATATCAAAAGGAGCTGTCTGCCGTCATGGATTTACAATCGATGAAATTTTTTTCAGCAGTGGCCGCTGCCGGAAGCTTTTCAGGTGCCGCAGAAACACTTCGCTACGCTCAGTCCAATATCTCAACAAAGATTGCCGCATTGGAAACAGAACTAGGAACCGCGCTTTTCTACCGCAATAACCGCGGGGTAACACTGACGTCTAAGGGCGAAGAGCTTCTTTTGTACAGCCAAAAAATTCTGTTTTTACTGTCCGAAGCAGCTGCCGCCATGAATGAAAACGGCATCGCGAAGGGCCGCTTTCATATCGGCTCACTGTCCAGCATCGCAGAAACGCACCTTCCCCAACTGCTGACGATATATCATCGTAAAAATCCAGCAGTCGAGCTTTCCGTAACAACAGGCATCACGGATGAGTTAGTTGCCAAAGTGCTCGACCGAAATCTGGATGGCGCCTTTATCGCAGGAACCGCCCGACATCCTGACCTCTTTTACCACAATTTCAAAAAAGAACGGCTGCTGCTTGCCACGGCCCAAAGCAGCCCCATGGAATCCTGGCAGGATATCACCGGCAAAACCCTGCTGGTCCTTCCTATAGGCTGTTATTACCGGGCAATACTGGAGGCTTTCCTCCATGAAAAGGACATACTGCCAAAGGAGACAATCACCTTCAGTTCTCTCGGCGCGTTGCTCTCCAATGTTTGTGCCGGGCTCGGCATTTGCCTCTTCCCAGCGGCTGTGCTGCAAAAATACAGTGACAGCCAATACATTAAAACACTTCCCCTGCCGGAAGAATATGCCGCTGTCAAAACGTCCTTTATCTATCGAAAAGACCTCTGTCAAAGCAAGGCCATGCAGAACTTCATTGCTATGCTGTAAAGCAATACATAAGGCAATGCTGCGGTCCTTACTTTCGCCGCAGCGTGAAATAAGCTATTTCCGGCATACAGCCCAAACGATAGGGAAAGCGGCCGCCGCTGCCCTTATGGACATAGCAGTAATGGCCGGCCTGTTCATGCAGTCCGCGCCAATAGCGGAACAGCGGCGGCATCAGCGCATGGCCGAAAAGCCCCATCTGCCCGCCATGGGTATGCCCTGACAGCGTGAGCACGGCTCCGGCTTTAGCCGCATCATCAAAAAAGTCCGGATGATGTGCCAGCATGATCAGCGCTGCTCCCGCAGGCACCGCTTCACAGGCCGCCCGGACAAAGCGCGGTGCCTTGACACGCGTGACTCCCTGGGTAACCGGATAATCCACGCCCGCAAAATAAAGCGGCGGCTCCCCCGCCCGTACCAGCCGGCTGCTGTTTCGCAATTCATGGATTCTGGCAACGGCCAGTGATTGCTGGATTGCCTTCGTATCGCGATAATATTCATGGTTGCCCCATACATAATAGATGCCGTCAGGAAAACGCTCCGCATAGCGGTCCAGCAATCGCGCAGCCGTATCGTTGACTGCCGGCTCCGGGCTGTCAAACAAATCCCCGGTAATGACCAATACATCCGGTTTTTCCTGCACCGCCGCATCTAAAAGCCGCTGCAAGGCACTGACCGGAACAAATGCTCCCAAATGGACATCACTGAGCTGCGCAATCGTAAAGCCATCTAAATTTTCATCCAGCCCCGGCACCGGTATGGTCAAATGGTTCCGATCCAGCAGCCGCGGCTCGATGAACACACTATAAAGCCCCAGCAGCGCCGTTCCGCCCAGCAGAACAAGGCCTGCAGCCGAGGGCGCGCTCCATCCCATGAGCTGCAGACAGGCCCAGCTGACCAGTCCGAACAGGCTTCCCAATACGTCGAAAAGCAGCTGCCAGACAAATACGGCTGCCATAAGCCTGACCAGGAACAGTCCCGCTGGTATATGCCTTCCGCTGCGCTGCGCCAGCAAAAGCAGCAATACAGAAGCTATATCAAAACCGGCAGCCCCCCAGGCCGCCTCTGTCCAGGCAGCAACAGGAAGCCAGATACAAAAGACTGCCGCCGTCCAGCCTGCTAAAATGAGCATGGTCAAACTGATGGTGCCGGCCACACGCACCCAGACCTCCGGCTTTTGCATATACATTCCCCCCTGCAGGCTACTTATGCAGTTTACTATAAATCTGTTTGTCAAAGAAGGCTGCTACAGCGGCCAATAGCTTTTCACAATCGAGGGATTTCAGTATATATCCCTCCGGTTTTAAGGACAAGACCTGCATAACGCTCTCCCTGTCTCCTTTGCCTGTCAAAAAAATAACCGGTATATCTGCAAGCTTACGTTCGCTGCGCAGCATTTCCAAAACCTTGGGGCCGCTTGTTACCGGCATCTCATAATCGAGCAGTATAAGGTCCGGTCGATTTTCCGCTACATACATCATAACCTGTGCACCACTGGTGACAATCGTAACCCGATACTGCCGCGTCAGCCAGTCTTTTATGGTTTTTAGGAACGTCTCATCGTCGTCTACCAGCAGGATGTGCTTCAGCCTGGCCTGTGAGGCATTCACATCTTCCAGATAAGCCAGCTCATCCATCAGTGCTTCTACCTGTACTGGCCGCTCAAAAACTGCCGAAACCAGAGCCTTGGGAATATATTCCTCCACCGACTCTATATCGACGGGATTCCCCAGGATAATCAGCAGTTTTGCCTTTTCCGTACAAAGATCCTTCAAAAATATCAACGCATCAGCCTTTTGATCTTCATCTCCATTCAGATAGAGAATATATATATCTGCATCCTGCTGGCATTTGTCGATTTCTGTCACATCCAACCGACAAAGTTCCGCCTCATAGCCATTTTTTTCCATATTACGGATAATAGCATTGATGATCAGTGATTTTCCATCGCTGATCAATAGTATTTTCTTTGCCACATGCTTACCCCTTTCTGTGCACAGATTGCTTTTCATCAAAATTTCCCTTGAATAGTTTCAAGATCCAGACAACAATTCCTTCAACGTTTCCCAATCAGGTTTCCGCACAGCCTTCACAACCGCTGCCCAATGTTCCTTCTCCCTTGCCGGCGGCTGTCTGCCCGCCATGCTGTCCAGCACAAATACCGCATCATCATAATCGAAGCCTGCGGCGAACTCCCGGAGAGCTTCATATACCTCCCTGACTTCATCTGTGGTCATCGTCTCTTTTTCGGCCGCTTCGTCTTCCCATGCTGCCAATGGAGCCAACGATATTCCCAGTGCCTCCCCCCGCGCCAGCAAAGCACCTGTGTCACAGTGAATTTCTTCCAAACGGCCCGCATCACCAGCCGCCTCAAGCCGCTCAGCCATTTTCGACAAGAGCCTGGCTCCGATGATACGCGCCGAGCTTTTGAGTGCATGTACCTTAATGGTATAATTTTCCCAATCCGCCGCTTCGTAAAAGCCTCGTATCACCGACAGTGTTTCCGGCAGCGTATCATGGAAAAGCTGCAAAGCAGCCTGATAAGCTTCGGAACTGCCGCAATTATAAAGGCCCGCTTCCCAGTCCAATTCCTGATCAGCCAGCAGCCACTCCGGCAAGCCGGCCGCTTTAGCTGACGCATCCGCAGCCTCTGCCACATTGTCCTTCAAAAGTGTGACCTTGGAGGCCGGCAGGTATTCCAGCAGCATCATTTCTAATTTTTCCGCATCAATCGGTTTTGTCAAATATTCGTTGAATCCTGCTGCCAAATACTGTTCCCGCGCTCCCGAAACCGCATTGGCGGTCAATGCCACGATAGCAGCATCCTTGGACTGATGCTCCATCACATTCAAGCGCTGCAGGGTTTCTATGCCGTCCATACCCGGCATGCGATGATCCAAAAAAATCATATCATAATGGACTTTCTTCACCAATTGCAAGCATTCGGGGCCGGATAAAACCACATCCACCTGGATCAGGGTACGCTTGAGCAACCCCTTTATGACTTTCAGATTCATTTCCGTATCGTCTACAACTAATATACGGGCTGCAGGCGCAGTAAATTTTCCTCCGGCTCGCACATCTAACACATTTGCTGCTCTGCCCCGCCGCAAGTTCATTTTGAGCTCCCCCACCGGCTTCCAATCCAGCACCTCCTGTGTGACGGTGAACGAAAAAGTAGATCCGCGTCCATAAACACTCTCTACCTCCAGCCGGCTGCCCATCATCTCCAGCAGCCGCTGCGTGATGTTCATGCCCAGCCCCGTTCCTTCAATGGTCCGGTTCCGCATTTCCTCGATACGCTCAAAAGCGCTGAACAGCCTGGGCATATCCTCTGCCTTGATACCAATGCCGGTATCCCTGACCTGCACGGTTAAAGACATCTGCTCCTGATTCAATTTACGGAAAGCTGCCCTGAGGGTCACCGAACCATGTTCCGTATATTTCACAGCATTGGTCAGGACATTCATACAAATCTGTTTCAGCCGGACCTCATCACCGCGCAGCAAACAAGGGATATCCGCATCAACCTCCATCCGAAGTTCCAGCCCTTTAGCCTCAGCCTTTACAGTAATCATGTTCAAAATATCATTCATCATAGAGCCTGGTGAATACTCCACCGGGATGACTTCGAGCTTTCCAGCCTCGATTTTTGAAAAATCGAGAATGTCATTCACCAGACCTAAAAGATGCCCCGCAGCCCCCTTCACATCCTCAGCATAAGACAGGATGTTGGGATTGTCGCACTCACGCAGTATCATTTCATTCAAGCCAATAATGGCATTGATTGGCGTACGTATCTCATGGCTCATATTGGACAGGAATGAGGACTTGGCCTCGTTCGCCGTCTCTGCCTTTTCCCTCGCTGCCTCCGCCTGATCGGCATATTCTGCCATATCAGTCGTCGTCGCCTTAATAAAATAAGCCAGCCGCGTTGCCAGCGGGATTTCCTGCGGCAAAGGTTTTGGCACTTCTACAGGTGGCAGCGGCACTGTACATCCATCGCAGACAGGACTCTCCCATAAAGACAGTGCTACAAAGGCACCGGTCAGGATGCCGCCCTGCCCATGGTAGCGGTAAACCTCACCATTACCATGATTACTTAACAGCTCCGGACATAGACGCCGATAGTATTCGATTTCCGCCTGCGCGTCTTCCTGCAAAAACAAGGTTCGACTGCCGCAGACAAACAGGAAAATCGCCTCTGGCTGCAGCCGGGCAATTTCCTCGCTGGCCCGCCAGGTCTCCGTCAGCACCTCCTGTTGATTTGCATAGCCAAAACGCATTTTTTCCCCTTCCGCCACATCCCCGGGAAAATAAATGCTTTCCTCACCAACAGCCAGAGGAATACGTCCGATGACCGCACCCTCCCTCTCAAGCAGCAACGGGAAATCCACAATATTGATAATAAAAAACTGATCAAAGGGAACCCCTAAATATTTACTGTAAGCCGCCGCTGCTGAAATGCCATCCAGCTTATGTACGATTTTTCCCTGTTGCACCCCCGAAACCTGCAAATATTTTCCCACGGGATGCCAGCCCAGCAAATATTGTGCCTTAGCCGTCATACCGCTGCCAGACAATGTCACGAACAGCACACCATGTGAATAAACCTGCCCCTGTACGGACAAATACTGGCTGCTATCCTGATCTGCTGCCGCCGATGCCCGCATATTATACTGGAAATAGCCCTTGAATGACTCGTTTGCGTGATTGAGCACTGTAAATCCAGCCGCCATACCCACCAACGGAACTTCTGGTATTTCCTGTGACACCTGGCGCAGAAAATCATCCGCCTTTACATCTATACCAGCAAAAAACACCAGTCCCGCCCGCAGATCAGGCTGCGCTGCCAGCCGCAGTGCCAGTTCTTCCCGCGCCGTCTTATCATTTGCCGCTTCCACGGAAATATAAGAACACGCTGCCTGGGATTTGGCGAAGCCGCAGCAATTGATCTCAATCTTCCAGTAACCGACAATTTCCTGCTCCTGCCCCATCCTCTTTTCACGATCCGTCTGCAGGAGTTCCACCGCTATAGTTGAGGATACAGCTATCACAACGGCTCGCGGCAACGCCCGCTGCACCTTCTGGATAAAGGCTTTCGCCTTATCCAGTTCCACTCCGACCGTATAAATCTGTACAAGGGAAGATTTCGCCTGACGATACCACTCTGCTGCCGCCAATTGCTCCGGCAATGCACAAAGCGCGGCTTCATCTGTCAGCCGATAATTTTTCTGCCACATATGCCTCCCGCCTTTTATTTTGATTACACCCTGCCGCCAATATCAATGCAGGCTGCCCTGTTGTTGATCCACCGGTTCCTCTAATGTACTTATTCTCTGCCACGATTATTTTTCCTTCTTATTCCCCACCCAGGCACTTTGGAACACCCCGATAAATATCCGATGAAAAAAGGCCTGCATACACAGGCCTTACTATCATATCCCGGCAAATCCCAATAAACCGCAGAAGCATCCAATGCCGCCATATTGCTTCAATTCGCCTGTCATTTATTTCATTTCTTTTTCCCACATACGGATTACATTGATTTTCGTTTCCGCCGTGTTCTGTGCCATGACGCCTGCCAATGCATGAGGCACGTATACTTCTTCCAGATACATCATATCTGAAACGCTCAATTTCAAATCTACCGACCTGGCAGCTCCATCGACATGATGTCTCTTCGTTGCCCCCACTACAGGTGCTGTTACCTTCTGCAGCAGCCAGGCCAGCGATACCTCTGTCATCGATACACCATATTGTTCTGCCAGTTCTGCAACCCGGTCAATAACCATCTGATCCTGTTCTGCCGTCCTATCATACTTGAACCTCGCATAAGAATCTTCCCGCAATCGTTTCGAGCTCTCTCCGGGATGCCTGGATGCCTTAATCTGTCATGCGGAAAATAGCAATGGCATCTGACTAACTGCTTTCAGTATAAGCTTGTAACCAAAAACTAGCCAATGCTTATAATTCATTGACAGATATGCCTTTACAGCATGGTCTCCTGCCTCAGACCCATCGAGTCAACTGCCAGAAAAAGCCCCGCCTCTCGCCCATTCCCGTCAGACACATACGCTGCCAAACGCACTAAAAAATGTCCCGGACAGAAGCCATATCTTCTATCCGGGACATTTCTATTGTTTTACCGGTACGTTTTAGATTTTCAAGCCCTTTACAAAGTCCTGCAGCTTTTCCCTGGAAAGGGCCTGGTTGAGGATCTCCCCTTTGACCCATTTCACATCCGCCGCACAACTGGGGCGTAAAGCCTCTATGGTCCGGCCAAAGTCACTGCCGCCTGAGGTAGCGAACACAATGATGGTCTTGCCGCTGAAATCATACTGCTCTAAAAAGCTGTTGATGATATGTGGTGCCACATACCACCAGATGGGAAAGCCCAGATAAATCCTGTCATAGGCCTCAATCTTCGCCGCCCGATCAGCCAGCTCCGGCCGGGACGCCGCATCCTGCATCTCTACCGTGCTGCGTGCCTGCTTGTCCGTCCAGTTGAGATCTGCCCGCGTATATGGAGCAGCCGGCTTAATCTCATACAGATCCGCTCCCGTCACAGCCGCCAGATCCCTGGCAACCTTTGCCGTCACTCCGCTGGCCGAAAAATATGCCACTAATGTTTTTTCCATCCCAATGCCCCCATTCACATTTTATCCATTCTTATCATATACCCTGGACCCTGCTCCAACACAAGTTTTTTTCGATAAAACTTTCCATTGACATTAGCTGGAAATGATATATAATTATCTAAGATAATTACTTAAGATAATTATCTATCGTAAGGAATCCCTATTTCAAGACATCATCCAGCTTTTTAGATATTTTACCCACAACTATTTTGGAAGGAAGAATAAACTATGAAAGAAAAAAACATAAGCCAATTTTTAGGAGCCTGCTACGAAGCAAAGCGCATCGTAGAACTGATGCCGGAACTGCCTGAAGGAATGAAACCCAGTCATATCCATATCGTTGATATTATCTGTCAGCTGCAGGAAGCCAATGGATTGGTTCGCATCAGCGACATTGGCAAGGCACTGCATGTTACCAATCCGAGCATCACCAGACTTGTAAATGAACTGGTCAAACTTAAAGCGATTGAAAAGATACAGAGCTGCGATGATAAACGAGTCTTCACCGTCAGTCTTACTCCCCTCGGACAGACATATCGAAAAAAATACCTGGAGGGATATCACCATGAGCTGGCCGCGCAGCTGGCAGAAATCTCTGAAGAGGATTTAGCGGTTACAGCCCGCGTGATTCATAAAGCCTATCACCTTTTGACTCGGAAAAAATAAGAAAGGACCAAAATACAAATGGAAACCGACTTTGAAAGAAAACTCGACTCAAAATTAATTCTGTCTGTCATAGCTGCAGGGCTCATGTCCTTTACCGGCGTAGTCGTTGCAACCGCCATGAACGTTACCTTCCCAACGCTCATGAAGCAATTCGATGTGGATATCGCCATGGTGCAATGGATCACGACAGGATATCTCCTCATGCTATCCATCATCATCCCCTTATCCTCCTTTTTGAAAAAAAGATTTCGGATGAAACGGTTGTTTCTCTTTGCCAATATTGTTTTTATCATCGCAACGATAATGTGCATGATCGCGCCAAACTTTATAGTCCTGCTCTTGGGCAGATTGCTGCAGGGCGTTGGTGCAGGCATTGCACTGCCACTCATGTTCAACATAGTGCTGGAACAAGCGCCCTTTGACAAAATGGGCTTCATGATGGGGATAGCGTCACTGATTGCCGCTATCGCCCCTGCGGTTGGCCCATCCTTCGGCGGCCTTATTGTCAACACCCTTGGCTGGCGGATGATCTTTGCCTTCCTGCTGCCGCTGCTGCTGCTTTCCACCGGATTCGGCATCTACGCCATACGCCAGTCCTCGGCTACCGAACCGGTTTCCTTTGATGTGCCTGGATATCTGATGCTGATTATCGGCTTCATCTGCTTCATTCTCGCCATCAATTCCGCCAGCAGCGAAGGCTGGTTCAGTTCCCGCGTTATACTGCTGTTCCTGGTCTGCCTGGCTGCATTGTTCCTGTTTGTACGACATACCAACAGGATTGAAAAACCGCTCATAAACCTCAGTATTTTTCAAAAAAACCCCTTCAGCTTCAGTGTTCTCTATCTCATTTTACTCCAATTTGTCTGCCTGGGGATTGGCTTCCTCCTGCCGAATTATTCACAGCTGGTCATGGGTGAAAACGCTCTGACCGCGGGCTGCATCCTTCTGCCTGGCTGCATCGTCGGAGCTGTACTGAATCCCTTCACCGGAAAATTACTGGATCACTGTGGTGCCGCTGTACCAATCATGATTGGTGCTGCCTTTGCACTGCTTTCCTCCATACTGTTTGCTGTGTTTATAACAACGGCATCTACAGCAGGACTAACCGGGATTTATGTTTTCTTTGCCATTGCCCAGGGCTTTACAGTCGGAAACATCATGACCAACGGCCTGCGCAGTCTGCCGCGACCGCTGAATGCAGATGGCAACGCAGTCTTCAGTACCTGCCAACAGCTGGCTGGTGCCGTTGGAACCTCCGTGGTTTCCACCATTGTTGCATCGACCCAGCAGATGATGCCAACGGATGCAACAGCCGGAACCCTGCTGGGAACGCAGCACGCCTTTGCACTGTTGCTGGTCTTGACCCTTATAATGACGATTTTTGCCTACCAGGCAGTTCACAAAAAGTAATGGCTATAGTATGCAAACGGCGGTTCCTTAAAACCAAATCACACAAAATGGCATCAAGTATCTGCGGAATCGGCTGTGGAAGTTAATTCCGACAAACCTGCCGGCCAGTATCAATATATTCATATCATTTTCCTTCTCTCAAGCCTGCGCTATATGCCGGCCCAGCTCATAGGCCTTCTGGCAATCCTGAGGGAATACCCTGTCCCGGCGCTCGTAGCGCTGCTGCGCATCAAACATTCCGAGATGATAGCGGCTATAATCCGTTACCTGCAAAGTCTCTGTCGATGCCGCGGAGATCAGGAACCTGGCTATTCCCCTGAGCTTATCACCACCATACTGGAACGGATAGACAGCCGCCGCACCTTTTACAGCCGGGCCTATCAGGAGCACTCCCAGAATTCCATCAACCGCTATGTGCAGGACTTCAATGTACGGCTTGGCAAAATCGCCCTCAAAAGCCTCACGGGCAGCGATGATATTTCTTCCGAACAGCTTTTAGCCATCAAATACCACTCCTACGGTATCATGGGTCTGTTCCGTGAGTGGCTGTTCGGTGATCTGCCCATAGCCACGGCCGACCTGGCTCATTTTCAATTTGAACATACGCCGGACTTCCTGAAAACAGCCCTGCATGCCTACCGATACACCCGAAGCGGCATACTCAGCCAGTCCGCTCCATCACAGCAGCCGAATCCATAAGCACGGTTCTGCAATAACCGGCTGATTCTATATGCGCAAAAAGCCAGATAGGCTGCCCCATCTGGCTTTTTGCATAATATTTTACAGACTCAAAAAAGTCAATTCCGATTGAACCTCTGGCGGCAGCGAATCCGTCGTCGACAAAATCTTTCTCGTGAAAACATCCAGGGAACGCCTCTTTGCTTCCTGGCGGATGCTCCAGCGCTCCATAAGCGGCTGATATTGCGGTTTTGCTGCCAGCATTTCCCGGTATTTCGCGGAGAAGGTACAGTACCGGAACAATATGTCCCGGGCGACCTTGTTGAGCCTAGGGAGCCCGGAAGACTCGTTGTTTATATACATCTCATATTCCGCCACAAATACGTTCTTGTAATTATTGCGCTGCTTCTGCAGGAAAAGCTTCAGGCTCTCTTTCTTCTCACTGGAAAGCTCCCTATTCTTCCTATAGAATTGCAGATAGCTTCCATATTCAGCGGTGAGGGACGGCTCCGTAACATCGTTATAATATACCCCCTGTATCCGTCGGCACATCTCCCAGCGGAACTGCGCACACATCTTCACAATCGTTTCATCGAGCTCTGCTGTATGGAAGATAGACATCACCATATGCGCAGGCGTTGCCCGCCTGCGGCCCTCAATCTCCTGCCACATGATTCCGCGATTGCCATAGTTCGGCATCAATATAACATAGGGAAGGATTTCCACATTATAATCGAAACGGTTGATCTGCAGCTCCGGATAGGACACGAAGGTCTGCCGGTAAAAACAGCCAAAATCAATATCCCGCACTCTATCCACAGCCTCACGTACCCGCTGGGGACTGGCAAAGCTGCTTTCCAACGGCTTCACAACCGTTCCCGCATAAAATACCGGCACAAAGGAATAAATGCTGCCATGGGTTATGGGATTGGCTGAGGCGATCATATTCTCCAATTCAAAATGAACCATCGCCCGTCTGTCATCCAGCAGGGCATCCGCCTGCTCCTGTGTCATAGACGATACGCGCACCTGCTCCTTGAGATAATCCGGCCAATCGGTATCCATCTGATTTTTCGACGGCAGAACCTCTCCGTTATAGATTTTTCCGAGCCAGTCATAAACAGACACCACCCGGTCATCCGGATCATTTTCCCACAAAAGAGCATATTTATATAGGGCCGCTGTATTTGCCGTTCCAGCCAGTTCCTCATCCACAAACCCGAACAGGAAGAACATTTTGACCTCAATGGGAATTTCCGCCAGTTCCCGGCTTTTATAAAAGGCTTCCTCATAGATAAAATAGAACTTTTCCGCAATACTATGCCGCAGCTGTCTCATTTCAGCGGATTTCTCCTTCTGATTAGGCGCCTGCATGAAACTCTTCAAGTCCTTCTTAAAAGCCTCCGACATTTCCCGATCAATGCCGGCAAAGGCCAAAATTGTGTTCAGGGCATTCCGTATCGCCGGGAGCTTGCCGCTGCCCGCTTCCGTGGCTTCCTGACGCTCCGCATGGTCAAGTTTCGCTTTCTGCGTATAATATTCCTTGACAAAGGCATCCGTGCTCTCCTTCGTATTCAGGAGGTACGCCGTTATCTGCTCAAGCTGCTGCTGGATAGCCTGCATGACCAACGCCCCATGCATGAGTCTGCTGACGCAGAAGGTGATATCCGCCGGATAATAGCTCTTCCGAAGGAATTCATCCTGCTCCAGACAGGCCCGGCATAACGCCGACTGCCAGCTCGACAGCATCTTTGGCTGTTCTGGTGCAGCCAGGGATACAACCGAATCATAGGACTCCGGTGAAACCATGAGCTTGGCGCATATATTCCGGTACTCTTCATAATCAGCCTTCAGATTCAGACACAATGCACAGCCATCCTCATAAAAAGAAGAAAGAATATCCAGGAAGCCGTTGAGCACATTCATATTCGCCGATACCATAACAGGCGCAATGGCCGGATTGGCTTTTATCGTGGAAACCAGATCATCCTCACAGCTGTAATCATAAGCGAAGAGGATGCTGTCTTCACTGGCCGTATAATCATAGCCGTAGGATGATCCCGCGGGATGGAAGGCTCCCAGTATCGTTCCCTGCTCTGCCTGCAGCGTGATGTCTTCCCCATCCGTTATGGAGATGCTCCCCTTTAAGAGGATTTCCAGGGTGCTGACAGAGTCATCCCTGCCATGCAGCACCTGACCCTTTGAAACAACAATCTTTCCCATTCTCTATACCTCTAATAATATATTAAACTTTTTCCCTATCTCTACCTTTTATATACGGCCAATTTTGTCAAATTCCTCTTTTACAACGATTCCACAAAGAATTTTGCCCGCTTGTCCTACTGCACCGATGCCATAAGTACACAGACAGCCTCCTACCGCTTGGTCTTTCCTTCCCCCTGCACAATCCGATAGCTTGTGTCCACCAGCTGCATGATTTTCGCATCTGGCACACTGTCATTCAGTAAAATGGATATCCAATTTTTCTTGTTCAGATGGTAGGCCGGATAAATTCCCATGGTTCCAAACAAGGCTTCTCTTTCATCCGGGTTGACCTTGACGTTCAAAACATCAATTTTCCCCTCGCCCGCCGTAATTTTCGCCTGTTCCACATACATGATGATGCCAAACCATTTCTGATTCTGCTGATTGCGAAAAACGCCATGCCGGGGCGCGCTTTTCCACAAAAACTCCGGCCGCGTGCCATATTTTTTCTGTATCAGACCGGCTATGCGATTCGCCTGCGCTGTGGAAAAATCATCATCGACATAGCAATGCTGCCGCACCGCCTGCAGAACCTGTCCATAAGCCTCGCGCACTCTGCCCACGAAAGCACCAGTCATGCCCTCGATCCAGATGTTCTGATACACCTCGCCCGTCATCGTTTCAAAGATTTTCCCCTGCACCTTTCCAGAAAAAGGGACAAAGAGTTCCACCCGGAACTCTTTGTCCATAATATCCACACTATAGCGATAGCCATCGGACACCTTTTGAAAGCCATACCCCAGCAGCTTCCGTCCATCTAAATGTGCCCGCTCAAAAACCTTACTTTCCAGATCAATCATGCTGCCTTCATCCTCCGACTTCCATATATGTCCTGCCTGTACCCTTCGCGTGATACCTGCAGCCGACTATTTCGGCGCTCGCAATTCATCAAACATGGCAGCAGCCAGAGCGCTCATGATTGCATGATATTTCTCCGAATCCTCAAACAGCCGTGTGTAGGTTTCGGTACTTTCCATATACGCCTGCTGGGCAGCATCATCAAACACGCCGGGAAAGACATTGTTCGTAAACATCTGCTGTCCGTCATTGCGGGCCGCCTTCTGCAATTTCTTGTTGTTCCTGAGCTTGTCATGCAGGGCCGTGATGACCACACGATCGCCGTCCGTGAACTCACCGACATACTGTTCATTGATTTTGGCAATGACTTCCTCCAGCGGGCTGAGCGTTTCCTCCTGCTTAACCGGCTTCTTCGGCTTGGCCGGACCGTATTCCCCCTTCTGCTCCTTCACCAGTTCGATGGAGCCTTCAAAGGTCTTCTGCAGATTGTAGTATTCGAGCCGCACACGGTTGCCTAAATCAAAAGGTGTCGCCGGATCTCCCGGCAATACTTTCGCCAGGTAGGAGCAGAAGATATACTCCTTGTGGAGCGGCTTGTCGAACATCCGCGTAATCTGCGTGATATAGGCATACCATTTCACAAAGGTGCGGCACAGCTTGCGGAACTGATAGCGCTGTTCCTGGTTCAGGCCATCGTACTTCCGCTGAATCGGCAGCAGAGTATTGGTGATGGCGGCCTGGGTTTTATTATTCTTGCGGGCATTCTCGTCAAAGTAGACCTTGTTGACATTCTCAATGTCAGCCTCATCATAAAGCCTGTATTCATGAAGCATCTTCTGAACCTTGTAGATGGTGTCCGTATTGATTTCCTGCTCCAGCATCGTTTCCTGATAGAAGGGCTGGAAGGCCTCCATGATTTCTTCCTTCGTATTGACGAAATCAAGGATAAACGTATCTTCCTTATCCGGATGACAGCGGTTCAGCCGGGACAGCGTTTGTACGGCCTTGACGCCGCGCAGCTTCTTGTCGACGATCATGGTATGCAGCAGCGGCTCGTCAAAACCCGTCTGATATTTCTCCGCCACGATGAGGATATTGCCCTCATCATGGAATACCTGCTTCGTCTGGGCCTCGCTGACATGGCTGCCCGCGGCGTCCACATTGATGCCGCTTTCCGTATACTCGGTTTCCTGCGGATCCTCCGGGTCCTTGATGCTGCCGGAAAAAGCCGCGAGGATTTCCACATCATCGTAATGCTTCGTACGCAGATACCGCTTGATCTCATGAAAATAGCGGACGGCGGCCAGGCGGGACGAGGTGACGACCATCATCTTGCCCTTGCCTTTGATCTTTTTCTTCGTGATATCACGGAACGTCTCGACAATGATGGCGGATTTCTGCTGAATGTTGTAGGGATGCAGCTCGCTGAAGCGCTTGATCATCTTCAGTGCCTTGGACTGCGGGACATCCGGGTTCTCCGTCACGTTCTTCACCAGCTGATAACAGGTCTTGTAAGTCATATAGTTCTGCAGTACATCAAGGATAAATCCCTCCTCGATGGCCTGCCGCATCGAATAGATATGAAAGGGATGGAACGAGCCATCTTCATACTCTGTGCCGAACTGCTCCAGCGTTTTCTCCTTTGGTGTCGCGGTGAAGGCAAAAAAGGAAAGATTCTGATGGCGGCCGTGCGCTATCATCTCACGGGTCATACGGTCCTCTGTGTCCAGCAGTTCTTCTTCCGCCCTGCCCTCAAGCTCCGCATATTCTTTCAGCGCATCCGATGTGTCCGCAAGAGCCACCTTCATCTTCATAGCGGAACTGCCGGTCTGGGAGGAATGGGCCTCATCGACGATGACCGCAAAGCGTTTCCCCACGGTGTCATTGACCTCATCATATATAACGGGGAACTTCTGCAGCGTCGTGACAATGATACGCTTCCCATCATCGATTGCCCTTTTGAGATCCTGGGACGTCTTCTTCTCATCTATCGTCTCGACACTGCCAAGGGTATGGTCAAAGCCGGTCACCGTCTCCTGCAGCTGCGTGTCCAGATTGCGCCGGTCCGTGACAATGACCACCGAGGTAAATATCGGCTCATTGGCCGCATTGTGCAGCGATGCCAGGCGATAGGCCGTCCAGGCAATCGAGTTCGACTTTCCCGAGCCGGCGGAGTGCTGGATCAGATAGTTGCGTCCCGATCCATATTCCTTCACATCAAAAATCAGCTTGCGGACCGCATCGAGCTGATGGAAGCGTGGGAAAATAAGCTTCCTCTTCGTCTCGTTGACCGTCTTGCCGTTCTTTTTCGACTTTTCCGTTGTGACCTGAAAGCTCACGAACTTCTGCAAAATATCGAGCATGCTGTCCTTCTGCAGAACCATCTTCCAGAGATAGCCGGTGACATAATCATTATCCCCCGTCTGCGGGTTTCCGGCACCGCCATCGGCGCCGGCACCATTGCTCCCCTGATTGAAAGGCAGGAAAAAGGTCTTGTCCCCGTCCAGCTTCGTTGTCATGGCAGCCTCATAAAGATCCACGGCAAAGAAGGCCAGGATACGGTGGTTCAGCCGAAAAGCCGGCTCCCGCGCATCACGGTCATACATCCACTGCGCTTTGCCGTTGTCGATGCTTTGGCCGGTCAGCTGGTTCTTCAGCTCGATGGCAATGACCGGGATGCCATTGACCGCCAGCATCATATCCACACTGTTCTTGTTCTGGCTGGTATAGTGCCACTGCCGGATGCACTGGCAGATATTCTGCTGATAGTGTCTGACTGCGGACTCATTGAGGGTGGATTCCGGCTGGAAATAACAGACCTTGAATTCCATGCCGCGATGCTTGAAACCGTGGCGCAGCACAGATACCAGGCCATTCTCCTGGACAGCATCCTCAAAGCACTTATAGAACTTGCGGTGCACATCCGAATTGCACTGCCGCTCAAACCGCTGCCACATGATGGGCTGGGTTTTCTTCACAAAACGAACCAGCGTCCCGATATCCAGCGCCATATCCACGGACGCCCGATACCCCGCGTCATCCGCCTGCTCATAGCCGCCCGCCGGAGAAATCAGGAATTCCTCTATATTCGCTTCAAACTGTTTCTCATCTTCTGCCATTTAATCCACCACCTTGCGCTTGCCTGTGACTACCTCGTAGATCAGGGATTTTTTGTAGGATTCCAGGTCTTCTATTAGGGATTGCTTCTGAGTTATCAACTCATCAATATTTTGTGTTATATGATTAAGATATTCAACAATTTCTTTTTGTTCATTTAAAGGGGGAAGTACAATATGTGTTCGTCCAATAATATTTGTATTTAAATTTGGTTGCCCCATCCCCATTGAAGCATATTCTTGATAATATTTAGTTCTTGCTTTCAAGAAATAATACGCAAATTCCATTACAAGTTTATCAGATAGATCTAAAAAGGCTGCAATTCCGTCATTAAATGTTGTCTTGAATGTAGTAATTTTAGGAATACCCAATGTAGCACCACTATTGGTCAACAGCAATGTGTTTGCTTGAATAGTACGTGTTCTCGATAAACCTGCATAAGTAATTGTATTTTTACATTCATAAACATACATTTTTTCATCTTTTGTAACGTCAGCTATTTTTAAAAACGGAATATCGCCTCCATAGTAACGTGGATCACCTGCTGGACGTGGAGAACCTCCTCTTACAATCGTTGCCAAACGACTTACTTGAATCAATTGATAATGAGCAGGATATTTTCCAATCCACTTTTCAAAACTATCTTTCATTGCAACATTCTTATCTAATCCCTTAGTCACCGCCTCATAGATAACCGCCTGTTTCAGTTCCTTGTATTCCTCAATGCTTGCCTTTGCTTCGGCAATAATGGCATCAATCTTGGCACAACGGTCATCAAGATAATCGGCGATAATTTGTTGCTCTTGAATATCAGGAAATGGCAACAACGCTTCTGTAAAGGCACTACGAGAAATTCCGTAGCGAATAAATCCACGTGCCTTTATAGAAAAGAATTCTAATAAAGCCGGACTGCCTAATAAATATTTTTCAAAATGAAGTGAAAGCTTATTATTGTATGGCCGGAAACGCATTAAATGATATCCAAAAAGACAGTGTGGAAGATTCTCTTTTATCACAGTTGATTTACCAATATCACCAGATGTTTCTGATGATGTTGTAAACAATACATCACCAGTCTTTAATATTAAATCCTTCGATTTATCTTCTGTAGCAGAGCTATCTAAATACGAATCACTATAACCAATTTCATGAAGATAATTATGGTAAACATCTGTATAGTGAATCGCCTTAAATGGCAACTCACCCTCACGAACCAATTTATCTACACCATTAGAAGAAAATGTTCCATAATGCTTCAACTTATCCAATGTCCAAGTGATAGGAATTTCCCCAATCCACTCAATCCCGCTATCCTGCATTGCCCGTGCATCACGTTTTACCGCCTTCATCAGTTTTCCTCCCCGAACAGTTCGTGGAGTTTTGCCATCAGGTTTTTTTCGTGGGCTTCGATACGTTTGGCGATTTCGTCAGCCGGTTCGATCTGCTTGTATTCATAGAAGGTGCGAGTGAAAGGAATCTCGTAGCCAACCTTGGTCTTTTTCTTGTCAATCCAGGCATCGGGATTATACGGCAGGACCTCGCGCTGGAAATAGTCGTCAATATCCTCATCCAGCGGCACATTCTCCGTGTCCCGCTTCTTCGCGTCGGCCACCGGCTTCTTATTCTTCAGGACCTGACTGCCATTTTCATCCAACTCCGGGGATTCGACGGTGATCTTGTTATAGCCAAGGGTTACGGCATCCAGGACCTTGCTCTTGACGAGGATTTCACTGCCGTTCTCATCCATATCTTTAAACGTGCCGTCCGTATAATCGCCATAAACCTTCACGATAAGGTCGCGGCAGGCATTGGTAATATCCACGCGCTTGTTGCCGATGTTCTTGCGGCGGCTGGTATAGCACTGGCTGGCATCAATGAGCTGAACCCTGCCCGCGCGCTCTTCCGACTTGTCTTTGGTGACAATCCAGACATAGGTAGCGATTCCCGTATTATAAAAGGAATCGTTCGGCAGCTGGACAATGGCATCCAGCCAATCATTTTCAATGAGATAACGGCGGATCTCCGACTGGCCGCTGCCGGCATCACCGGTAAAGAGCGAAGAACCATTCTGAATGATTGCCATACGGCCATGCTCCTTAAGCTTCGCGGCACCGTTCAGCAGGAAGAGCATCTGACCGTCAGATTTGGCCGGCAGTCCCGGCGCAAAACGGCCGGCAGCTCCCTTCTTGTGTTCAGCGGTGACTTCCTTTTCCTCCCGTTTCCAGGGGATGCCAAAAGGGGGATTCGATATGATATAGTCGAACAGATACCCGGTGAATTTGTCGTCAGACAGCGTATCGCCGAACTGCATGTTGTTGGGATCACCGCCACGGATAAGCATATCGGCCTTGGCGATACCAAAGGTGAAGGGATTGAATTCCTGACCGAAAACATCCACGTCAGCGTCAGCATCCAGCGCCTTCAGCCGTTCCTCCATGCAGGTGAGCATCTGACTTGTTCCCATCGTCATGTCATAGACCGCTTTGGAAATGCCATCTTCACCGAAAGCCTGGCTATCGCCGGCCACCAGCAGATCGCACATCAGATAGATGATATCGCGGCTGGTGAAATGGGCCCCGGCTTCCTCATTGTAGGACTCGGAAAACCGCTGAACGAGATTCTCGAAGATATAGCCCATATCCACCGCAGCCACCGCTTCCGGTGAGAAATCCCCCTTCGCCGAGTTGAAATCCGAAATGGCACGATACAGCAGGCCGCCTTCCACCAGGCGCTTGACCTGGGCCTGAAAATCCATGCGCGCCAGGATATCCAGTACATTTTCCGAAAAGCCATTGATATAGTCGGCAAAATTTTCCTCGATATGCTCCGGATCAGCCACCAGCAAATCAAAGGTATACCTGCTCGTATTATAAAACTGATAGCCGGAAGCCTGCTTCAAAAAACCGTCCCGGACGGCCAGCTTCGCAACTTTCACATAGGTTTCACGTACTTTTTCATGGGTAGGCAGCAGGCAGTCATGAAAACGCTTGATCACCGCCATCGGCAGTACAACAAGGCCATATTCATGCGGCTTGAAAGCCCCCACCAGATCATCCGCGACTGACCAGACCAGCGCCGCCTTCTCCTGGATATTCCGTCCAACTTCCTGAATCTTTTCGTTGCTTGATTCCATCATCGTGTCTCCTCGTCAAGTACAGCGTGCACGCTGTGTATTTGCTTTAGTATTTATTAGACACTACGGCACGGATGTCCTGCAAAAAAAGACCCCTGAAAAGAAGCCTTCATCCGATTCCACCGCTCCCATGCCTGCACAGGCAGAAAGCTGGCCATTCACTTGAACAAATCGATAAGCTGCTTGCCGATCAGCACCGTAGTCATGATGATGAACAGCGGCCGTACATAGCCCGTCCCCTTCTTCAAGGCCACGCGGGCGCCGCACCAGGCTCCCGCAATCATCGCCAGCCCCATCGGAATCGCATACGAGAAATCCACCAGCCCAAAATACGCAAACAGCAGCGCCGCCGAGATATTGCTGGCAAAATTCAGTGCCCGGGCATTGGCCGCCGCCCCGATGAAATCGAACCCGACCAGCAGGAACGCGAACAGCAGGAAGGATCCCGTACCCGGTCCGAAAAAACCGTCATAGAACCCGAATGCAAAGGACACCAGCCCGGACAGCACCAGCATACGGCCTGACATTCCCTTATAGCGGTTCTCACTCCCCCAGTTCTTCTTGAACACGCTGTAGAGCAGTACCACAATCAGCATGACCACCACCAGCGGCCGCAAAACATCCGAGGGAATCAGCCGCACCGTCAGTACACCGAGTCCCGAGCCAATCAGCGCAACAGGAAACAACCGCTTGATAAGCCACATATCCACCCTGCCCGATCGCACGAATGTCGCAAAGCTTGTGAAAGCCCCCATCACCGCCGCGCATTTATTCGTACCGAGCACCGTCACCGGCGGCAGCCCAGCCCACATCAAGGCCGGAATGGAAATCAGTCCCCCGCCTCCCACGACCGCGTCGATAAATGCTGCCATAAAACCGAAGAACACCAAAAAGGCCACCATGTTCAAATCCAATAATCCCATACACTCACCCTATCCTAAAACATTTTGGCCAACCATACCGCCTGTTGTCTCCGGTCGCGTCCGCCTCATGCCGAATACTCATTCACAGCTAAAGGACGTGATCTTCCTTCCATCTTCTATTCCATTATGGTACGGGACTTCAGAGGCGAGTCCGATTAACGGCACTATCAATCGGTTTTGTTTCCTTCTTTCCCTATCACCAGAGATTGGACATCTTTCAACTCCGCATGTCCTTGTAAATCCTCATAGATATAGACCACCCCCCAATGCGGTTCTGCATTGGGCACAACAGGCGTCAACCGACACAAGAGACAATAATTTGTTCCAGCTGCAACTTGTTTTCCCAGCAGCGCCACTGGTTCGTAAACACATCCGACCAGCCACCATCAACAGCCTCTTGCTGCATTGCGATTGCCCCGGCTTGCTGCGCAGCAGCCTCAACATCGGACTGGTTCATTCCCATACTCATGATACCAATCATTAAAACTCCTGATAATACCTTCTGTAAATTTTTCATCAATCTCACCCCTTATCAACATAAATCACCCAACAGAATATATTTTACTATAGTTTCTTATATTTGTACCTTTTTCTTAAACTAATGGCAATAAAATTCAAATGGTTTCCCGCATCTCATTCTCTGTCCAACAGCGAAATTGCTTATTAGACAAAAAACAGCGGCTGTCGCACGAAGGACATCTACTTTATAAATATACAGCCAATGCATCCCACCACCATGCTGCGCATGGTCCCCACCCACAAGGGGATGGCCGACCGCTAAGGCGCTAAAGCGCCAAGCGTCTGGCTACACCCTTCAAAGGGCGGACATGGGGTGCGGGTATTGTATACTTATGAAACATGATGTAGCGTGCGACAGCCTCAGACCACAACATTTGACAAAGAGCCCAAAAACAGCGTTCGCTATGTATGTGCACATACAATATCGAACGCTGTTTTGAATTTTTATGTTATGAATTCCCCTGATGCTAGAATAAAAATAGTGCAAGTCAAAATGAGAATCCAACATGACTACCTGATGGTAGTATAATATGCGCAGGAGGAATCTCACCATGGCAAAACACTTTGACAAACAATTCAAGCTAGATGCAGTACAGTACTATCATGACCACAAGGAACTTGGCCTGCAGGGCTGTACCAAAAATCTGGGAATCAGCCAGCAGGCACTCTCTCGTTGGCAGAAAGAACTAAGAGATACAGGCGATATCGCTTCAAGATATTGGATTACGAACAGGCACGACGCCTTGTATTTGAATATATAGAGTCGTTTTACAATGCCGTGCGTATACACAGCCATTGTAAATATATATCGCCTAATCAATTTGAGCAGCTTTATGAAAAATCGTTACGCAAAGGTTAAAAATGCTCAAATGGACAATTGTCCATAAGAATATTAAGAAGTTCTCATTTTAATTGGTGCTAAATCTTGACATGGCACCAAAAGGGATCAACTCACGTTTGGCACACCGTATGAAGAAAGGTAATTCAACGAAATTCAAGGTATCCTCATTTACAGCTTCATGGCTAGGCGGTTTCCAGGAGTTATCCAATATTTTATGCGTCAACAATAAAAGAGTCGGCGTGACGCGCCTCGAAAAGAATTTCTTTGACCACAATATCTACAGCTGGCAGGGCAAACAGTATGATTCCCGGGAGGCGCTGTTCGCCGCACTGGACAAAGCCGGCATCCATGCGAAGAAAGTCATCCGCAGGCTGCACACGGTATACCCCCTCAGCCCTATACCTCCTATGAATAACCGCTTCCCGCAAAAATCACTTCATCTTTTGGGTAATATTTTTCCCGCTGCTGCGTATAAAGAGCAGAAAACAAAACGACAATAAAAAAGGAGCGTGACAATGATGCTTACGAAGGAAAGAATATTTGAGATCATGAAAGAGGCTGGCCTTGACGAGAAAAAGTTCGACCAGCTCATGCAAAAGGAAACCGCCCAACTCAGCGACGAAGAACTGGAGCAGGTGAACGGTGGGTTCGCCAATAGCTATATGGTCCAAAGCGTATTCAATAACGGCAAGCTGGTCGGATATGCCATCAGGCGGTATTCGTTCGGCGCGGCCTGTCTGAAATTATTCGGCTGCAACCACCCGTCGGAAAGCGTGCTCATCCAGGGAGATGAGGCCGCGATGAAGAAATGGTTAGACAATCGCGCCGGCCAATTCGACAGTATTTATATCGACAACAAGATGTACAAGTCAGCTTTGATATGACACGATCAGCCACCATCAAAAAATAATGCAATACTCGTATATCCATTTTATGTTATGAATTACCCCTCAAAAAGCGCGGTCGCGAATTCCTGCGCGTTGAAGGGGCGCAGATCCTCAACAGCCTCGCCAACCCCGATCCATTTCACTGGCATGGAGAGCTGGCTCTTGATGCCGATGACTACGCCGCCTTTGGCGGTACCGTCGAGCTTGGTGAGCACCACACCGGAAATTGGTGCGGCCTTAGTGAAGAGCTCAGCCTGGCTGATAGCATTCTGGCCGGTGGTCGCATCAAGGACCAGCAGGGTCTCATGCGGGGCCTCGGGAATCTCGCGGCCAATGACGCGGTTGATCTTTTCCAGCTCCTCCATGAGATTCGATTTCGTCTGCAGCCGGCCGGCCGTATCGATGATGAGCATGTCGATGCCCCGGGCCTTGGCGGCTTTCACCGCGTCAAAGGCCACCGCTGCCGGGTCGGAGCCCTCCTCATGCTTGATGACCGCTGCATCCGTGCGCTTGCCCCAGATTTCCAGCTGATCGATGGCCGCAGCACGGAAGGTGTCCGCTGCGGCCAGCATCACGCTTTTGCCCTGCTCCCTGTAGTAGGCGCTGAGCTTGCCGATGGTGGTGGTCTTGCCCACTCCGTTGACACCGATGACCAGCATCACCGTGGGGCCCTGGGCCGCCGTGCGGGTCTCATCGGAGCCCGCCGTCAAAAGGGCGGTGATCTCCTTTTCCAGGAAGGGCTTCAGATCCTCCGGCCCGTTGATTTCCTTTTTCTTGATGCCCTTGCGCACAGCGGTCATGAGCTGATCCACAGTCTTCACGCCCACATCGGCCATGATGAGGGTTTCCTCCAGCTCATCCAGCAGATCGTCGTCGATATCCGCATAGCCCAGCACCAGTTTCTCAATTTTTCCTGTAAGGGACTCCCTTGTCTTGGTGAGTCCTTTTTTTAATTTATCAAAAAATCCCATATGCTTCCTCCTAGTTTTCCCATTCATCCAGCCGCACCGAAAGGATCTTCGATACGCCGGCATCTTCTATAGTAACGCCGTACATCGCATCAGTGGACTCCATGGTCCCCTTGCGATGGGTCACGATAATGAACTGTGTCTGCGCCGCATATTCCCGCAGGAATTTGCCAAAGCGGGAAATATTCGCTTCATCCAATGGCGCATCGATCTCATCCAGTACGGAAAAGGGCGATGGCCGATACCGCAGGAAGGAAAAGAGCAGCGCGATGACGGTGAGCGCCCGCTCGCCGCCGGACAGGGCCGAGAGGTTCTGCCGCTTCTTCTCCGGCAGCTGCACCTCGATCTCCACACCGGATTCCAGCACATTCTCCTCATCCGTGAGATAAATGCGGGCCTCCCCACCGCCAAAAAGCTTTACAAAGATCTCGCCGAAATAGCTGTTGATCTTGCGGAAGGCCTCCCGGAACTGCTTCGTCATGGTGATATCCATTTCCCGCAGGATATCCAGCAGATTGTTCTTGGCCTCGATGAGGTCCTGGGACTGCTTCGTCATGAATTCGCAGCGCTTGCTGAGCTCCTCGTATTCCTGGACCGCGTTGGGGTTTACCGGACCCAGGGCAGCCATTTTCTTTTCCAGGGACTGCATCTGCTGCCGCACCGCCGCCGGCGAAAGCTCCAGCACGAATTCCGCTGTGCGCTCCGGGGTCAGGCCATAGTCCGTAAGCAGCTGCTCCGCACATTGCTCCAGGGCAAATTTTGCCTGGGAGGCGGCCAGCTCCAGCTGATGCAGCTGATTCTGCAGGGAAGTGAGCTTTTTGGAAGCCTCCCTGGCCGCCTGGTCATTTTTCTGGCTGTCCACCAGCTTGGCCATGCGCCGGGTATAAACTTCCTTGTGCTGCTGCTGCCCGGCATCGTAAAGCTGCTGCCAGGCCTCGTTTTCCTTTTGCAGGACCTGCAGCCGCTGCCGGCTTTCTTCCCGGCCGGCCTCCAGCTCCTTTTCTTCCTCCCGGGTCTTCTCGCTGGCTGCTTCGGCCCGTTCCAGCTCCCGCTGCTTCAGCAGGGCCCGTTCCTGGCTGCGGAGCAGCTCCTGCTCCAGCACCGTGCGCTTGAGATCGCATTCATTGATGTACTGTCCCAGATCATCCGCGTCCTGATCCATGTCCTCAAAAAGCTCCTGCGCTTCCTCCGCCTTGGCATCCAGGGCAGCCTGCTCGCTTTCCAGCACCCGGACCTGCCGGGCCGTGGTCACGCGCTGGGCCTGAGCCTTGGCATAGTTCTGCTGAAATTCCGCAGCCAGAGCCTGCAGCTGTTCCAGCTGGGCCGTCTTGTCGGCCAGTTCAGCCGTGAGCTTTTCCTGGCTCACCCGAAGCTCCGCCCGGCGGACCTCCAGGGCCTGCAGGGCTTCCTCCACGTCAGACAGCCCGGCGGACGCCTGCTGGCGAGCCGTCTGGCCCGCCGTCTGCGCCCCGGCCAGCTTTTGGGCCTGGGCCTGCAGTTCCTGCCGCTTCTGTTCCAGCTGGCTGATTTCGCCGCTGCGGTTCAGGAAGCTGGCCTCCCGATGCTGCTGGCTGCCGCCGGACAGGGAACCGCCCGGATTCAGCTGCTCTCCCTCCAGGGTCACGATGCGCAGCCGCTGGTTATATTTCTTTGCCAGGGCCAGCCCATAATCCAGGGTATCCACCACCAGGGTCCGGGAAAGCAGAAAATCCGCTATCTTTTTATATTTTGGCTCCACCGCCACGATTTCATTGGCATAGCCGATGACCCCCGGCTCCCGGCGCTCCGGCCCCTGGGAGGCCGAACGCACCACGATGGACTGCAGCGGCAGGAAGGTCACCCTCCCCAGCCGCTCCCGCTTCAAAAAGCCGATGGCCGCCTTGGCTGTATCCGTATCCTCGGTCACCACATTCTGCTGGCTGCTGCCCAGCGCCGTCTCAACGGCTGTGATGTACTTCTGCGGCACCTCTAAAAGCTCCGCCACCGCACCGCAGACACCGCCGGCCCAGGGAGCCTGGCTCTTCAGGACAGCCTTGGCTGCCCGGCCGAAGCCCTCATAGGACTGCTGCATATTCTTCAGGAACTGCAGCTTGCTTTCCGCCGCATGGAGTTCCTGGCTGTTTTTGACCTGGGCTGCCTGCAGCCGGGACAGTTCTTCCTCCGCCGCCTGCAGGGCCTGCCGGGCGGCAGTCTGCTGCTGTGTCAGTTCAGCCTGCTTTGCGGCAGCTTCCTGCACCGCCGCAGCCCCCTGCTCCGCCTCCTGGCGCAGGGCCGCCAGGGCAGACTCCGCCGAAGCGGCCTCCGCGGCCCGGTTTTCGCCGTCCGCGGTGCTGTTTTCAATATCCCGCTCTAAAAGCAGCAGTTCATTCTGCTTTGCCAGCAGGCTTTTCGTATGGGCTTCCCGCTGACCGGCCAAAGCCGTGCAGATATCCCGCTGCTCCCGCAGTTTTTTCGCCAGCTCCGCGGACTGGGTCCGCTGCCTGGCCAGGTTTTCCTCGGCCGCCTGCAGCTGCTTTCCATGCTCTTCCTTTTCCGCGGAGAGCTTTTCCAGCTCCAGGCGGGCAGCCGCCGCTTCCTTTTCCAGCGAAGCCCGCTGCTCCAGGATACGTTCCCTGGCCGCACTGTTCTGACGGCCCCGTTCCTCCAGCACCCGGATCTCGCTGCTGGCGCCTTCCATCTTGTCCCGCAGGCCGTTATTTTTCTCCGCCAGTTCCTGGAGCTCCCGGTCCAGATCCAGCAGTTCCTTGCTCAGCTCTTCCTTCCGCAGCTCCGTGAGGCGCACCGAGGTCTCCGCCGCCGTCACCTGATCCTTAGAATCCTGGAGCTCCGCAGCCTGCTTTTCCACCGTCTCGCTGAGTCTGGCATATTTATGATGGATCTCTGTCAGGCGGCATTTTTTGTATTCCTCCTGCAGCCCGTTGTATTCCTTTGTCTTGGCTGCGCTGGCCGCCATCGGCTCCAGCTGGTTTTCGATTTCCTGCAGGATATCCGTCACCCGCACCAGGTTCTTTTCCGTATCCTCCAGCTTACGCACCGACTCCCGCTTCCGATTGCGGTATTTCGTGATGCCCGCGGTCTCCTCGAAGAAAAGCCGCCGCTCCTCCGGCTTGCTGTTCAGGATCTCATCGATCCTGTTCTGTCCGATGATGCTCATGCCGTCATGGCCCAGGCCGGTATCAGCAAAAAGATTATAGATATCCTTCAGCCGGCAGCGTCCCTTATTGATATAGAATTCGCTTTCCCCCGAACGGAAAAGCCGCCGGGTCACCACGACTTCCTTGAAGTCCACCGGCAGTGTGCCATCGTTGTCAAAGACCAGCGATACCTCCGCCACCCCCAGGGCCCGACGGGTGGCGCTGCCGGTGAAGATGATATCCTCCGCCTTGGTTCCCCGCAGGTTCCGGACATTCTGCTCCCCCAGGACCCAGCGGATGGCATCGGTGATATTGCTCTTGCCGCTGCCATTCGGCCCCACGATTGCCGTGATGCCCTTATCGAATTCAATTTCTATCTTATCAGCGAAGGACTTGAATCCATACGCCTCCAGCCTTTTCAACTGCAATACTTTCACCAGCCCATAATCATCCTATTTTCACATCCTTTTATTCTACCATAAATCCATTTCCCCGACCAGTTTCCCACCCGCTTTTGCCGCAGATATGGTAAAATAATTGTATCGGCACAATCGGCATCCCCGTATGCCCCATCATCCCACAACAACCTAAGGAGTACAGTATGCAGCAGGATTTTTCTCTTTTTTCTTCCATAAAAATTTCCCACACCAGCCGGCAGCCGCTCTATGTCCAGCTTTACAGCGGTCTCTGGCAGCTTATACAGGCGGGTAAGCTGGCCCCGGGATATGCGCTGCCGCCGGTACGGAAGTTCGCCGGCTGGCTGGGGATCAATCCCGGAACCGTGGTGAATGCCTATCGGGAGCTGGAAAAGAACGGCTTCCTCTTTTCCCGGCGCGGCAGCGGCTGCTTTGTGGCCGAGCCGCCGGAAACCGTGGACCAGGAACCCTCTGAAAGCCCGGAGGACGAGGATGACAGCCTGCCGGACCCGGAGCTGCCCACCAGTGCCATGGCTTCAGCCATCAATATGAGCAGCATTTCCCTGAACCCTGATATGATTTCCATTGAGCAGTTCAAAAAGCTGCTGCTCCAGGTGCTGGACCGGGACCAGGCCCGGGCCTTCGGCTATCAGGAAAGCCAGGGCTTCCTGCCGCTGCGGGAATCCATCGCCGGCTACCTGGCCCTCAGCGGCGTGGAAACCGACGCGGAGCGGCTGCAGATCATTTCCGGCGCCCAGCAGGGCATCGATATCACCGCCCGGGCCCTGCTCCATCACGGGGACTGCGTATTCACCGAGGCGCCCACCTATCCCGGCGCCATTGCCGCCTTCCGCTCCCAGGGGGCGAAGATCATCGACATCCCCCTGCAGCCGGATGGCATCGACCTGGAACAGCTGGAAAACCGGCTGCGCCAGTTCCACCCGAAGCTCATCTACATCATGCCCAATCTGCAGAATCCCACCGGCATCACCTACAGTCCGGAGAAGCGCCGCCGGCTCATGGGGCTGGCCCGCTACTATGATACCTTCGTGCTGGAGGATGACTACATCAGCGAGCTGGTCTACCACAAAAGCCGGCTGCTGCCGCTGAAGGCCATGGACCGGGACGACCGCATCATCTACCTCAAGAGCTTTTCCAAAATCTTCATGCCCGGTCTGCGGCTGGCCTTTCTGTCCATGCCGCAGCGCCTGGCCCATCGCTTCCTGAAGGTGAAGCACCTGGCGGATATCGCCACCTCAGGGCTCACCCAGCGGGTCTTTGACCTCTATCTGCGGGAGGGCATCTGGCAGAAGCATATCCAGGAAATCCGCCGTCTCTACGCCGCCCAGTTTGCCTTCACCTGCCGTACCGCCGCGGCCTATCTGCCCGCCGGCGTACACTGGCATGCCCCGCTGGGGGGATTGTCCCTCTGGCTCACCCTCCCGCCGAAGGCCGCGGCGGCTCAGCTCACCGAGGCTGCCCGGAAAAACGGCCTGCTCATCACCGATGGCAGCGCCTTTTACCCCCGCTCCACGGATCATCACCATATCCGCATCAGCTTTGCCACCCTGTCCCAGGAGGCCATCGAACAGGGCATCCGCCTGCTGGCTGATCTGCTGAAGACCGCCCTCTGGAAAAATCCGGTCCAATAGCGAAGCAGCAGTAACCTTTTCACGCCACAGCAAAGCTGCATTTACCTTTGCACCGTACAAATTTGCTGAATTGAAAAGTTAAATGCCATTTGTAACAGTAACAAAAAGAAAGTGGTAATAACTCTTGCACAAAGGGCATAAATTTGCACTTATTACATCAATAAGGTGCAATAAGTTTTGCAGAAATGCAAGAAAAGGTGAATATTCATCTAATGGATTCGTAAAAAAGTGTAAGGCAAACAAGGTGGCGCGAAGTCCCAGATATCATCTGCAAGACTTATTGCCACTTCAGCATAAGGCATGAATTTGTTTGTGCCCGACAGTGCTAAATCAAAATATGGTTAATGCTGGGTGAGCTTTAAGAGCCCTGGCCTGAGTATAATTTTGTCCGTGGGGATTGTGTGGATCCCCATGGACAAGAGCTTTTTGTAAAGGTCAGGATAGAAGAATTTCGTTGTCTCCAACGGACTCTTGCCACCCAGTTTTTTTATTGGGGCAGAATTTATATGACTGAGCGCCAGATTGAGCGAATCCTGCCCGGTTAGACCGAGAGAGTAAAGATTGGCTCCTTTGGGGAAAATGTAACGCAGTTCAATGTGACTGTTCTCAAGGCTGCCTTTCTGGCCGGCCCGCATTGGATCACAGTAGAAAAGGCGTGTCCGCCTTGTATGGTCAGAGCCCATCTCAATACCATCTGCATCACAGAACTCGGAGCCCCTGTCCGTCAGGAGTATAGGGACATATTTTTTGAAGAGTTGTTTTCCCAGGCAGGATTCGAGGAACAGAACGCCCTGCGTCATATTCGCAGCCTGCTTGTCGGTATGGTAAACAGCCAGGAAAAGGCCCGTACGGATGAATTTGAACGTCTGGATGAACGGACCATTGGTAACATCGTTGTAAACGGTATCCATCTGCACGATCGGCAGATCAGGATTCTCGGTAGTATAGGTCAGGTAGTCCTTGAATGTACGGCCGATTAGAGAATGGTTGTCCTTACGTTTTTTATAGGAGCGGGCTTTGCGTCTGGATATCCTTCTGGATACCTTGCGGCGCAGGTCCATGCTCATGATGCCGGCAACTTCATGCAGGGTATCATCCTCAATATAGTTGTAGAGCGTCCTTACGGAAATATGGAGCTCAGGGTGAGTCTGGATAATCTGGTAAGGCGACAGGCCATTCTTAAGCAGTGGAGCGATGATGCTGCCAATCCATTTCGCTTCTGAAGTTGTAAGATCAGCCCCCATACGGGAGTCCTTGAGGGTAGTCTGGTACTCATCCTCAGCATGAACGGCTGTATAACGAAACTTGTTAAAGCGGCAGGAACGGTATTTATTGCAGCCGTTGCATGCTCCCGGGGAGCGGTCTCTCCGACTACATAGGAAAGGTATGTAGTCAGGACAGTCCGAAGGGCATTGGCGGTTATGCTCACATTTCTTGTAAGCAGTGCATTCGATGGGCAGAGGACACTCGTAGGTGCGCTTCCGGTGGCATTTAATTTCTCTGGCGATGGTGGACTTATCCTTGCCGATAAGCTCAGCCATGTATACCTTAGAGCGGCCATGTTCGATACATTCCTCAATGGAATAGCGTTCATCCTCTGTCAGATGTGTAAAATGTTTTTTCTTGCTCATGATGCGTACCTTCCTTTTTAGCTGTCGGGCCATCTTCATCATGCTCGTATGCAGGAGTTATTGCAATTGTATTTTCCTGGATATTTGTGCATGACTTATCTCAACTTCTGCTATAGGAAAGTGGCAATAACATTTTCACAGATAAAGCAAAAGGTTAAATTCCCGTTGACAAAATATAGGTGAATCTGTATAATAATATTTGTCGCTGAGATAGCGGCAGTATATTTGGAAGAACGGCCCGGTAGTTTAGTTGGTTAGAATGCCGCCCTGTCACGGCGGAGGTCATGGGTTCAAGTCCCATTCGGGTCGCCACGCGGAAATAGCTCAGTGGTAGAGCACCACCTTGCCAAGGTGGGGGTCGCGAGTTCGAGCCTCGTTTTCCGCTCCATTTATGGCGACATAGCCAAGCGGTAAGGCCGGGGTCTGCAAAACCCCTATTCCCCAGTTCGATTCTGGGTGTCGCCTCCAAATGACATAAAGCGTAGTGCGCTTTTGATAAATTCAGCTGTATGCGGAAATAGCTCAGTGGTAGAGCACCACCTTGCCAAGGTGGGGGTCGCGAGTTCGAGCCTCGTTTTCCGCTCCATATGGCGACATAGCCAAGCGGTAAGGCCGGGGTCTGCAAAACCCCTATTCCCCAGTTCGATTCTGGGTGTCGCCTCCAAATGTAAATAACCCGGAGTATTCCTCCGGGTTTTGTTATGTCCGAAAGCTTTTCATCGCCAGGAGAAGGTGACCTCGTCCTGGGGGATGAGGTTACGGTGGAAAACCGCAGGCAATGACGGTATAATAATAAGAGAAATTGCGAAAATCACGGAGCAGAGGTGTGCTATGCAGGAAGAGAAACAGACAAATATCACGGACCATTTACTGGATGTATTCAATTATAGCTTTGTTGAAACGATGCCCTATGGCTTCTTTTGGACCAAGGATGCCAGATATATGCCGGTGAACCTGGTGGATAAGCGCTATCATTGTCCAAAATGCCAGCAGGAGTTTACAGTTAAATATCATCATACTGGTGTAACCTATTTTTCCAAGACCAGGATGGCTGCACAGCGGCAGATCTATGCAGAGCTGGGCCTGGATTTTCCTGCGGAAGATGCGATTGCGGCCGAGCAGCCCTTTCATTATGAGGCCATCGGCTATTGCCAGGCTTGCGCTGATCAGGAAGTCCGGCAGTCTCCGGAGTTTGGGCAGCGTATTTACAATCTGTGTGAAAAGCTGCATCAGGCGGATGAACTTCTGGCGGCAAAGGCCCGCCGGCTTATGGATCAGGCGGTGGAGCGGTGGCTGACCGGCATCACGAAATCGGAGCAGCTGCTGCAGTATGATCTTTCCAGCCATGAGGCTCTGCGGGATCTCATCTGTGCCATCATTCTGGAGGATGGGGAGCCCTTTGAGGCTGTATTGAAGGAATACAGCGGTGAGGCCATGGCACTGGCTGAGGAAATCCGGGCGCTCAATGCCAAGGCTCCGGAAACCTGGACGGCTTATACAGCCCGCTCCACCGCGCTGTATGAATCCATGGCGGATGATCTCTATCATGAGTACACGGTGGTATTTCCTGAGGCAGGCCAGCAGGCCCGGAGCTTTTACGTGCAGCATATCATCGAGCGGGATCGGGTGGAAATGTTTTTACAGCAGCCGCGGATAACCACACTGGAGGAGCTCTTTATGGATGCAGGCTTTCATGAGGAGTGGATCGATGCGGTGGTGGACAAGGGGCTGTCATTGCAGGAGTGAGGCGGGAGGCTTTCATGAGCAAGATTTGTGTGTTGGCGGAAAAACCCTCGGTGGGCCGGGATATTGCCCGGGTTTTGGGCTGCAGCCAGGGCGGCAGCGGTTTTTTTGAGGGCGAGGGATATATTGTCACCTGGGCGCTGGGCCATCTGGTAACCCTGGCAGATCCGGAAAAATATGGAGCGGAATATCAAGAGTGGCGCATGGATGCGCTGCCTATCCTGCCAGAGCATTTGGAGCTGGTGGTCATCCGTCAGACCATGCGGCAGTATCAATGTGTGAAAAAGCAGCTGCATCGGCCGGATGTGGCGAAAATCGTCATTGCTACCGACGCGGGACGGGAAGGTGAGCTGGTGGCCCGCTGGATCCTGGAGGCATCCAGGGTGCGCAAGCCCTTGCAGCGGCTCTGGATTTCCTCTGTTACCGATAAGGCGATACGGGAGGGCTTCCGGCAGCTGCGCAGCGGCAGTGATTATGAAAGCCTTTATCATGCGGCAGAGGCCCGGGCAGCCTCGGATTGGTATGTGGGAATCAATGCCACCCGGGCATTGACCTGCAAATTCAATGCGCAGCTTTCCTGCGGCCGGGTACAGACACCGACACTGGCCATGATTGCCCAGCGGGAGAAGGAGATTTCCCGGTTTCAGCCAGAGGAATACTACGGGGTCCAGGCAATCTGCCAGGGACTGCGGTTCAGCTGGCGGCAGCCGGATAAAAGCCTCCGGGTTTTCCAGCGAGGGAAGGCAGAGCAGATATGCCAGCGGCTGGCAGGTAAATATCTGGAAATCCATGATGTTCAACGCCGCAGCCGGCGGCTGCCGTCTCCGCAGCTCTATGATTTGACGACTCTGCAGAGCGAGGCGAATCAGCGGTATGGTTATTCTGCCAAGGAGACTTTAGCGGCGATGCAGAGTCTTTATGAGGTCCATAAGATCCTCACCTATCCGCGGACGGATTCCCGCTATCTTACAGAGGATATCGTTCCAACCCTGAGGGAACGGCTGCAGGCCTGCGGCATAGGGGAATATTCCCGGATGGCTTTTGCGGCGGGGCGCCAGCTGTCAAAGCTGGATGGCCATATTGTGGACAATGACAAGGTGTCGGATCATCATGCCATCATACCGACAGAGCAGTTTGTGAACCTGTCTGCGCTCTCTTCCCGGGAAGGGCGTATCTATGATCTGGTAGTGCGCCGCTTTTTGGCAGCGCTTTATCCGGCTTGTGAATATGAAGAGATTACCCTGGAGGCTGTGGCCGATGGGGAGGCTTTTGCTGCCCGGGGCCGGGTGGTGAAGCAGGCTGGCTGGCGCCAGGTATATGAGACTGAGGAAGATGAGGAGGAGCTGCCTTCCCAACAGCTGCCAGCGGTACAGCCGGGAAGCCGGCTGGTTGTTGATGAAATCCGGCTTACGACCGGTCAGACCAAGCCGCCGGCGCCTTTTACCGAGGGGACGCTGTTAAGGGCAATGGAAAACCCGGCCGCCTTTGTGGGGGCTTCCAGTAAGGAACTGCGCCGGAAGCTGCAGGAGGCTGGCGGTATCGGCACGGTTGCTACCCGGGCCGATATCATTGAAAAGCTTTATTCTTCTTTTTATGTTGAAAAGAAAGGGCAGGCGTTATATACTACGGCTAAAGGGCGGCAGCTGCTGGAGCTGGTGCCTGCAGAGCTGCGGTCTCCGGAGCTCACTGCCCGCTGGGAACAGCAGCTTTCGGCCATTGCGGCAGGAAAGCTGGCTGCTGGGGATTTTCTTGGGAAGATCAAGCAGCATGCCCGGCAGCTGGTCAGCGAAATCAAGGATTCGGCAGCGGTTTTCCATCATGACAACCTCACGCGGAAAAAATGCCCGGACTGCGGCAAGTTCCTGCTGGAAGTCAATGGAAAGCATGGCAGGATGCTGGTGTGTCAGGATCGTGCCTGCGGCTATCGCCATACACTGTCTCGCAGCACCAATGCCCGCTGTCCGGAATGCCATAAGCGTATGGAGCTGAAGGGCGAGGGGGAGAATAAATTCTTTGCCTGTGCCTGCGGTTATCGGGAGAAGCTTTCTGCCTTCAGGGAACGGCGGGAAAAGGCCGGCAGCAGCCGGGTGTCCAAGCGGGATGTATCCCGCTATTTACAGTCCCAGGAACAGGGCTTTACCAATAATGCATTGGCGGAGGCGTTGGCGGGACTTCAGTTGAAGGATTGAGGGGGATTTGTGTTGAGGCGTTTCATTTTTATGCTGTTGGCAGCCGCCTGCTGCTGGCTGCCGGCTATGGCATCTGCGGCAGTTCCAGCGGATTTCAGCTGTAAGGGCATTGCCCTGGGGGACGCGGAGGCAAAACTGCTGCAGACCTTGGGAGAGCCGCTCTTTGATCGTGATATCATGATCCATGGAGTGCGGGTCAAGCAGTATACCTTTGCCCATTCCTTTACAGCCTCAGTATCCCAGAAAACCCGCCGGGTGGTGGATATGACGTCTGCGGATCATGATTTTGCGGTGCGGGATGGGATCCGCTATGGGGCGACCCCCTATAAAATTGAGCAGGTCTATGGCAGGATACCTCGGGAACACCTGGATGGCAAGACCTATTATATCTACAAAAACCCGCAGGTGCCTATGCAGCGGCTGCTCATCGAGGTGGAATCCGTGCAGGGCTATCTGCTTTCTATGCACTGGACCAGTCTGCCCATAACGGACGAGGAGGGCGACAGCTTTATGGAGGATGCGCCAGCGGAGCAGCCGGTCAAGCTCCATCTGGAAATCAATCAGTAAGGAGGCAGCGCTGTGATCAGAGGAAGATTGCTGCGGTATCTGGGGATTCTTCTGGGATGCCTTATCAGCAGCAGCTCTATCAATCTTTTTTTAGTGCCGAACCATCTCTTGAGCGGTGGTATTGCTGGTATTGCGATAATCTTTTACTATTTGGCGGATCTGCCCATTGGCGTGCAGATGTTCCTTTATAATATCCCTTTGTTTTTGGCTGCTTATAAGACTTTGGGCCGCGGCTATACCGTAGATGTCGTCTTTGGCACGGTGCTTTTTTCCTTCTGCGTGGATGCAACCAAATTTCTGGGGGCTTATGCTCCTGTGCCGGATGTGATGCTGGCGGCGATTTTTGGCGGTGTATTCAATGGCATCGGCTACGGCATTATTTTCCGCATGAATGGCAGCTCCGGCGGCTTTGATATCGTAGCGGCCATCGTGAAAAAGTATTATTCCTTTAATATGGGGGGCGTGATCTTTGCCTTTAACTGCATCATCATGGGTATCGCGGCCGTCCTTTTCGGCATGATGCCGGCGATGTTCACCCTCATATCCATGTACATGAATTCTACGGTAACGGATAAGGTCATCGGCGGCTTCAACCACCGCAAGGCCATCCTGCTGATTTCGGACCGTACGGCGCCCATTGCTGAGGGCATCATCACCGAGGTGGGTCGCGGCGTGACCTTTTTACATGGCGCCGGCGCCTTTACCCATAAACAGAAGGATATCCTGTTTGTGGTGGTGAACCTTACCCAGATTGCCAAGATCAAGCTGATTGCCACGGCAATCGATCCCCAGGCCTTTATGATTGTGCTGTCGGCCAATGAGGTCATGGGACGTGGCTTTACACTGCCGGGAATAAAGATAGAGGCTATGCTGAAGGAGAGGAAGGAAAGGAAGGGAAGATGGTCAAGATGAAGGATTTGAAACGATTGGTAAGGACTGCCCAGGGGCTGGAGCCGGCGGAGCTGGTTTTGAAGAATGCCGAGGTTTTCCATGCATTCACAGGAGAGTTCATTAAATGTGATGTTGCCATTGTGGATGGATATATAGCGGGGCTGGGAAGCTATAAGGGCCGGGAGGAAATCGATCTGACCGGACACTATATCACAGCCGGCTTCATTGATGGACATGTGCATATTGAGAGCTCCATGATGAGTCCCCGGGAATTTTCCCGGGCCGTGATTCCTACGGGGACTACCACTGTGGTGGCGGATCCCCATGAGATAGCGAATGTAGCCGGCACTGCCGGTATCCAGTACATGCTGGATGCCACGGAAAATCTGCCGCTGAATGTCTATATGATGCTGCCTTCCTGTGTGCCGGCTACCCCGCTGGAGGATTCCGGAGCATCCCTTTCCGCAGAGGATCTGGCTCCCTTTCTGCATCATCCCAGGGTGCTGGGGCTGGCGGAGATGATGAATGCACCGGGGGTCCTCAATGGGGATGATACGGTCTATGATAAACTCAAGCTGGCAGAGGGGGCTTGTGTGGATGGGCACGCTCCTGGACTGACGGGCAAGCCCCTCATGGCCTATGCGGCTGCCGGCATCCATACGGATCATGAATGCGCTACTAAGGAGCAGGCAATGGAGCGGCTCCGGGCCGGCATGTATGTATTGATCCGGGAAGGCACGGCAGTGAAGAACCTTAAAGCGCTGCTGCCGGCAGTCAATGCGGATACATCATCCTTCTTCTGCTTTGTGGCAGATGATAAGATTCCCGCAGAGCTTCTGACGGAGGGCTACATCAACGAAATGGTGCGCGTGGCCATCAAAGAAGGGATTCCGGTAGCCACCGCAATCCAGATGGCAACAATCAATACGGCCCGCTGCTTTGGGATTCCGGATGTGGGCGCGGTGGCTCCCCATTATCGGGCGGATATCCTGGTCTTTGATGATTTGGACAGCTGGAAGCCTTCTATGGTGTTCAAGGATGGGCAGCTGGCAGCGGAGCGGGGCGTCATGCTGCTGGATCCGCCGGAGATCACTGCGGAAAAGATCGAAAATACCATGCATCTGGCACCTTTGTCGCTGGAACAGCTGCGCATGCCGCTGGAGGGGGATGAAGCCAATGTCATCGGGCTCATTCCCTATCAGATCCTCACAAAGAAGTTCAAGCTGCAGGTGAAGAAGGTCCGGGGGGAAGTGGTGAGCGATCCGGAGAACCAGCTTTTGAAGCTGGCTGTATTCGAGCGGCATCATGCTACGGGCCGGGTGGGGCTTGGCCTGGTCAAGGGCTTTGGACTGCAGCGGGGGGCATTGGCCTCCACCGTTGCCCATGATTCCCACAATCTTATTGTCATTGGCGCTTCCGATGGGGATATGCTGGTGGCTGCCCAGGAGCTGGAACGCATTGGCGGCGGCATTGCCATTGCCGTGGACGGTCAGGTGACTGGCTCGCTGGCACTGCCCATTGCCGGGCTCATGTCCAAGGAGGGGGCAGAGGTCGTATCTCAGGAGGTGGCAGAGCTTATTGCCAAAGCCCATGCACTGGGGGTTTATGAATACTATGCTCCTTTCCTGACACTGGCTTTCCTGAGCCTGCCGGTCATCCCGGAACTCAAGCTCACGGATCGTGGACTGGTGGATGTCAACGCATTCAATTTCATGCCCCTGGCGGCCAAATAGGAGATGTCTATGGAGATAACATATTTATTGAATAGCGGTTTTTTGCTTCAGCTGGGAGACACCGCTCTGGTGTTCGACGATTACCTGGATCCTGCCGGAGCTGTGGAAAAGGCGGCCGCAGCCAGCCAGGAGCTCTACATATTCGCTTCACATGCTCACTTTGATCATTTTGACCCGCATATATTGGAATATGCCGGAAAAACGACAAAATACTTTTTCAGCAGCGATACCCGGCAGGCTTCGGGAGCAGCGGGCTTTCCAGCGGCTAAAACGGTATATCTTAAAACCTATGACAGCTACGAGGATGAAAGGATCAGGATCACGACCTTTGATTCCACAGATCTGGGGACCTCTTTTCTGGTGGAGAAGGATGGCTGGCGGATTTTCCACGCGGGGGATTTCAACTGGTGGCACTGGAAGGGCGATACGGAGGAAAATATCAAGCTGGCCCGGAATGGCTTCAAAAAGCAGATGAAACGGCTGGATGGTCTGGCGGCCGATGTGGCCTTCTTCCCCGTAGATGGACGGCTGGAGGAATTTGCGGCGCTGGGGGCCAGGGAGTTTTGTGCCCGCACCCATGTGAAGGCGCTGGTGACCATGCACAGTGTGGGCTTTCCCCAATGGCAGCCGCCCGCAGATTTCTTTTTACCAGGCAGGGAAATTCCCTGCTGGGTTCCGATGAAGCCTGGCGAAAGCAGGAAAATAGAAAAGGGAGGCGAATTTAGTAAATGAGAAAAGCAATTCTCTTTACAGTGCTGGCATTGCTCGTTTTTGCAACGGGCTGCCTGGCAGCAGGACAGATCAATCAAGATAAAAAAGGAGCGAGTCAAGTGGCGAATCGTATTGCAGTTTTTGAGACAAATAAAGGAACTTTCGAGATTGAACTCTTCGAGGATAAAGCACCGGTTACAACGAAGAATTTTATCGATCTGGTTCAGAAGGGTTTTTATGATGGCCTGATTTTCCATCGTGTCATCGATGGCTTCATGATCCAGGGCGGGGATCCCTCCGGCAATGGTACTGGCGGCCCTGGCTATACTATTCCTGATGAATTCAGCAAGGATCTGCGCCATGATTCAGAAGGCGTTCTTTCCATGGCTAATGCCGGTCCGAATACCGGCGGCTCTCAGTTCTTCATCACCCTGGCCGCTACTCCCTGGCTGGATGGCCATCATGCTGTTTTTGGCAAGGTCATCAAGGGCATGGAGGTTGTCCGGGAAATCGGCAAGGTGCAGTGTGATGGCCGCGACAAGCCGCTGGAGGATGTGGTCATGAAGAAGATCACCATCAAGGACGCTGACTGAACATGACCGCCTACGCGTATATGCTGGAATGCGCCGATGGTACCTTGTATTCAGGCTGGACCAATGATCTGGCCAAAAGGGTGGCAGCCCACAACGCGAAAAAGGGCGCGAAATATACCCGTTCCCGGCTGCCGGTGGTGCTGCGTTATTATGAGTCCTTTCCGGACAAGATCGCTGCCCAGCAGCGTGAGTGGCAGCTCAAGCAGCTCACCCGGGCGCAGAAGCTGAGGCTTATTGCCGGACAGGAGAAAAAGACTGCAAAGGAGGGCGCCTGACAGGGGCCCTCTTTTTAAATAATTGACAACCACTGGAAAAACAAATATAATATTTAGGAAATCGTAGGCTGGCAGCAGAGTGTCAAGTGATGGCTTGACACTTCTTTATATTCCGCACTGGTTCAGCTGCCGCTGGCTGGAATGAAAGAGTAAAAGGGGCGCATATACATGGCAGATAAACGGGTCTTGCTCACAGAAGAGGGCTTAAAAAAACTTGAGGATAAACTGGATTATTTAAAGAGTGTCAAACGCATTGAAATCGCAGAGCGGCTCAAAGCAGCCATTGCTTTGGGAGATCTGAGCGAGAACTCTGAGTACGAGGATGCGAAGAACGAACAGGCCTTCCTGGAAGGTGAGATCATCGATCTGGAGACAAAGATCCGCAACAGTGATATCATCCAGAGCAACAGCGGCTCCAATGTGGTACAGATGGGGCAGACCGTTGTGATCAAGGATCTGGAATTCGATGAAGAGATGACCTATTCCATTGTTGGTTCTGCTGAGGCGGATCCAACGGAGTTCCGTATTTCCAATGAGTCTCCTGTAGGGGCGGCTATCATTGGACAGAAGGTTGGCAGCACCGTGGAGGTACATGTACCTGCCGGCGTGCTCCAGTATAAGATCATGGAGATTAAGGCTTAATACTTATATAAGGATTGGGGATATAGATAGTGGCAGATAAGAAGGAACAGCAGGTCCCAGTACAGGATCTCAATGAAATGATGCAGGTTCGCCGCGACAAGATGAAGGCTTTTGAGGAAAAGGGCGTGGCTCCTTTTGGCCATCGTTTTGAGGTGACCTATCATGCACAGCAGGTATTGGATCATTTTGATGAGCTCGAGGGTGAGGACAGTGATAAGAAGGTCCGCCTGGCCGGCCGCCTCATGGCGATTCGCGGTCATGGCAAGGCCAGCTTTGCTGTGCTTATGGATCTTTCCGGCAAAATCCAGATCTATTTCAAGCTGGATGTGCTGGGGGAAGAAAAATATGCGGAATTCAAGCTGCTGGATATCGGTGATATCATTGGCCTCCAGGGGACTGTGTTCCGTACCCATCGCGGTGAAGTGACGATAAAGGTAGAGGATTTCGAGCTTTTGTCCAAATCCCTCCGCCCGCTGCCGGAGAAGTTCCATGGCTTGAAGGATGTGGAAATCCGCTATCGTCAGCGGTACCTGGATCTGATTGTAAATCCTGAGGTTCGGGATACCTTCATCGCCCGCAGCAAGATTGTCAAATCCATCCGCAGCTATCTGGATGACCGGGGATTCCTGGAGGTTGAGACGCCGGTTATGAGTACTATTGCCGGCGGTGCTGCTGCACGTCCTTTCGTGACCTATCATAATGCACTGGAGATGAAGCTCTATCTGCGTATCGCTACAGAACTGAATCTGAAGCGCCTCATTGTGGGCGGCCTGGAGCGGGTCTATGAGATGGGCCGGGTATTCCGCAACGAGGGCATCGATGTGCGCCATAATCCAGAGTTTACCTCTATCGAGATCTATCAGGCTTACGCTGACTATAATGATCTCATGGATGTTACGGAAGGCATTGTCCTGGATGCGGCCAAGGCTGTTCTGGGAACGACGACAATCAATTACCAGGGTGTAGAAATCGACCTGGCCAATGTAAAGCGTATCAGCATGAATGATGCGGTGAAGGAGGCTACCGGCAAGGATTTCCTGAGTGCAAAGACCGTTGAGGAAGCCAGAGCTATGGCTGATGAGATCCATGTTCCCTATGAACAGCGCCATGGCATCGGCGGTATCCTGAATGCGGCCTTTGAGGAAAAGGTCGAGGAGACCCTTATGCAGCCGACTTTCATCACGGGACATCCGACGGAGATTTCTCCGCTGGCAAAGCGTAATCCGGAGAATCCGATGATTACAGACCGTTTTGAGTTCTTCATCTATGGACGTGAGCTGGCAAATGGCTTTACGGAGCTCAATGACCCCATTGACCAGGAGGGGCGTTTCATGGATCAGGCCAAGCAGCGTGAGGCCGGCGATGATGAGGCCCATGTTATGGACCGCGACTATATCACGGCTATGGAATACGGTCTGCCGCCCACGGGCGGCCTGGGCATCGGTGTGGATCGCCTAGTGATGCTGCTGACGGACAGCGCATCCATCCGCGATGTGCTCTTCTTCCCGCATATGCGTCCAGAAGCTGGTGCCAATAAAGAATAAATGATTTTACAGCCATCGGTGTTGATATTGCTGCCGGTGGCTTTTTTCATTTGACCGAAAAGGGAGGCTTGGGTATGACAGGAAAACTTCAGTCATCAAAATTTGCAATCGGCATATTTATTACGTTTGTCAGTCTTTTGATTTATATGGTAGGCGGCCTGGTTTTTCAGGCAGCAAGCAGCCTTTTTTCGCCCAGGGCAGCAACTTTTATTATGCCGTTTCATGTTTTCCCTGATTGCCCTGGCGGGGAATTCCATTTGGAACAGTGCGGTTGTCCATGGGTTATGGGATTTCTTTATCATCGGCATATTCAGCTTTACAATTCAGCCTGGATCCTTCTGTTTATTTGCTTATCACCTCACGGATACAAATATTTTTTTGACAGGCGGGCAATTTGGTATTGAACCATCGTTGATTTCCACTATTGCGTATATTGCGGTAGCGGTTATTGCCTATCGGGAGCTCAGGCGGAAGCAGGCGTGACATGATCATAAAAAATGCTGTGGTTGGTAAGCGGTATCCTTTTGGATGGCGCTTTTCCATACCACAGCATTTTTATTAGGCAGTCTTTAAATGCCCAGTTCGATGTTCTTTATGCTTTGAGTGACCTTTTCCAGCTGTTCTTCGGAAAGGGAGTTGATATCCTGCAGTTCCTTTATGGATTGGCTGGAACTGGAGATGTGGGACAGGCTTTCCTGGAGGTTCTTTTGCAGTGAGGTGATCTGGCTGCTGAAGTGGGTGTCAAAGTCATTGATTTTATCCTCGAATTCCTTGTTGGAAGCCAGGATCTTGTCGATTTCCTCAACATCATCGAGCAGCAGGCGGATGGCTTCATCGGAAGACCGGAGACTGGACTGGGTATTCTCTGACAGCTTGCGGACCTCCTGGGCCACTACTGAGAAGCCGCGGCCGGCCTCGCCTGCCCGGGCTGCCTCGATGGCCGCGTTCAAGGCCAGCAGGTTGATCTGGGAGGATATTTCAGTGATCATCTGCATGACCTTATCGATTTGCTGGGTGTTCTGGCTCAGCATATCCAGCTTTGGTGTGATTTCGCTGCTGCGCTGCATGAGCTGATTGAACATGGAACCCTGCTCCGCAATGCCGTCGGACATTTCCTTGACTGCGGATTGAATGACCTCCACATCCTGGGACATTTTCATGATGGTGGTCACAATGCTGGGCAGCTTCGCCTGATAATCCCGGAAAAGCTGGATGATTTCATCCTTGAGGGAATCAATATGGGACTGCCGATCAATGGTCCGGTTGAAGAAGAAAGCATGGCAGGCTGCGTATTGGGCCGCAAAGCCGTCGATGTAGTCATCAGAAAAGGCGGTGCCCGCAGGAACATGGTAGAAGAATATAGCGGTAAGGGTCTCATTCACATGCAGTCCGCTGATTTCGCCAAAACTGGAGAAGCCGGCGGCGGAAATATCCCGCATCAGATCAATATGCTTGATTTCCTCCGGATAGCAGAGCCGGCGCAGAATGCAGTCATTGAGGATAGCCCCGATGGGAGCAGGCTTGTTGGCACAGAATGCATCATAGGCCTGACGCAGGGTGGCTTCCAGATCGCCGCGTTTCAGCAGATAAAGCTTTTCGCCGCTGAACACATCACAGAAGAAATTGATGTGATTCTGGTTTTCATCAATACCGGCAACCGAACGGATGAAGTTTTCACCGCGGATGTCTATGCCGAAGGTATATTCCTGCAGCGCCTGGTTGACTTCGGCTGCTGTGCTGCAGTGGAACCGGTCCTTCAGGGCCTGGATGAAGGAGACAGGCTGGCCGTTCGGGCCGGCTACAGTCTCCACGTAGCGCAGGGTGGCATTGGCATTGATGATGCTGTACACATCCCCGGTACGGGCAGCGGCCTGGGTCTTCAGGATGCCGTAGCGGTAATCGTGCTTAAGGCGTACAAGGGTGATGACCGCAGAATTTTCCACAACGGTTTCATTGTTGTAGATATAGGTGTTCTGGAAATCCATCTTGCCACCGGCGCTGCCGCCGATGAAAGGGCAGGGGAAGCTGCCATCTTCATAGAGGGCCTGCATAACAAAGGTTTCACAATTGGACAGGCCATCCACATAGATCAGGGCAAAGGAATGGTTTACACTGAGCCGGAAGGGAACCTTATGTTTGCTGATCTCATTTTTTATGAGATTGACCCGCTCATTCACCGTCATGGAGACATGGCCGGTCTTGATATCCTGGTTGGGCAGGGGGATATTCATGATATAGGTATCATCAATCATGCGGTTGGAATAGGCCTGCAGCAGGATTTTGCTGCGCTGTTCGCCAGCAGTGCAGTAAAGGCTGGTGCTGCCGGGCTGGCGGCAAAGCTCTCCGGCTGTGGTCATGAGGATCAGTTTCGTTTTTGGTGCCAGTTCCCGCTTGATGGTGCTGGCCACATCAGCAAGTGGAAAATCCGGGGAAGCAAAGCCCAAAATCAGTGCGGCACCATCGGCCACGGCACACAAGTCCCTGATTGCCGCAGTGTTGATTTCCGCAATACCATAATAGCCGGTTTTGATATCCGGCAGGTCCGAGGCCGCGGGCAGTGGTTCTGTCGATTTTTTCAAAGGGGCAGCAGCCGCTGTTTTCATGACGGGACTTTTAGATGATAGAAAATTAAACATGGAAATCCCTCATTTCTTTGAATGGTAAAATAGTTAATGGAAAAATGTTTATATGTTTATTCGCAACATTATATTTAATATATTCGCGATGGAGGACATTCTTCCTGCTGATTTTATGTTAAATAATATTGAAAAGCCGCCGGGACACTGTATTTATTATGCAGCTCTGACAATGTCACAAAATCAAGGCTGGTGAGATCCGGGGCGGCATCCACAGGTTCGCAGTAGGAGGAAGGCTGCTCACAGACAGCGATAGGCGCCTCCAGATGGATTTCCCAGCCGGTCATCTGCCATTCAATGTGGGAGAATACATGACGGGCGGCAGGCAGCGGAATAAGCTTTTTGACAGTACAGCCCTGTCCGGTTAGCCAGTGAGTCAGTTCACTCTTTTTCAGATGTCCGGGCAGATTGGGCAGTTCCCATAGGCCTGCCAGCAGTCCCTTGGCAGGTCGTTGATGCAGGGCGATTTCATCCTTATATCTTATCAGCAGGATGGTTTTTTTCTCTATGCGCCGGGCTTTAGCCGGTTTCTTTACCGGAAAGGAAGCGGTGCACTCTTCAGCGGCTGCCAGACAAAGGCGCTGCAAGGGACATTTTCCGCAGTGAGGATTTTTGGGCAGACAGATCATAGCGCCCAGTTCCATCAATGCCTGATTGAAGGCGCCGGCTTCGTTTGCCGGCGGCATGGATTGGCGCAGGGCATTTTCAATGCAGCGCTTTGTACTGTCCTTTAAAATATCCAGCGGACAGGCAGTGAGGCGGGTAATGACCCGCAGCACATTGCCATCTACAGCGGGACATCTTTGCCCGTAGGCGATGGAGCTGACAGCACCTGCTGTATAGCGGCCGATGCCGGGAAGCTCCAGCAAAGCGTTAAAATCAGCGGGCAGCCGGCCGCTGTATTCCTGACAAAGCCGCAGGGCTGTTTTTTGCAGGTTCCGGGCCCGGTTGTAATAGCCTAACCCCTCCCAGAGTTTTAAAAGATTTGATTCCTCTGCGGCAGCCAGCGAGGCTATATCTGGCAGTGTCTGCAGAAAACGTTCAAAAAAGGGTTTTACCGCCTCTACTCTGGTTTGCTGCAGCATGATCTCAGAGATCCACACGCGGTAGGGAGACGGATCCTCCCTCCAGGGAAGGACCCGGGCCTGCTGATGATACCATTGCAGCAGCGGGGTGTTGATTTCGGACAGTATTTCTTTATGCCTGAGTTCGATTACAGTCGTTTTTGTCATAGTGATCCTCCTGATTCCTGTATATCATATCATAGTCTGATTCTACGGGAAATGTTCATTCAGAAAAGAAAATATTACGCAAAATCCCAAAAAAACTTTAAAAAAGTTACAAAAAGGTGTTGACAAAAAAGTATAATACTGCAATAATGTATACATGTTTACAACGTTACGCGTTGAAAACAGATACATGACGTGATATAATTAAATGATAACGGCAATGATAGGGAAAAGAGCAGGAAAACTTCTTACAGAGAGCCGGTGGCTGCTGCGAACCGGTAGAGTGAAATGCTTGACATCGCCCAGGAGCTTTTGTGTCGAATGCACTGCAGGAGGCACAGACGTGTTTCAGCGTTAATGAAGGCCATCCCATTGATGGCCATGAGTACAATGCAGGGTGGTACCGCGGAGTGATCCGCCCCTGCTGTCAGCGGATAGCGGCAGCAGGGGCGGTTTTGTTTATTGTTGGGGGGATCATTTAATGAAGCATGTATTATCCGTTTTCGTCAAGAATCAGCCCGGAGTGCTGGTTCGAGTTGCAAGCATGTTTTCCCGGCGCGAGTTCAACATTGACAGCTTGTCTGTCGGTGTGACCGAGTCGCCTGATTTTTCCAGAATCACAGTTGTTGTGCACGGGGATGAATACCTCGTCGATCAGATGATCAAACAGCTGGAGAAACTGCCGGATGTTGTAGCTGTTCAGCGCTTGGATGCCGCAGCTGCTGTGTACAGAGGCATGACCCTCATCAAGGTCAGGGCCGACGATACGAACCGTTTGGACGTATTGAAGATGGCGGAGCTCTTCCGGGCCCATGTCATCGATGTACAGCCTACAACATTGATTTTTGAGATTACCGGTGATGATGATAAGGTTACGGCTTTTACGCAGCTATTGTCGCCTTACGGAATCCTGGAGGTCATCCGGACGGGGCTCATTGGCCTCGAACGCGGCGAACACACTATATATGAACATTGTGAGGAGAGAGAGTACTATGGCAAAAACTTATTATGATCAGGATGCAAATTGGGAAGTAATGAAAAACAAGACTGTTGCCGTCATCGGCTATGGCAGCCAGGGCCATGCCCATGCGCTGAATCTCAAGGACAGCGGCGTGAAGGTAGTCGTTGGTCTCTATGAGGGCAGCAAGTCCAAGGCGCTTGCAGAGTCCCACGGCTTGAAGGTAACCTCTGTTGCTGAGGCTGTTAAGCAGGCGGATATCACCATGGTCCTGATCCCGGATGAAAAGCAGGCGGATGTCTACAAGACAGAGATTGGACCGAACCTCAAATCCGGCAGTGCTCTCGCTTTCGCTCATGGCTTCAATATCCATTTCAAGCAGATTGTAGCTCCGGAGGATGTGGATGTATTCATGGTCGCTCCGAAGGGACCGGGCCATCTGGTTCGCCGTACCTTTGAGGAAGGCGGCGGAGTACCTGATGTATTCGCTGTTTATCAGGATGCATCCGGCAACTGCCGTGAAGTTGCTCTGGCCTATGCCCGTGGCATCGGCGGAACAAAGGCTGGCGTCATCGAGACTACATTCCAGGAAGAGACGGAAACGGACCTCTTCGGCGAGCAGGTTGTACTCTGCGGCGGCGTTACCCATCTGATCCAGAATGGTTTCGAGACGCTGGTTGAAGCCGGCTATCAGCCGGAAATCGCTTATTTCGAGTGCTTCCATGAAATGAAGCTCATCGTTGACCTCATGTATGAGGGCGGCATGGCTAAGATGCGCCGCTCCATCAGTGATACCGCTGAATATGGCGATTATGTGATCGGACCACGCATTGTGACTCCGGCAGTCAAGGCTGAAATGAAGAAGGCCCTGGATGAGATCCAGGATGGTACTTTTGCCCGCAACTGGCTCGTTGAGAACAAGGCTGCCGGCCGTGCAAACTTCCTGGCACTTCGCCGCATCCATGCTGAGCATCCCATCGAGAAAGTCGGTGCCAAGCTTCGCAGCATGATGTCCTGGCTCAAGGATAAAAAAGACCTGAAATTCTGATGGGCAGTCACACTGAGCAGTAAGAATAAGCTTTGAAAAGAATCGGCTTACGCTTCTAAAAGTCTAATGAAGTGTAGGCCGGTTTTTATAACTCGGAACAAGATGTCCCCCACCACTGCAGGTGGCGGGCGCGAACGGAGATAACAGGCGGTGAGTTGATATTTCCCGCCTCGTTGAAACGCTGATTGGAAGGATTCCGCACTGCGGAATCTCAAACAATGACGTTATAAGGGAGGAATTCCTATGGGAATGAATATGACCGAGAAGATTTTGGCCCGGCATGCCGGTCTGAAAGAGGTAAAGCCTGGACAACTGATCTTTTGCAAGCTGGACATGGTACTGGCCAATGATGTTACCGCGCCGCCGTCCATCAAGGAATTTGAGAAGATTGACCGTCCGGTTTTTGACAATACGAAAATAGCCCTGGTTCCGGATCATTTTACTCCGAACAAGGATATCAAAACGGCCGGACTCACGAAGATTGTGCGGGATTTTGCTGCCAAGCACAAGATTGTCAACTACTTTGAAATTGGCCGCGTAGGCATCGAGCATGTGATACTGCCGGAAAAAGGACTGGTGGCTCCGGGCATGGTGACGATAGGCGCAGATTCCCATACCTGTACCTACGGTGCAGTGAATGGTTTTTCCACTGGTGTGGGAACTACGGATCTGGCTGTAGCCATGGCTACCGGGCAGGCCTGGTTCAAGGTGCCGGAAACCATCCGGGTACTGCTCACCGGCAAAAAGCCGGCGAATATCAACGGCAAGGATGTGATCCTTACGCTCATCGGCCGCATCGGTGTGGATGGTGCCTTGTATAAATCCCTGGAGTTTGCCGGAGAGGGTGTGGCTGAGCTGTCCATGACCGATCGCTTCACCATTGCGAATATGGCCATTGAGGCCGGCGGCAAGAATGGCATCTTCCCCTTCGATGATCAGACCAGGGAATATGTGGAAGGGCGGGCACAGAAGCCCTATGAGCCGGTGGCGCCTGATGAGGATGCCCAGTATGCAGAAACAGTGGAGATCAATCTTTCTGAGCTCAAGCCTGTGGTAGCTTTTCCCCATCTTCCCGGCAATACGAAGCCGGTGGCGGAAATTGGGACCATTGAAATCGATCAGGTGGTCATTGGCTCCTGTACCAATGGGCGTCTGGAGGATCTGGAGATTGCGGCGGGAATACTCAAGGGCCATCAGGTTCATCCCCGGGTTCGCTGCATTGTAATCCCCGGCAGCCAGCAGGTGTATCTGGATGCAATCCGGGAGGGACTGGTAGAGACCTTTATCGAAGCTGGTGCTGCTGTGAGTACTCCTACCTGCGGACCCTGCCTGGGTGGGCATATGGGTATCCTGGCTGCAGGTGAGCGCTGTGTTTCCACTACGAACCGGAATTTCCGCGGCCGCATGGGCCATGTGGACAGCGAAGTGTATCTGGCAGGGCCGCATGTGGCTGCAGCCAGTGCGATTTTAGGCAGGATTGCTGTTCCTGAGGAGGTAGAATGATATGAAATTAGAAGGCAAGGTATGGCGCTACGGCGACAATATAGATACAGATGTCATTATTCCGGCCCGCTATCTGAATTCCTTTGATCCGAAGGAGCTGGCTTCGCACTGTATGGTGGATATCGATGAGAGCTTTGCTCCCAATGTGCAGTCGGGGGACATCATGGTAGGCGGCAGGAACTTCGGCTGCGGCTCATCCCGTGAGCATGCGCCGGTAGCTATCAAGGCCTCCGGCATCCCTGTGGTCATCGCGGCCAGCTTCGCGCGTATCTTTTACCGCAATGGCATCAATATCGGTCTGCCGCTGCTGGAAATCGGCGACGATGTGGAAAAAATCAAGGCGGATGATAAACTGCGGGTGGATACAGCCTCCGGTACCATTGAAAATCTCAGTACAGGAGATGTGTTCCATGCCCATCCGCTGCCTGGCTTCGTGCAGGATATTGCCAAGGCCGGCGGGCTCATCAATTACATCAAGGAGAACAAGTGATATGGCAAAAAAAATCGTAGTAATTCCCGGGGATGGCATCGGTGAGGAGATCACTTCCTCAGCTGTGCAGGTCCTTAAAAAGATAGATGAAAAATTTGCGCTGGGTCTGGAATTTGCGAAGCATGACGCAGGCGGTACAGCCTATGATAAATTCGGTACGCCGCTGCCCCAGTCCACCATTGATGCCTGCAAGGCGGCGGATGGGGTGCTCTTCGGTGCTGTAGGCGGGGACAAGTGGGATAACGTGGATCCTGCACTGCGGCCGGAAAAGGCCATCCTGGGCCTGCGCAAGGCGCTGGGGCTCTATGCGAACCTGCGGCCGGTAAAGGTGGCGGATGCGCTGGTGGAATATTCACCGCTGAAACCGGAGCTGGTCAAGGGAGTTGATCTGGTCATTGTACGTGAGCTTATCGGCGGCATTTATTTTGGCGAAAAATGTGAATCGGAAATCCATGAAGGTCATGAACGGGCCTGGGATCTGGAGAACTATTCGGTTCCCGAGGTGGACCGTATCGGCCGGCTGGCCTTTGAGACCGCCCGCCTGCGCCGCGGCAAGGTAACCTCCGTGGACAAGGCCAACGTGCTGGCCACCTCCCGGCTCTGGCGCCGGACGATTGCTTCCTTGCATGAGGAATATAAGGACGTGGAGCTCAACAATCTCTATGTGGATAATTGTTCCATGCAGCTGGCGGTGAAGCCCTCCCAGTTCGATGTCATCGTGACCGGCAATCTCTTTGGTGATATTCTCAGCGATGAAGCCGCAGTGATCGGTGGATCCATCGGCCTTATGCCATCGGCGAGCATTGGCGAATGCACGAGCCTTTATGAGCCCATCCATGGTTCGGCTCCGGATATTGCAGGCAAGGGCGTGGCCAATCCCATCGGAACCATTTTGTCAGCGGCTATGCTGCTGCGCTATTCATTAAAAGCCGAGGCGGCTGCCCAGGCCATTGAGATGGCTGTGGATCAGGTGCTGGAAGACGGCTGGCGCACTTCGGATCTTTGGAAAGAAGGATTCAAGAAGGCCGATACCGAAAAGATGACAGAGGTCATTATCGACCGACTTTAAAATATGGGGGGAAAAGCGATGAAAGGAGCGAAAGCAGCTGTACAGTGCCTGCTGGAGGAAGGCGTTGATACGATATTCGGTTATCCGGGTGGTATGATCCTGCCTCTTTACGATGCCCTTTACGATGAAAAAAAGATCACGCAGATACTGACGACCCATGAGCAGAATGCGGCCCATGCTGCCGACGGCTATGCCAGAGCGACAGGTAAGGTCGGTGTCTGCATCGCGACTTCGGGACCTGGCGCCACAAACCTGGTCACAGGTATCGCTACAGCCTTCATGGACTCCATTCCGGTGGTAGCTATCACCGGACAGGTGGATACAAAGCTGTTGGGACGGGATGCGTTCCAGGAGACGGATATTCTGGATGTCACTATGCCGGTGACTAAGCACAATTACAAGGTGAAGGATCCGAAAAAGCTTATACCGACGCTTAGAGAAGCTTTTCATCTGGCTCGCAGCGGCCGGCCGGGGCCGGTGCTGGTGGATATCCCCCGGGATCTCTTCCTGGCGGATATAGAGTATCCTCCCTTGGAACCGGAAGAAAAAAAACCTTCGGCACCAGATGCGGATTTTCTCATCTGTGCAGCGGAGGCAGCGGAGGTCATCTGTCAGGCGAAGCGGCCTGTGGTCATCGCCGGCGGCGGTGTTATTTCTGCCGGGGCAACGAAGGAACTCATCGCCTTTGCGGAGAAGTTCCATTTGCCTGTCTGCAATACCCTTATGGGCATTGGCAGTTTTCCCCGGTCCCATCCCCAGGCGCTGGGGTTTGCGGGAATGCATGGCAAGAAGGCCGCCAATAATGCCATTGCGGCTGCGGATCTGGTCATTGCCATTGGCAGCCGTTTTGGGGATCGCCAGACGGGCAGCCTGGATAAATATACCAGCAATACGAAATTCATTCATCTGGATATCGATCCGGCGGAAATCGATAAAAATATTGCCAGCAGCATCGGCCTGGCGGGCAATATGAAGATAATCCTGGCACTGCTCATGAAGCGTGCGCCGCTGACGGATCTGGCTCCCTGGTGGAAGCGGATCCGGGCCTGGCAGGATCAGTATGCCTATGATTATAACGTTACCCGGCTCACACTGCCCTGGGCCTTGCACCATATCGCGAAGGCTACGGCCAATAAGCCCTTTGCCTTTGCCACCGATGTGGGCCAGCATCAGATGTGGGCGGCACTGCACCTGCGGGTGGAGGAACCCCGGACCTGGCTGACCTCCGGCGGCCTTGGCACCATGGGCTTCGGACTTCCTGCAGCTATGGGAGCCCAGACCGCCTATGGAAAATCCCGTCGGGTCATCCACATCGCCGGAGATGGCGGCATCAAAATGACGGGCAGTGAGTACTATACCATTGCCCGGCTGGGGCTGCCCATCATTTCCCTCATTGTAAACAACACAAGCCTGGGAATGATCCGCCAGCTGCAGAAGGTCATGTATAAGGAACGCTATATCGCTTGTGAATTCGATTATCAGATGGATTTTGTAGCTTACGCGAAGAGTTTTGGCATTGCGGCTGAGGCGGTTTCCACTCCCGAGGAATTTGCGGCAGCCTTTGGCAAGGCGATGGCCGCCACCGGCCCCAGGGTCATCGTGCTGAATATCCATCGGAGCTTTGTAGAACCCATGATCAAGGGCGGAGCCAGCATCAACGAATTTGTGGAATTCAAATAATCAAAGTCCCATCCCTCATAAATAAAGGGATGGGACTTGTTTTTTACGGTTTGTCTGCCTTGAATCCTTCTTTCCAAAGATCCGAATGTTACGTGAAGGGATGGCAGCATGGATGATACGGTAAATTGTTGGAACATTGATAATGGAATGGACATACTTCAGCTTAATGCGTCCGACAGCTTCTCAGCGCTGTACGGGGGCAGAAAGACGGAGTGTGTTTGAATAAAAGGGTTACGAAACTATTAGACCGGCAAACTATGAGCAGGGACACGTTTATAATAGTCCGCTATGATCATTGCCAGAGTGATGGTTTGTAGTTTCGCTTCTGCTGCCTGCTGTACCTGGTCATAATAATCCTGTAAAATCAGCTGAATATTGACACCAACAGTGCATTCCTGATTGATGTTCTTGTCCAAATGAAGCAGGGGCTTGTCGCCTTCGACAGCCCTGTAGATATCCAGAAGGGTGATATTTTCAGCCGGTTTTCCAAGGTAGGGATTGGCTGTGCCTTGCTCGCTGATGAGCAGACCTGCATTCTTCAGTTTCATCATGATTTGCCGGACAAAGGAAGGGTTCGTATGAAGACTAAAGGCGATAGCCTTGCTGGTTAAGGCAAGGGGAATATCAGTAGGAAGAATATCTGCTTCCTGGCGTTGAATGTCAATAAAAGCCAGGAGATGTACCGCATCGCTGAGTTTTGATGAATATTTCATAGATGGTATCCTCATTTTCTAGTTGATGGTAAAAGTTTAACATATTTTTGGATGCATGTCTTGCTAAAAATAAAATAACATGATATACTTCAAACAAGTTATAAAAAAAATAACAACTTTATGGGGATCAATTTGCTGACTCATGAACGAATCATGAAGGTGCAGCTTGATGATGAGGCCATATATAGGACATATTTCATTTATTTTATAGGAGGAAACTATACGCATGATGAATGTAAGAGAAGAAGTAAAAAAGTATGTAGAGGAAATGATGGCGGCTGCGAGTTGCAGCAAAGAAGCCAGAGCCGCTGGTGAGAAATGGCTAGCCCTCGCAGATCAGGATGGGAGCAAGGCCGAGACCAGGGCGTTCATCAAGGAATTGGAAGCGGATATTATGCCTATTGAGGAGTTGATTGCTTTTGTAGATTCACCAGCGGGCGCACAAGTGTTTGGCGAAGATGGCGTCAAAAAAATGTCTGCACATGCCCATGAACTTAAGGATAATGGTTCGGAGTTCTGTGATTGCGGCGCCTGTACTGCTGCAGCTGAAATCCTTGCTCGTAAAGATGAATTGTTGGCAGCAATGTAATAAGTTAATAAAACGAAAGGGATCGGTTCACTGTAACAGGTGGATTGATTCCTTTTTTACTTATTAGTTTGAATATCTTGTTGCAATTTATAAAGTAACATGATATAGTGGTTTATGTAATTATAAAAATAACATGAATTAAACGTAATAGCAAAGGGTTTTTCTATAGCAGAACAGCCTGTTCCAGCAGAAAAACTTGAAGTTAAGGAAGCTGAGAGGGAAGGGGAAGCATATTGAGCTATAAGGAAGTTGTGAAAAAATTAAACCAGGCAGATGCTGTGCTGGTCGGTGCATCCAATGGTTTATCCATTACGGAAGGGCTGCATTTGTTTGCGGACAATAAGGCCTTTGAGGATGTGTTCGGAGATTTTAAACGCAGATATGGACTGCGCTGCATCTTACACGGCATGGGGGCGGAATGGCCAAGCGAAGAACAGAAATGGACATTTTGGAGTCGTCTTGTCCATCACTACTGCGGCAATTATACAGCCACACCAGTGATGCAGGATTTGAGAGAAATCATAGGGAATAGGGACTATTTTGTGGTTACCAGTAATGGGGAATGTCATTTTGAACAATCAGGATTTAACCCTGAGAAGATTTATGAGGTAGAAGGAAACTGGCTGACCATGCAGTGCGCGCACGGTTGTCATGATGTGGTTTATTCCAGTTTTGCGCAGTTGGAAAAGATGGCATTGGCTGAAAATAATGGGCGAATGCCATCTGAGATGATACCGCACTGCACGGAATGCGGCGGTCCCATGGATGTCCATATGATCGGTGCTGCGGGGTATCATGCCGATGCAGCAGCTCAGCAGCGATATCGGAATTTTCTGCAATTGTATCATGGCAGAAACCTGGTTGTGCTGGAACTCGGGATAGGGCCTCGGAATCAGCTCATAAAAGCGCCCCTTATGAGACTGGTGGCACAGGAGCCGAATGCTTCTTATGTTACGATCAACCTTGGGGAACTGTATATTCCGCAGGAAATTCAAAACCAATCCTTTGGATTTGATGGGTATCTGGATGAGATACTGGCGCAGCTTAGGAGAAGTTTGTAGGATAAGGAAGACTATATGAAACTACAGGCCGCAGAGCGTATGCTTTGCGGCCTGTAGTCTTAAAAGCGGAGAAATTCGCCATCTTCAGGAATCAGAAGGTTTTCCAGTATACCTTTACCGGCGAGTTTTTCCCGCAGAGTTTTACGTGTAAGGGTAGCATGGGCCACGGTATCCATATGGCTGGCTATCAGGATTGCAGTCGGGCAGGTATCATGTAAGGAGACAAGGTCCTAATCATCCATGATCAGACGGCCAAAATCAAGCAGCGAGGCTGCGCAGGCATTGGCAACGATGACATCGGGTTTATGCTTCTTCATTGTCTTTTTGACGTCGTCACACCAAATCGTGTCTCCTGCAATGTAGAGCGTCTTTTCCGATGGATGTTTGAGAATCAGGCCGCAAGCTGGTCCGCACGGTTTTTCGGTACCATGTATTGCTGGTACTTTGATGATGGTTATATCATCAAAGCGGGTTTCTGTTTCAGAGAAGATGCCAACGTTCCTGAAGCCCGAGTGCTCCATGAATTTTGCTTCCGTGTCATTCTGGACCCAGATGGGAACATTTTTATCAAGTGGATGGCCACCGGTCATAGTAACGGGATCGATATCGAAATGGTCCGGGTGCAGATGGGTCAGAAGATAAGCATTGACTCCGGAAATGACTTCTTCTGCGGGAAGGGGGAGTTCACACATTGGCATTTTTACGTGAAGATTGGTGGGATCGCTCATCTTTGAGTCAGGGAAATCGGCAAAAGAATCCATAGCGCCCTTCTTTGCCAACCATGGATCGATAAGAAAGATTTTACCGGCATATTCGATGCGCAGTGTTGCATTACGTATTTGTCTGATGTTCATTTCAGTCACCTTGTCCTTTTCTTTACACTAGATTGATTGATTGACATATTGTATGCTGTTTATTATACTAAAATCCAAGATTAAGGGGAAATACAGATTGATTGGAATTGGGCGTTTCTTGACAATAAAAGAAAACTGTCAAGAAAATTGAAGGAGATGTGATTGTTTTGGATAGCAGTTTTAAGAAAACAGATCGCAGAACGCTTTATACGAAGATGGTCATTAAGGATGCTTTATTAGAACTTCTGGCAGCAAATAGTTTTGAAAAGATTACCGTTACTGCCACCTGTAAACAGGCAGAGGTATCGAGGGCTACGTTCTATTTGCATTTTGATGATCTGACCGCGGTTTTGGATGAGTGTCTGGCAGATGCGCTGAAAATTGCCGATGAAGCGGATGGGAATCCCAATACGGATATGCTGAAAATGCTGCATATGATTACAAGTGGTGAATTTGGCACGGAAATGCTGCAGGCAAATGATACATTACTTCCTGCTTGTCAGCGCGTAGCGGATTTACCCAAATATCGTCCAATATTTTTGGACAGCGGATTATCAGATTATATTATCAAGCAAATGTTTCAGACAGAGAAGGAAAGAACGGTGCCAATTCTTATGGAATATTGCCATTTGCCAAAGGCTGAAGCGGAGATGCTGTTTGCCTTTGTGATTTATGGTGCTTTTTCAGTGAATAAATCCATGGGATGGAACAAGGACAGAAAATGGTATGAGATTCAGGGGATACTGATCCGGTTCATATTAGGTGGACTGGATGTATTGAAAAAAGAAATATAAGTGTAGTGACAATCGAGTACGCCCTAATGTAAAGAAATGATTGAACGTGAATATGTATATAACTATTCAGCGTTGCTATTTATAAAATAACATGATATACTACTCGGGTAACAAGTTATTAATAAAATAACATTAAGGAGCGAGATATGTTTAGTATAAGAAAAGCTGCTGTAAACAGCTATGATGAGCAGGTAGAGCATTTGCTGAAGCAGGTGCACGAGGCAGATGCGGTGATGGTTGGTGGAGCGTCTGGGATGTCAGCTGCTGCCGGGTATGCATGGTATGCTGAAGATCCTTTATTTCGAAAATATTTTGGCCGCTTTATCGATCGGTATGGAATCAGGGGGATTTTTGATGGCTTGTATTATCATTATGAGACAAAGGAAGAGCGGTGGGCCTTTTTAGTATCAATCCTGCATTTTGTGAATCAATGCGAGGTCAGGCAGACCTATCAGGATTTGCGGACATTGCTTCAAAATAAGGATTTTTTTGTTGTGACAACAAATCAGGACACATTGTTCAGCCAGACATTTGGTGAAGATAAAGTCAGTACAATCCAGGGGGATTGGCGCTATTTTCAGTGTGCAGCCCGCTGCCATGATAAAATCTATCCGGCAATGGAAGCGGCTGAACGGTTGTATGCACATATTGAAGACTGCAGAATTCCGACGGATGAGATCCCTAAATGTCCGGTTTGCGGTGGTGATATGGAACCGTGGGTGCGTTCCTTTGTGTTTTTGGAAGGTCGGAAATATCATGAGGAATATGATAAATGGACAAGGTTTTTGCAGGCAAATAAGAATAAAAAAATATTGTTTCTGGAATTGGGCGTTGGACGTATGACGCCTATGTTTATCCAGGAACCGTTTTGGAATATGACTTATTCCTGGAGAAAATCATATTATATAACGATTAATCCCAAAGATGCGATATTGCCAAAAGAGCTTCAGGAGAGGGGAATGGCCATCCATGAAGATATCGCTTTAGTGCTGCGCGATGCGGTTAGTCTGTTGGAGCGGAGATGATGAGATAATGATACCCCTTGATTTATTGACGGATATTGTACTTTGGCCGAAGATTAAAGGAGATTTCTTGAGATGGCAGGCTATATTGGAAACAAGGGTGACCTTTTCATTGGTGGGCAGTAATATCCATACAAGGATGCATGAGGAACATGTGTTGTTATTTTCCTTGCTTATGGCTGAAGGCGCAGCGTTGACAGAGGAAGAAAAGGATGTTTTGGGAGCAGCGGCTGTTTTTCATGATACACGACGGCAGAATGACCGTTATGATGTAGGGCATGGAAGGCGGGCGGCGCAATATTATAAGCAGTTTTGTGAGCAAAATGGATTGATCGCTGATTATCGTGTTGATTTTCTGTTATCGTATCATGATCAGCCGGATGAGCCAGGTCTTGCATTCCTGAAGGAAAATGATTTCCCGGGGTTAAAGTCATTGTACGATATCTTTAAGGATGCTGATGGGGTGGATCGTGTTCGCCTGGGACCGAATGCACTTGACTGTAACAGACTGCGGACAAAGAAGTCGTTGACATTGGTACCTTTGGCAAAGCACTTGAATCAAGGAATTACCAATGGAACGGGGATAGGGAAGTGAAATGATGCAAATTTGCCGGATATATTACCGTAGTTGAACAAGATTTTTTTGAAAGAAGGATTTTATGGATCAGGCTAAGCAGCGTTTAAAAATGCTTTCGGAAGAGAAAATTTCAAAAGCACTGTTAAAATTGGGTATACCAACAATGGTTGGGATGCTGGTGTCGGCATTGTATAACGTGGTAGATGCTTTTTGGGTTGGGATGTTGGGCGTTGTTCCGCTAGCCGCTGTTACAATCATTTATCCGTTGACGATGGTAGGAATGGGAATCGGAATGCTGTTTGGAACCGGTGCAAATTCGAATATTGCCCGTTTATTAGGCAGCAAGGAGTATGGTCAGGTCAGAATCTACAGTGCAACCGCTGTATTTTCCAGTGTGGCTGCGATTATTATCATAGTGACCTTGATGTTGTTCAATCTGGACAATGTACTGGGTTTCTTGGGAGCAAGTACAGAAAGTATGGAGTATGCCAGGGGTTATGGATCGATTTTCATTGCTGGCCTGGTGGTTAATGTTTATGATATGACTATGAATAACATATTGGTGGCAGAAGGAAATTCTGCGCGCAGTATGCGGGCAATGCTAATGGCGGGGCTTGCCAATATTGTTTTGGATCCGTTATTTATATTTGTATTTCAAGGTGGTGTTGAAGGCGCAGCTTATGCAACGCTGGCTGCTCGTTTATTGGCAGCGGGTATGTATACAATTTATATTTTATGGGGAGACAGTTATTTATCAATATCGCCGTCTGATTTTAAGATGTCGGTTTCCCTGTATAAGAATATTTTTGAAATAGGCATTCCCTTCTTGTTTTTTCAGTTGCTGAATGGTGCGTCTGTTGCTTTGACGAATGTTGCAGCTTATCCATTTGGTACAGCCGCTATCGCGGCAATGGGAATCGTAAATCGAATTATGTCGATGGCTTCCAACACGCTGATCGGGTTTATCAAAGGATATGGTCCCTTGGTGGGATATAATCATGGTGCAGGCAAAGAGAAGCGTGTCGAACTAGCTACCCGGACGGCTGTTCGCTGGAGTACTGCAGCCTTGGTTATTTTCGGCGCAGTATGTATTGTTTTTTCGCAATCGATTATAGCGCTCTTTACGCAGGATAAAGGTGCTGTTTTAGAAATTGGCAGTATGGCTTTAGTGATTGTAGCGATTTCAATTATGCCTATGGGAATACAAGCTGTAATCAATAATTATTTTCTGGCTATGGGAAAAGCCAGGGAAGGTTTTATCCTTAGTGTCTTTTTTCAGGGGGCGTTCTATATACCCTTACTTTTCCTTATGCGTTCTGTTTGGGGCTTGAATGGCATAATATGGGCACCATTGCCTGCAGAGATTTTAGGAACAGTTATGGCGGTATATTTATGGAGGATGGATCGTAAGGCATCTGTGAAATTGAAGGATGCAAGGGCTTCTTATTAAGCAAATAATATACTATATCCCTTATGTCATGGCAGGAAAAAGCATGTGTTTTGTCTAATTTAAGATATGGATAGGATTGGAAAAATACCGCGAAAGGAGAAGCAGAAATTTATCGGGATTGACTACGGATTAAAGACAGAAAGGAAGGAAGATTATGAAATATGAGGTTTTATATCGGGATTCTTTTCCGCTGGTCCGCTGTGACTTGGAGCAGGGGGAACGGATCAAGGCGGAATCCGATGCTATGGTGGCGATGTCTCCTACACTGGACGTGGAGGGAAAGATGGAGGGCGGCATCCTTTCTGGCATAGCGCGGAGCCTGCTGGCCGGTGAAAAATTCTTCTTCCAGGAAATCATAGCCAAGCGCGGTCCCGGCTATGTGCTGTTCGCCCATGCTTTGCCGGGAGGCATCGTGCCCGTAGAACTGGATGGCAGCTATAGTCTCCGGGTACAGAAGGATGGCTTTCTGGCGGCGACCCAGAACATCAAGATCGATACGAAGATGCAGAATCTGAGCAAGGGGCTTTTCTCCGGCGAGGGCTTCTTCATCGTGAACATTTCGGGCAGCGGCACTGTTTTCCTGAGCAGCTATGGTGCGATACATGCTGTGGATATTCCGGAAGGGGAAGAGATGGTCATAGATAATGGACATCTTGTGGCCTGGCCGGAATATATGCCTTATGAGATCAAAAAGGCATCCTCGGGCTGGTTCTCCAGCATGACCTCGGGAGAAGGTCTGGTATGCCGTTTCAAAGGGCCGGGCCGGGTATTGATCCAGACACGGAATCCAGGGGCTTTCCAGAGCTGGATCCAGAGTCTGCTTCCCAGCAAAAGCAGTGATTGACAACTGACTGGTAAGAAAATGAAAGGGACTGCCGCAGGTGAGTGATTTCCACTTCTGCGGCAGTCCCTTTATGTTTTCCAGAGATTACTTTATGAGTTTGGTCAGCACATCGTCCAGTACATTCAGCACGTTGTCGATATCCTGTTCGGTGATCACCAGCGGCGGCTGGAAGGCCATGACGTTGCGGGCTACACCGTTCTTGCCGATGATGAAGCCGCGGTTCTTCATTTCCTCCAGTACCTGGTCCAGTTCATCCGCAGCCGGACTCTTGTCCGCGTGGACGAATTCTGCGCCGCGCATGAGGCCGATGCCCCGGATATCGCCGATGATAGGGTGTTTCTTCTGCAGCTGGACGAGACCGTCATAGAGCTGTTGGCCGCGGGCCAGAGCATTTTCCCGGAGATGATGCTCCTCGATGTATTCCAGCACCGCCAGGCCCGCCGTTGAGGAAACCGGGTTGCCGCCCAGGGTGGAGGCCCCGGGCTTCGTATAGGTATCAGCGATTTTCGCCGTGGAGATGAAGGCTGAAATGGGGGTTCCATTGCCCAGAGCCTTGGCTACGCTCATGATATCCGGAACCACATCGAAGTTCTCGATGGCGAACATCTTGCCGGTGCGGGCAAAGCCGGTCTGCACTTCGTCGGCGATGAGCAGGGTGCCGTACTGGTTCAGAATTTCCTTCAGCCGCTTGAAATAGCCCTTTGGCGGTGTGATGATGCCGGCATTTCCCTGAATGGGTTCGGCGATGAGAGCGGCCGGATGGCCGGAGGTAGCCGTTTTGATGAGATCCTCTACGGCGTTGGCACAGGCCAGGTCGCATTCCGGATATTTCTTGCCCAGCGGGCAGCGATAGCAATAGGCATTCGGGGCAAAATGGATGCCGCCTACAGGATTTGGGTCTGTGCGCCACATGCCGATGCCGGTGAGGTTCATGGTGAGCTTGGTGCGGCCGTGAAGACCGTTGCGCAGGGCGATGTATTCACTGCTGCCTGTGTAGATGGAAGCCAGCAGCAGCGATCCCTCGTTGGCTTCGGTGCCCGTGGAGCAGAAGAAGGATTTCTGCAGGTCACCAGGGGTGACGGCCGCAAGCTTTTCTGCCAGATTCACGAAGTTTTCCGTGAGGTAGGTATTGCATACGTGCTGCAGGGATTTTACCTGGGCACAGATCTTGTCCGTGATTTCCGGGTTGCAGTGGCCGCAGTTGATGACGGATACGCCGGCAAAGCAGTCCAGGTATCTGCGGTCCTCGCTGTCATAGAGATATTGCATGGAGCCGCGGACGAACTGGCGGGGTTCCTTGTAGAAGTGGGCGAGGCAGGGCATGATATATTTTTTCTTTTTTTCTATGATGGCCTCAGGGCCGATATAGCTCTTCATGAAAATGCACCTCTTATAATGAATTTTGGGATTGACGGAAACGGTAGACGCCGACACCAAGCTTGCGCGGGCTCAGGGCCTCTACCGCCTCCAGGGCCGTGGCATCCGGGGCCTGTCCGGCGGAGATTGCGTCCAGGGCTTTCCGATAGGTCTTTGTGAGCAGAGCCGTAAGCTCGGCTGAATAATCCTGGGCCTCAATACGGAAGGAAGCAACGCCGTTGAATTTTTCCAGATAAGGATAATAGCAGAGATCCTTGGCAAAGAGGATATGGCTGCGGCCGTATTGATCCATGCGCAGGGAATGGATTTCACCGGCCTTGTCCAGCAGGGCGTAATGACGGTCACAGAATTCCGGATTCCGCAGCGGATCGAAGTCCAGGGACATGGCGGCAATGTTGTGGTCGCAGATCATGGACTCATAGGAGCCGTGTACGATGACCTCGATGGGCAGCTCAGAATTTTCCACGATATCCCGCAGCTGCTCAAAGGAAAGCTCCAGGGAAGCGGTGCCCATGGTGAGCCGGTTTTCCTTCATGAAGCGGGCGGCCAGGTGATTGAACAGGTTGAAGGAAAAATCTCCCTGGATGGGCAGATCCGTAAGGGCTGTGGCCAGCTTCAGGGAACCCAGATTGCTGACCATGATGCCATCCGGGCGCAGGGACTGCAGGGCGGTGAAGAACTGCTCCAGCTCGCCGCATTCCCGGCGCATGGTGGTGCGCGGTGTATCCACCACCACGCGGCAGCCGGCTTTTTTCGCCAGGTCCATAGCCTGCTGGATATCCGTCAGGCTCCAGGGACGACGCGGCCGAAAGGCTTCGCCGCCCACGTAGATGGTGTCGGCACCATTCTCTATGGCAGCTCTGGCGGCATCGAGACCGGCAACCCGCACGGCCAGGGTGCGATGTGCGGGATTTTCTGCCAGGATGGCGTGTTCCTGGTGCAGGATATCATCCTGGAATCCTGGTTCAGCTACGGCGTCACTGAAAAAGCGCGGCTCCCGTTTGCCATCGAAGCCGATGGCTTTGGCATCCGGCTGTCCCAGGGCAAAGGTCGTCGTGAAATCCCGGGCCCGGTTTTCGTAGAGATCCTTCCATTCCTCTTCATTGATATGGTAGCCATTGGGGTCAGCAATATAGCTGTCGATGGCCTTGCGGTAGGTGGTGACGATGCGGCGCACGAAGTCAGCGGGGCGCATGCGGCCTTCAATTTTGAAGGAGTAGACACCGGCCTGGATGAGCTCGGGGATATTGCGGTACATGCACATATCCTTCAGGGCCAGCTTGTAGGGGCCGGGGCCGTTTTGGTCCAGTACTTCCCGGGTGTTTTCATCGATGAGCTGGTAGGCCCAGCGACAGGGCTTCAGGCAGCGGCCGCGGTTGCCGCTTTGGCCGAAAAGCACACCGGAATGAATGCACTGGCCGCTTTCGGAGATGCACATGTCTCCATGCATGAAATATTCCACTTCGATGCCGGTACGTTCCCTGAAGAGGGCCAGTTCCGACAGGGTCATTTCCCGGCCCACGACGATGCGGGTGATGCCGTACTCCTTCAGCTTGTTGATGGCGTGCTCATTGTGGGTATTCATCATGACTGAGGTATGCAGCGGAATCTTGATGCCCATTTCATGTACCAGTTCCATGACGGCAAAATCCTGGACCAGGATGGCGTCCGGCTGGATCTCGTTCAGATAGGCCAGGTATTCCTTTAAAGGAGCGAGCTCTTCTTCGCTGATGAGGTTATTCAGGGTGATATATAAATGGACGCCATGGGCATGGGTATATTCCACAGCCTTTTTCAGCATGGTATCATCAAAATTGGCATCCCCGCGGTGCATGCGCATATTGAAATGCTTGCCCCCAAGGTATACGGCATCAGCGCCGGCCTCCACAGCAGCGACCAGGGCGTCCCAGGTACCTGCTGGAGCCAGCAGCTCTACAGATTTACGATTTAATAGCATACGAATAATACTCCTTTGAAAATCGAATTTAAAACACTAATGAATAGTATAACAATTTTTGCCGGAATAATAAAGGGAATTGACTGGAATTATAAGGGTAAAGTGTGCTATACTAATATGGATATTTTGTGCATAGAAAGTACAGCGTACAGAAACCAACGAGTGAGAAAGTACGCATAAGAGTATTGTGGGGGTAGATGATTTTGAAGTATATGACTGGTAATGAGCTGCGGGAAGCCTATCTGCAGTTCTTCGCGGAAAAGAAGGGCCATCTTCGGCTGCCGAGTGCATCCCTGATTCCGGAAAATGATCCGACTTTATTAATGATTGGTGCCGGCATGGCGCCGTTTAAACCTTTTTTCACTGGCAAGATGAAGCCGCCCCGTACGCGGATCACCACCAGCCAGCGCTGTGTGCGGACCGGCGATATTGAGAACGTCGGCCGGACGGCCCGTCATCAGACGTATTTCGAGATGCTGGGCAACTTCTCCTTTGGCGATTATTTCAAAGGCGAGGCCATTCCCTGGGCTTGGGAATTCCTGACAGAGGTGGTTGAGTTGCCGAAGGATAAGCTTTGGGTCACCATCTATCCGAAGGATAATGAGGCTGCGGAAATCTGGAAGCAGCAGCCAGGCTTCAATCCGGAGCATATCGTCAAGCTGGATGACAATTTCTGGGAAATCGGCCCTGGTCCTTGCGGCCCTGATTCGGAAATCTACATCGATCTCGGAGAGGAGCGCGGCTGCGGCAGCCCGGATTGTGCGGTAGGCTGTGACTGCGACCGCTATCTGGAAATCTGGAATCTGGTATTCACCCAGTATGATCGTACCGAGGATGGCGAGTACAAGCCTCTGGCCCATAAGAACATCGATACGGGCTGCGGCCTGGAGCGTATTGCTTCTGTGGTACAGAACAAGCGCACCAACTTTGAGACGGATCTGCTGTTCCCTATCATTGAATATGCTTCCCAGGTGTCTGGTGTCACCTATGGAGCTGACGCGGCCAAGGATGTGTCCCTGAAGGTCATCGCTGACCATGCCCGCAGCATGGCCATCATGATCATGGACGGCATATTGCCGTCGAATGAAGGCCGCGGCTATGTACTGCGCCGCATCCTGCGCCGGGCCATCCGTCATGGACGCACCCTGGGCATCCGGGACAAGTTCCTGGAAGGCGCTGTGGACGCAGTGGTCAAGATCTATACGGGCGCTTCGGATTTTGAAGAGCTCATCAAGAAGCAGGACTATATCAAAAAGGTCATCAGCCTGGAGGAGGATCGCTTTGCAGCGACTCTGGCCCAGGGCACTGAACTGCTGGATGGACATATCGCCGAGCTGAAGGCTGCCGGCAAAAAAGTGCTGGATGGAGCCATTGGCTTCAAGCTTTATGATACCTTTGGCTTCCCCTGGGAGCTGACGGATGAAATCCTCCATGAGAACGATATGGAGCTTGATAAGGAAGGCTTTGACAAGGAAATGCAGCAGCAGCGGGATCGTGCCCGTTCTGCCCGTCAGGCCAACCAGCGGGTAGCTGTCCCGGATCTCAGCGGCTTTGATACCAAGGCTCTGAAGGCGGACCCGACGGCTGTGGAAGCGAAGGTAGCAGCCATCTGGAAGGACGGCAAGCTGGTGGATGCTCTCGCGGACGGCGAAGAGGCCGGCATTATCCTGGATGTTACGCCGTTCTATGCAGAGGGCGGCGGACAGGTCGGCGATGCGGGACTGCTGGTCAGTGAGTTTGGCCGCATCCAGGTTTCCAATGCGAAAAAGCTTCCGGATGGTACTATTTATCATGAATCCTATGTGGAAGAAGGGCAGCTCAAGGTTGGCGATGCTGTGAAGATCCAGCTGGATCTTGGCAAAAAGCTGGCTTCCGCCCGCAATCATACTTCTACCCATCTGCTGCAGGCGGCTTTGAAGCGCGTTGTCGGCGATCAGGTGAACCAGGCAGGTTCCTCTGTTACCCCGGAACGTCTGCGCTTTGACTTCTCAAACTTTGAGCCTGTAAGTGAGCAGCAGCTGGCCGATGTGGAGGAACTGGTGAACCAGGAAATCCTTAAGGGTCAGGACGTTGTATTTGAAAATATGACCAAGGATGAGGCTACGGCAAAGGGCGCCATGGCTCTCTTTGGCGAGAAATATGGTGATATCGTACGTGTTGTAACCGTCCCGGGCTTCAGCATGGAGCTTTGCGGCGGTTCTCATGTGAAAAATGTGGGACAGATCGGCATGTTCAAGATCATCAGCGAGACTGGCGTTGCCGCTGGCGTGCGCCGCATCGAGGCCATTACCGGTCAGGCGGCGCTGGATTATGCGAATGCCAAGCTGCAGACCTTGAAGGAAGCGGCTCAGAAGCTCAAGAGCCGTGAGGAGGATGTACTTTCCCGTCTGGATGCTTTGATGGCAGAACACAAGGAGATGCAGGCAGAGCTGGCAGCCTTTAATGAGGCACAGGCGAAGGAAGGGGCTGAAAAGCTCCTGGAGTCGGTCAAGACCTATGGGGATGTCCAGGTGGTTGCCGGTGAAATTGCTGCAGCGGATATGGATGAACTGCGCAGCGCTGCTGATATGACCTGTGACAAGCTCACCAATGGCGTAGTTGTCCTTGGCATGGCCAATGACGGCAAGGTCAATCTCGTGGTGAAGGCCAGCAAGGAAGCGGTAAAGAAAGGCATCCATGCAGGCAAGATCATCAAGGAGACAGCTGCAGTTGTCGGCGGCGGCGGCGGCGGACGGCCGGATATGGCCCAGGCTGGCGGCAAGAAGCCGGAAAAACTGGCAGAGGCCTTCCAGAAGGCCCAGGAGGTCATCCAGGCACAGCTTGGTTGATAAAAGAATGTGAAGAAGGAGCTGGCAATGCCATTGGGCATTGCCGGCTCCTATTTTTTTGCCATTGACAAAAATGAAGGGTGAAGATATAATGATACTGCAACAGTTGCAGCATCAATATGGAGGGAAATAAATATGGATACAAAATTTGCAGTAGCGATACATTCCCTGGTATTTATCAGTGAATCAGAAGAAGCAATGACATCAGACACACTTGCAGAAACACTGAATACTAATTCGAGTTATGTCAGACGAATCCTGACATCTCTTGCAAAGGCAGGCCTGATCAGCAGTGCTTCCAAGACAAAAGGTTGTGCACTCTTAAAAGCTCCGGAAGATATATGTTTAACTGAAATCTACGATGCGGTGGAGCCCGGCGTAAGCAAGCTGAATATGAATCTGTCACAGAATCCGGATACAGGAATCCATCTCGGAAAATGTGAGCAGCCTGTCATTGAAAAATTATTCAATGATATGGAGAATGCTGTGGAGAAAATTCTGGCGGAAAAGACGCTGCGCGATCTGATAAACAGTATCAGGCAGCATATGAAAGAATCGGAGCAGTAAGGCAGGAATGGAGAAGGATATAAAATGAAAGTTATATTATTGAATGGAAGTCCGAGAAAAAACTGGAACACACACAAACTTCTGCTGGAAGCAGAGCGCGGGGCTAAAGAAATGGGCGCAGAAACAGAGATGATTCACCTCTATGATTTGAAATATACAGATTGTAAGTCTTGTTTTGCCTGCAAGCTTCGTGGAAATAAGACAAACGGAGTCTGTGCTGTCCACGACGATCTTCGACCGGTGCTGGAGGCGCTTCATGAGGCGAATGCTGTAATTATCGGAACGCCGATTTACTATGATGGAATGACAGGCGAGGCGGCCTCCCTCATCCACAGAATGCTGTTTCCAACCGTTCTCTATGAGGCTGATCAAGCCAATGACAGATTGAATCCGATCCGGAAGAAGTGCGGCCTGATCGTAACAAGTCAGGTTCCGGAAGAGGTTCTTCGCCAGGGGTATAATTATCCATTTGAAGCTGCAGCTGAGGCTGTCAGCAAGTATTTTGGCGACTGTGAGACGCTCTATGCAACTGATACTTATCAGTTCACGGATTACAGCAAATATTATGCAGGTGTATTTGATCTGGATCATAAAATAAAACAGCGGGATGTACAGTTTCCAATCGATCTGCATCGTGCCTATGAACTGGGTAAGAGAGTCTGCAGTTGACCTGTATAATGGCGAATGATCAGGAATGAGCAGGAGGAGTAAGATATGAATGTATTAATGATCAATGGAAGCCCACATCCAAACGGGAATACAGCTATAGCGCTGAATGAAATGAAAAAGATCTTTGATGAAGAGGGCGTAGAGACAGAAATCGTAACCGTCGGAAATAAGGATATCCGTGGCTGCACAGCCTGTGGCAGGTGTTTTTATATAGGTAAATGTGTTTTTGATGATCTGGTAAATGAGACGGTACCAAAATTCGAGAAAGCAGACGGGCTGGTAATTGCAAGCCCAGTGTACTTTGGCTCGGCAAACGGTACGCTCATTTCGTTTCTTGACCGCCTTTTTTACAGTAAGCATTTTGACATCACCATGAAGGTTGGCGCTTCCGTGGCAGCTACGCGCCGCGGCGGGGCGACTTCGACCTATGATGAACTCAATAAATATTTTGCCATGGGCATGGCAATTGCACAGGGCCAGTACTGGAATGGGGTCCATGGCGCAGCTCCGGGCGAGGCTTTATACGATACAGAAGGAATGCAGCAGATGCGCACACTTGCCAGAAACATGGTCTTTCTGATGAGGGTGATTGCTGATGGCAAGGAAAAATACGGGCTTCCGAAAAAAGAACGTTTGACGTTGACGAATTTTATCAGATAAGGATTTGGAGGAATGACTATGAGACATGAAATTGCAGAAGACCTTTACCGGGCAATATTTCACCGTAAATCAGTAAGAAAATACAGCAGACAGGAGCTGCCGCAGGAAACCCTGCAGAAAATAGAAGATTTCTGGGAGCAAACAGAGCAAATTGATTCGGAGGAACCGGTCATCCTGAAAATCCTTCCTGCTGATCATATGAAAATGCGGGTGGGGATGTCCTATAATGCACCATACTACATTGCAGTATATGCAGCTGATACGGAAAAAGGGCTGGTGAATGCAGGATTTCGGCTGCAGCAGATGGATCTGTGGCTTTCTGCGCATGGGATTGGTTCATGCTGGCTGCATATGATGATACCAGATCAGGGGAACGCTATGGCAGATGGTATGCCTTGCCAGATTACGATGAGTATCGGTTATTCCGAAGAGGAGCTTCATCGGAGCAGATCGGCGGAGTTCAAAAGAAATAGGCTGGATCAAATTACAAACGGCGGAGATTATGATACAGAGCTGGAAGCCGTGAGAATCGCACCATCGGCAACAAATTCCCAGCCATGGTATTTTGAGCAGACCCGTTCAAGGATTCGGGCTTACATGATTCAGGACAATCAGGGCGGAGAAGCCTATAGAAAGCTGCATAAAATGGATATGGGGATTTCTCTATGTCACCTGTATCTTGCGGCATCGCATAATGGCAGGTTTGAAGGTTTTGAACGTGAAAAGGCTGGAACGCATAAGAATAATGCAGATTATATTATCTCTGTGAAAATGTAAAGAGGATACTATAAAAATACTGTGCTGAAACCTGGAAGAGAGCGTTTTGTTCTTCCAGGTTCTTTTATTTTTAGTATTTTATTCTTGCTGATTGTATGATATAATGAAAATACATTTTCACAAAGTAAAGGGATAAAGAAGAAAAATATTTATTATAGGTGGTGTTGGAAATGGTGAATCCTAAATTAAAGGATGAACTGAATGATCAGCTCTGTGAGGCAGTGCTGGTGCTGGAGAATGTGGAGGAATGCTACCAGTTCTTTGAGGATATATGTACCATCAGTGAGCTCAAGGCCCTTGCTCAGCGTTTGGAGGTTGCCCGCATGCTGAAGGATGGGCATACCTATGATGATATCGTGGAACGCACAGGGGCCAGTACGGCTACCATCAGCCGGGTAAAGCGGTGCCTGAATTATGGCGCGGATGGCTACAATATCATTCTGGAAAGACTTGGCAAGAAAGAGAATCCATAAATACAGGAGAGATCGCAGATGCAGACAAATGAATTTGTTTTAGAGATACCCTATGGGACTCGGGATTTTTTACCCTCAGAGGCGGCGGAAAAGCGCGCTATCGAAGCTGAACTGGCAGGTGTATTTGCCCGCTGGGGCTATGATGAGGTGGTGACACCTACCATCGAATACCTGGATACGCTGACCATTGGCAACGGGCAGGCTCTGGAGCCGCATATGTTCAAGTTCTTTGACAAGAACAACCGGACGCTGGCGCTGCGTCATGAGATGACGACTCCCATCGCCCGGGTGGTTGCCAGCCGGCTGCGGGACGATATGCTGCCGCTGAAGCTTTCCTATATCAGCAGTGTCTATCGCTACGAACAGACGCAGACCGGGCGGCAGTGCGAGTTCTATCAGGCCGGCGTGGAGCTCATCGGCAGTGCGGAGGCCAGCGCTGATGCGGAGGTCATCGCTCTGGCCATCGAGGGGATGAAGCGGGCCGGGCTCAAGGATTTCCAGCTTTGTCTGGGACAGGTGGAATTCATCAATGGGCTCATGCAGCAGTTCCGTCTCTCCGAAGAGGTGCAGGAAAAGATCAAGGGCGCACTGGAAAAACGTGACCTGGTGGGCCTGGAGCAGATTGTCCGGGAGGCGGGACTCACAAAGAATGCCCAGGAAATCCTGCAGAAGCTTCCGCTGCTCCATGGCCGGGAGGATATGCTGAAAAAGGCGTATACCATGGCCGTCAATGAGCAGAGCCGCCGGGCACTGGACAATCTCTGTGAGATCTACCGTCTGCTGGAGTCCTACGGGGCGGCTGAGTATGTGATTTTTGATCTGGGCGTGATCCGGGATATCAACTACTATACGGGGATGGTATTCGAGGCTTATACTCCGGGGCTGGGTTTCCCGCTCTGCGGCGGCGGCCGCTATGACCACATGCTGTCGGATTTTGGCAGTGCCTGCCCGGCTACCGGGTTTGCTCTGGGAATTGAGCGCATCATGCTGGCCCTGGAGCGTCAGGGCCTGCAGAAGCCGAAAATCGAAAAGGATGTCTTTGTAGCTTATGATGCCAGCCGCCGGGGAGATGCGATCCAGCGGGTTCAGAAGCTGCGTCTGGAGGGACGGACGGCTGAGCTGGCGCTTTCTCCCCAGACAGAGGAGGAGGCCCGGGGGTATCAGGAAGGAAAGGGCTATACCAGCCTGGAATACCTTTCATGATGCAGCGGGTTTGGCAGTTTTTCCAGGCACTTCGTGCCAGGCTTTCACCGGCGGATCGGCTTTTCGTTGAGGAGCATCTGCCCTTGCAGCTGCAGACCATGTTCTGGGGCATGACCCTGCCGGATCAGTGCCATGCCCTGCGGGTTGCCCGTACAGCATTGGAGCTGGCCCAAAGGGAAGGGCCTGCCGGCCTGGACCGGGAGCTTTTGCTCCGCGGTGGTCTGCTGCATGATATTGGCCGTCAGCAGGGCGATATGGGAACGCTGGGCAAGGTTTTTGCCGTGCTCTGTTACAGTATGTTTCCGCAGTTGTCCCGACAGTGGGCTGCAGCTGGCCAGGGATGCATCCTGGCCAGCCTGCGCCGCGCACTATATATCTATGCACAGCATCCGGAAATCGGCGCCCAGCGCCTGCGGCAGGCAGGATATGCCAGGGAAGCAGTTCTGGCAGCCGGACATCATAAGGCTCCGGCGGAATCAGATCCACCGGAGCTTTTGCTTTTGCGTCGGGCGGATGAAATGAATTGATTTGCAGTTACCCATTGACCTTTTTCTATTCGTGTGTTAGTATATCATCATGTTATTACTTTAAACCACTAAAGAATCCAAGAATGCTGGAGGATGAGATATGAACGCAAATACCATGGACTACCTGACAATTGCCCTGCCTAAGGGAAAGCTTTTCGGCATATCGGCTGACCTGTTCGCCAGGATCGGCTATGAGGCTGAGGGGCTCAGCGAAAAATCCCGTAAGCTGGTCATCGTCAATGAAGAAAAGAAAATTAAATTCATCATCACGAAGACGGCGGATGTTCCCACCTATGTGGAATATGGTGCTGCTGATATCGGCATCATCGGCAAGGACGTCCTGCAGGAATCCGGCAAGGATGTATATGAACTGCTGGATCTGGGGTTTGGGCGCTGTCATCTCATGATGGCGGTGAACAAGGCCAATCGGCGGGCAAAGCTCACTGATTATGCCCATACCCGGGTGGCAACGAAATTCCCCCATATCGCGGAGCGTTTTTTCAACAGCCGGGGGATGCAGATGGAGTATATCAAGCTCAATGGGTCCATCGAGCTGGGCCCCATTGTGGGACTTTCTGAGAGCATTGTGGATATTGTGGAAACGGGCACTACGCTGAAGGAAAATAATCTGGAGGAAATTGCCTATATCATGGATGCAACCGCGCGGCTCATCGCGAACCGGGTAAGCTTCAAGCTTAAATTCGATCGCATTCATCAGATGGTTGAGGATTTGCGCAAGGTACTGGAAATGGAGGCAGGGAAATGAGGATTGTAAAGGCAAGTGAAGTTGGCAAAGAAGCCGTTGAGAAGCTTTTGACAAAGGCCGCTTTCGATCAGGTGGAGCTGAATCCGAAAATCCGGGAGGCGAATAAGAAGCTGTTCGGTGCGGATCTTACTGCTGCAGAGGTGGTAGACCGTATTGTCTCCGAGGTCCGCCGGGATGGGGATGCAGCTGTCATCAAATACACGAAGCTCATCGATCGTACAGAATTCACTGCGGAGGAGTTCCTCGTATCGGAGGCTGAATATGAAGCAGCAGCCCGGGAGGCGAATCCGGCGGTGCTGGCTTCCTTGAAAAAGGCAGCCGATAATGTACGTCGTTATCATCAGGAGCAGAAACCTAATTCCTGGATAACCTACCGGGAACAGGGCTCGATCCTGGGCCAGTCGGTGATCCCGCTGGACCGGGTTGGTATCTACGTTCCGGGTGGTACAGCGGCCTATCCTTCCTCTGTCATCATGAATGCCGTACCTGCCTCGGTGGCCGGAGTGGGTGAGATCATCATGATGGTGCCGCCCAAAAATGGCAAAATCAATCCCTATGTGCTTCTGGCAGCCAGGGAGGCCGGCGTTTCCAGAATCTATAAAATAGGCGGAGCGCAGGCCATTGCGGCTATGGCTTTTGGAACGGAGACGATTCCCCGGGTAGATAAAATCACCGGGCCGGGAAATATTTTCGTGACCCTGGCAAAAAAAGCGGTATATGGCCACTGCGATATCGATATGCTGGCGGGACCCAGTGAAATCCTAATCGTAGCGGATGGCTCTGCGGATCCGGTTTATACGGCAGCGGATATGCTGAGCCAGGCAGAGCATGATACGCTGGCCTCCAGCATTGTGATCACCGATGATGCTGCTTTTGCCGCCAAGGTGGCGGCGGAGGCGGAAAAACAGCTGAAGCAGCTGCCCCGGCAGGAAATTGCCCGGGCTTCCATTGATACCAACGGCCTCATTGTCATTGCGGAGGATATCATGCAGGCTATGGAGTTTGCCAATATTTCCGCACCGGAGCATATGGAGATTCTTACGGAGCAGCCCTTCCAGCTGCTGCCCTATGTACGCCATGCGGGAGCGGTATTCCTGGGGGCCTATTCCCCGGAACCGCTGGGAGATTATTTCGCCGGACCGAACCATGTACTGCCCACTGGCGGCACAGCCCGGTACTATTCAGTGCTGAATGTGGAAACCTTCATGAAACGCACCAGCATTATTTCCTATACCCAGCCGGCACTGGAAAATGTCAGTGACGATGTAATCCGCCTGGCTGAGGCGGAGGGCCTGCAGGCCCATGCCAATGCAATACGGATCAGGAGGAGGAAATGATATGCTGAAATACAGAACAGGCCTTGGAAAGATGCCTTCCTATGATGTGGTGGAACGGGATTGGAAAATCAAGGTCAATGCAAACGAATGCAATATGAACCTGCCGCCGATGGTGGAGGAACGGGTCATGGGACGCCTTTCCCGGGTGGCCTTCAATCGCTATCCCAACGATGAACTGGAGAATCTGAAGGAACAGATTGCCGGTAATTTTTCCCTGCAAAAGGAAAATGTGCTCATTGGCAATGGCTCCAGCGAGATATTGGAGAAGCTTTTTTACTGCTTCGGCGGCCGCAGCAAGAAAATCGTCTATCCCCAGCCATCCTTTTCCATGTATGGCATCTACGCCAAGGCGGCTGAGGCCACGGGCATTCCGGTGGATTTGGAGGCGGACTATACTCTGGATGTGGAGAAGTTTGTGAGTGCTGTCATCGATAACAAGGCCTCTATGGCGGTAATCTGCAATCCGAATAATCCCACTGGCAGTGTCATGAGCCTGTCAGATGTGGAATATATTGCCCAGAATATCCCCTGCGCATTCGTGGTGGATGAGGCGTATATCGAATTTTATGGTCAGTCGGCTATGGGCCTGCTGAATAAATATCCGAACATGATCGTGGCCCGGACTTTTTCCAAAGCCTATGGGCTGGCCTCAGCCCGGGTGGGCTATATGCTGGCCGCGGCCAATATCGTCGAGATGATCGGCAAGGCCTGCATGCCTTATCATGTGAATGTGCTGTCTCTGGTTACCGCGGATATCGTTTACCAGATGCGCCATGAATATGTTCCGCGGATCCAGATGATGGTAGCGGAGCGCAAGCGGATGTCTGCGGAGCTGAAAAAGCTGCCGGGCTTTACGGTTTATCCTTCAGCCACGAATTTTGTGCTGGTGAAATACGACCAGGCTGTGGCGCTGAATGAGTATCTGGAGGCTGCCGGTATCGGGGTGCGCAGCTTTGGCAATGCACCGCGGCTGGAAAACTGCCTGCGCATATCCATGGGCACCCGGGAAGAGAATGATGCCTGGTTCCAGGCTATTAAAGCATTTGCAGAGGGGCGTGGCTGATATGAGAACAGCACATATAGACAGGAAGACAGCCGAGACCGCCATTGACCTGACCTTCAGCCTCGATGGCCAGGGCCACAGTGATATCGATACGGGCATAGGTTTTTTCAACCATATGCTCACGCTGTTTGCGGCCCATGGAAATTTCGATCTGGTATTGGAATGTGATGGGGATATCGATGTGGATGGACACCATTCCATTGAGGATATCGGCATAGTGCTGGGGCAGGCTCTGCGGCAGGCGTTGGGGGATAAAAAGGGCATCCAGCGCTATGGAACCTTTTATCTGCCCATGGATGAGACGCTGGCACTGGTATCGCTGGATATAAGCAACCGTCCCTTTCTCGTTTATGACGGCGGTGAAATGGCACCGATGATCGGCGATTACGATACGGAGCTCACCGAGGAATTTTTGCGGGCCTTTGCCTTCAATGCGGGAATCACCCTGCATGTGAAGATATTGTATGGCAGCAATTCCCATCATAAGGTGGAGGCCATATTCAAGGCGCTGGGTCATGCACTGCATCAGGCGGTGACCATTGATCCGGAGCACCAGGATGCGGTACCCTCGACCAAGGGCATGCTGTGAGGAGGATGAGCAGATGATTGCAGTCATCGATTATGGAGTCGGTAATTTATTCAGTGTGGAAAAGGCTTTGCTGCAGTTCGGCGTCAAGGTAGCGGTCACCAGTGATCCCAATGTGATTCGGCAGGCGAATAAGCTGGTGCTGCCAGGGGTCGGTGCCTTTGGCGATTGCATGAAGAATCTGGAGGCCTCGGGCCTGATCCCGACCATCCGGGAAATGATCGATGCAGGCTATCCGCTGCTGGGTATCTGCGTAGGGCTGCAGATCCTTTTTGAGGGCAGCGAGGAGTCCCCGGAAGCACAGGGACTGGGCATCTTTAAGGGCCAGGTGCGGAAAATCTATGCGCCGGAGCTCAAGATACCTCATATGGGCTGGAATTCCCTGACAATCCGCGAGCCGCGTCAGCGCATCGATCTTTTCCATGGGCTGGCGGAGCATCCCTATGTCTATTTTGTCCATAGCTATCATGCGGTGCCGGATGATCCGGAAATCATAACGGCTGCGGCGGACTATGGTGAAACACTGACGGCTGCCGTTGCCAAGGGCAATGTGCAGGCCACCCAGTTCCATCCGGAAAAATCCGGTGATGTGGGACTACGTATATTGAAAAATTTTGTCCGAGGCTGACAGGAGGCTGAAGCTATGATTATTTTTCCCGCAATAGATATCCGTGACGGAAAATGTGTCCGTTTGCTCAAAGGTGATTTCGCACAGGAAACGGTTTTTTCCGATCAGCCGGCGGATATGGCCGCTAAATGGGAGGCCCAGGGTGCACAGTATCTGCATTTGGTGGATCTGGACGGTGCCCGGGCCGGAAGATCTATGAATCTTCCTGTGGTACAGGCCATTCTGGATCGGGTGAACATCCCGGTAGAACTGGGCGGTGGTATCCGGACCATGGAAAACATCAGGGAGGTACTGGGCATGGGAGTCCGTCGGGTCATCCTGGGCTCGGTGGCTGTCCAGAATCCGGAGCTGGTAAAGGAGGCCTGTGCCGTCTATGGTGACCGCATCGTGGTGGGCATCGACGCAAAGGATGGCATTGTGGCCGTAGAGGGCTGGGGCGTATCCGGCAATGTGGATGCCGTGGTGCTGGCCAGGCAGATGAAAAAGGCCGGGGTTGCCACTATCATCTATACGGATATTTCCCGGGACGGAACCCTGTCCGGTGTGAATGCAGCGGCAACGGCCCGGCTGGCCCGGGAGAGCGGCGTGAAGACCGTGGCCTCCGGCGGCGTGAAATCCCTGGACGACATCCGGGCGGTGAAGGCGCTGGAGAAAGATGGCATCGAAGGGGTCATTGCGGGTAAATCCATTTACACTGGAACACTGGATCTTGCTGCGGCCATTGCATTTGCCGCCCAGGAGGACTAAAATGTATACAAAGAGAATCATTCCCTGTCTTGATGTAAAGGCTGGCCGGGTTGTAAAAGGAACGAATTTTGTGGGGCTGCGGGATGCAGGAGACCCGGTGGAGCTGGCTGCCCGTTATGATCTGGAACGGGCGGACGAACTGGTTTTCCTCGATATCACCGCTTCCAACGAAAAACGCAGTACCATGGCAGATGTGGCTTCGGCCTGCGCCTCCAAGGTGTTCATCCCCTTTACGGTGGGCGGCGGCATCCGGACCACAGAGGATATGCGGACCATGCTCAAGGCTGGTGCGGATAAGACCTCTGTGAACACAGCGGCCATAAAGAATCCGGAGCTCATCCGCCAGGGGGCAGAAAAATTTGGCAGCCAGTGCATTGTTCTGGCCGTGGATGCCCGGCGCAGCGGTGAAGCGAGCTGGGAGGTCTATATCAATGGCGGACGCACGCCGACAGGCCTCGATTGCCTGGAATGGGTGAAAAAGGCTGTTGCCCTGGGAGCTGGTGAGATCCTGCTCACCAGCATGGATGCGGATGGTACAAAGGATGGCTACGATATTGCCTTGACCCGGGCTGTATCGGAGGCGGTCAATGTTCCAGTCATCGCCTCGGGCGGTGCAGGTAAGCTGGAGCACTTCTACGATGTGCTCACCCTGGGCAAGGCCGATGCCGTTTTGGCGGCTTCTGTATTCCATTACGGCCAGTTTACGGTGAGACAGGTAAAAGATTACTTGAAATCTCGCGGAGTGGAGGTAAGGTTCTAATGGACATCTCAATGGTAAAATTCGATGAAAAAGGCCTGGTGCCCGCAGTGGTCCAGGAAGAAAACGGTCAGGTCCTCATGCTGGCCTATATGAATGAGGAGTCGCTGCAAAAAACGCTGGAAACCGGCTATACCTGGTTCTTCAGCCGCAGCCGCCAGAAGCTCTGGCAAAAAGGCGAAACCTCAGGAAATGTACAGAAGGTCAAGGAAATCTCCTATGACTGCGATGGCGATACCCTGCTGGTACGGGTGCATCAGAGCGGTGTGGCCTGCCATACCGGTTCCTATTCCTGTTTCAGCGGCCGGCGCCTGGGTGAGAATACCAAGGGTGTAGCGGTGATTCCGGAGGCACCGAAGGTTTCCCTGGCCAAGGTCCTCAATGAGCTGTACAATGTGATCCAGGATCGCCGGCTGAATCCGGTGGAAGGGTCCTATACCAATTATCTTTTTGAAAAGGGCCAGGACAAGATCCTCAAGAAGGTGGGCGAGGAGGCCGTGGAAACAGTCATTGCCTCCAAGAACATGGACAAGCAGGAAATCCTCTATGAGATGGGAGATCTCTGGTATCATTGCCTCGTTTTGCTGGCCTTCCACAACATTTCGCCGGAAGAGCTTTTTGGCGAACTCATGGATCGCCGCAGCGGCGGTTCTTATCATAAATTTGAAGGGAAAACGGGCGTTCGTCCGGATATGTGATCATCATGGAACAGAAAATCATCGATGCTTTCATGGAAGCAAGCAAAGTGAAGAACTGCCAGAATACCAAAAAAATGCAGCAACTGCCACCGCCGCTGCCGGAAAAGCCGCTGGCGCCGGATGAAGCGGTGATACCGCTTCCGGAGCCGGAACTGCTGCCGGATAAAACAGTGGATTTCCTGGAGCTCATTGAGCTCCGTTCCACCGTACGGGAATACAGTGACAAGGAGATTTCCATGAAGGAGCTTTCCTATCTGCTATGGTGTACCCAGGGCGTGAAGATGGGGCTGCCGGGTAATGTGACCCGGCGTACAGTGCCTTCTGCCGGTTCCCGGCACGCTTTCGAGACCTATCTTTATGTGCGCCGGGTCGAGGGCCTGCAGGAAGGCATCTATCGTTTTCTGGCATTGGAGCACGCGCTGGTGCCGGTAAGGCTTGGCGAGGATATCGAGGCGCTGGTGCTGCCGGCCTTCAATAAGCTCAACATGCTGCGGGCCAGTGCGGTGACCTTCATCTGGGCGGCGCATCTGGAACGGATGGAATATATGTTCGGTGATCGCTCCTATCGGTATCTGTTCCTGGATGCCGGTCATGTATGCCAGAATCTTTATCTGGCTGGCCATACGATGAATATCGGGATCTGTGCCATCGGCGCATTCAATGATGATGAAATCAATGGATTGCTGGGGTTGGATGGCCGGCAGGATTTCGCCGTCTACGCTGCCCATGCGGGGAAATTGTAGCGCTTAATATGGATTTCTCAGAGACTGTCCTATGGATGGTCTCTTTTTCATTGAAAAGAAGGAATTCCCGCAAATTTTTCCGAATAAGAACAGGATAGGAAGTGGATGCTATGAAAGAAGTAAAGACGCCAAAAAAGCCCATGTTGTTCTATTATGCCATGACGCTGCTGGTCATACTGCTCTTCAATTCACTGGCCAAGCCCTATTTTGACCAGATGAAGATTGAGCAGGTAGATTATGGGACCTTTATGAATATGACGACAGAACAGCAGATCGGCAAGGTGGAAATCCAGGATAATCAGATCCTTTTCACCAATAAAGATAACAGCAAAACCTATAAAACGGGGATCATGAACGATCCGGAGCTCACCACCCGGCTCCATGATTCCGGTGCGGTCTTTTCCCAGGATATCAAGGAAAAGGAATCACCTTTCATGAGTTTTCTGGAGACATGGATCCTGCCGCTGCTGATTTTCTTTGCGATTGGGCAATATATGAATAAAAAGCTCATGGAACGGGCCGGCGGCGATAACTCCATGATGTTCGGCCTGGGGCGCAGCAAGGCCAAGATCTATGTGCCTTCCTCGGAGGGGATTCTTTTCCGGGATGTTGCGGGAGAGGATGAAGCCAAGGAAAATCTTTCCGAAATTGTGGACTATCTGCATAATCCGGGAAAATATTCGGCTATTGGCGCCTCTATGCCAAAGGGCGTGCTGCTGGTGGGGCCTCCGGGTACAGGCAAGACCATGCTGGCGAAGGCTGTTGCCGGTGAGGCGGAGGTGCCCTTTTTCTCCATAGCGGGCTCCGAATTTGTTGAGATGTTCGTCGGCATGGGTGCCTCCAAGGTTCGTGATCTCTTTAAGCAGGCCAAGGAAAAGGCGCCATGCATCGTATTCATCGATGAGATCGATGCCATTGGACAAAAGCGCAATGGCAATGCCATGGGCAATGATGAGCGGGAACAGACGCTGAATCAGCTGCTCACCGAAATGGATGGGTTTGAGGGGAATAACGGCGTCATCATCCTGGCGGCCACAAACCGTCCGGAATCTCTGGATCCCGCGCTGCTGCGGCCTGGGCGCTTCGATCGGCGGGTGCCGGTGGAACTGCCGGATTTGAAGGGCCGGACGGATATCCTGAAGGTCCATGCCAAGAAGGTGCGGGTGGATGAGGATGTGGATTTCCATACCATTGCCCGTATGGCGGCCGGAGCCTCGGGGGCCGAGCTGGCCAATATCATCAATGAGGCGGCGCTGCGGGCTGTTCGCAATCAGCGCCAGCAGGTGACCCAGGCGGATCTGGAGGAAAGCGTGGAGGTGGTCATTGCCGGCTATCAGAAGAAAAATGCGATTCTGTCCGATAAGGAAAAGCATACAGTGGCCTACCATGAAATCGGCCATGCTCTGGTAGCCGCCCGGCAGAGCCATTCGGCGCCGGTGCAGAAAATCACCATCATTCCCCGTACTTCCGGAGCCCTGGGCTATACCATGCAGGTGGAGAAGCAGGATAAGAATCTGCTTTCCCGGGAGGAGCTGGAAAATAAACTGGCTACCCTTACCGCGGGGCGGGCGGCGGAGGAGATTGCCTTCGGGCAGATCACTACAGGCGCCTCCAATGATATCGAGCAGGCCACTAAGCTGGCCCGGGCGATGATCACCCGTTATGGCATGAGTGAGGACTTCGATATGGTGGCGATGGAGACCGTCACGAATCAGTATCTGGGCGGGGATACATCCCTGGCCTGTTCACCGGCAACCCAGAAGGATATTGATGAAAAGGTGGTTGCGCTGGTGAAGAAGCAGCATGGCGTGGCCAAAAAAATCCTGGCAGAGAATCGCGAGGCCCTGGATCGTCTGGCGGCCCATCTTTATGAAAAAGAAACCATTACCGGCGATGAGTTCATGCAGCTCCTGGACGAAAAGGAACCGGAAAAAGAAGACTGACAAGCCTTGAGGCCTGTCAGTCAACCAGGTGATACTGTCAGATATGAAAAAAATTCATCATTTTCATGGTCAGCTTCTTGGGATCGCCTTCCTGGTTCTTCAGCAGATACTCCAGGGAGGTGGTGAAGAAGAAGGAGGAAATGGGGACAAAGCGACGGCCCTTCTTGAAGTTCCCCCAGAGGAGCAGTTTGTCATAGATGATTTTGAAATCCTCCTGCCGGGCCTCGTATTTTTTCATGATACGGCGCAGCCGCCAGTCCTGCTGGCAATAGGTGAATATTTCATCAATGAGTGCGGGGTCCTGGAGCTTGTCCATATATTCCGTGATGAGGCGGTTTGTTATGGTAGAGCGCCGCAGAGACCGACGCATGCTCCACCAAAAGACCAGGATCAGCGCCGCCAGGAATACCGCCCAGATATAATCAGCCATAAGAAAAATCCTCCTGTTTCGTTACTGCAATATATTTTATCATATTTTACAGCAGTTTTCCTTAAAACAATTGACAACTATTCTTATTTAGTATATATTAAAAGTATAGTAAAAAACTGGGAAAAGAGGGAGATTGACTATGAAATGCTTTCAGGAAGCGGTGACGAATCGCCGTACGAATTATGCTTTGGGGCGGAATGTGACGGTGTTGCCATCCCAGATCACTGCGGCTGTGGAGAAGATGGCCCATGAGGTGCCATCCGCCTTCAATATGCAGTCTGCAAGGGTTGTTTTAGCCTTTGGCGAACACCATGACAAGATTTGGTCCATCACCATGGACGCATTGCGGTCGGTTGTGCCGACGGATAAGTTTGCGCCTACCGAAGCAAAGATCCAGGGCTTTGCAGCTGCCTATGGGACGGTGCTTTTCTTTGAAGAGACCTCCGTCGTCGAAAAGATGCAGCAGCAGTTTGCCGCCTATGCGGCCAATTTCCCCATCTGGGCCCAGCAGGCTAATGGCATGCTGCAGTTTGCTGTCTGGACAGCATTGACCAATATGGGATTGGGGGTAAACCTGCAGCATTATAATCCCCTTATCGATGCGGCTGTTAAGGAGTATTTCCAGGTCCCTGACAGCTGGCAGCTGGTATCCCAGATGCCCTTTGGTGAAATCCTGGAGCCGCCAAAGGCTATAGAGAAGCTTCCGGTAGCCGAGCGGGTCCGTGTATTCCGGTAAGGAAACAATTGCTTGAAAACACAAGGCATTCATCACAGAAAAGCAGCGGCCGTGTTTGCCGCTGCTTTTTTTGGCATCAGGAAGGGCTGCCTTGCGGCAGCCCTAAGGGATACTGGATTTATCTCTATATGGCAATTGGTTTTGTTCAGGCATCCTGCTCCTGTGCAGAAGAGGAACTGTCCGCGGTCTTTCCGCTGAGCTCTTCCCGCAGCTTATCGAAGCGCTTCATGATCTCCGTATGGGTATCCTGGGAAATCTGCGGCAGCCCGCTGGCACCGGTAGCGGAACTGAATTCTGCGCCTGCCAGCTCAAAGCCTTTTTCTACAGCAGCCCGCATCTGTTCCAGCTTTTCGGGATCACCATTGGCCATTTTGGAGGCCATGCCGAAGATCCGGTCAGCCACAGCGCTGATGGAATAGGCACCGCCTTCAGAAATGGCTTTTTGTGCTTCCTCCGGGGTGGTGCCCACCTCGGGAAGAGCAAATTCGCTGGTGTCGATGAGTACACCGTCAAAATTCAATTTGCCCACCAGACCATCCAGATAGCCCTGCAGCTTTGCATTCTGCTTGGTAATGACCTGAATCATCAGAGCCTGGCTGGCGGCGATACCGTCCTTGAGGATTCCCACCTGTTCACTGGTAAGGCCCTTCGTGTCATTGAGCTTTCCGGTGCTGTTGCTTTCCACGGCAGTGGTATTGGTGATTTCCAAAGAAAAAGCGGCACTTTCTGCAGTGCTCTCATTTTCTCCTGCAGCGGAAGTTCCTTTAGTGGTTGATTGGGAGAATTTTTCCGACACCGTCAGATTTATTTTGGTCTGGCTTAATGTCTTTACATCCATGTGTTATTCCTCCTTAAATAAAACATCAACGCATCCCTGTGATTCCTTAATATCCCCTTGTTACTATATATATCGTTATTTTCTTGACACTTCTTAATCGGCAAAATAAATATATTCAGGGAATCCTTTTGGGGACAGGGAAGGCGGCAGGTGCATATATTTCTCCAATCTCGTTGCGAAACCCTGAACAATGGCGTTATAATGGATACTATACGAGGAGGCGCATTTATGAGACATATACATTCTTTTTCGCAGCATGCTTCATGGAAACAAGTTATCAAATCGGCACTGGGCGGCCTTTGTCTGGCATCGGCTTTGCTGGTTGGCGGGCAGCCGGCAGCAGGCGCAGCCGCACCGAAGGCTGCAGTGCAGCAGGCGCCGGTACATACGCAATGGAGCCAGCAGTGGGCACCCGAGGTTCGCGCCTCTCTTCAGGAGCTTTGTGAGCGGTATGGAAAAAATTCTCCTGGTTATAAGGAAAACCGCCGCCCCTATACGATTTTGGATTTTGATAATACCACCTCCATTGGTAATGTGCAGGAACAGCTTATGATCTGGCAGCTGGAGCACCTGGCCTTTGCTATTCAGCCGGAGGATATGGAAAAGGTGCTGCAGACAGGTATATCCAGACAGGGCTTGCAGCTTACCTATGGTGCAGAGAATGGTGAGGGGGCTCCTGTGCGCATTGGCGATGCTATAGCCGATGCTGCCCGGGCCTATGGAAGCCTGTATCAGGCCGGCCTGGTGAGCCGCCGGGGCAGCGTTCCGGATGCTGCTCTGCGCAGCAGCAGCGATTATCAGGAATTTGTCGGGAAAATGCGCTGGCTCTATACGGCTATTTCCCAAACCATGGATGCTTCTGCTGCTTATCCCTGGATGACCTATTGGTTCACAGGCATGAAGCCGCTGGAGGTTTATACGCTGGCCTATGATTGCGATTCCTTCTATGGGAATGCCCATAAATGGCAGAGCTGGAAAAAAGCTGCGTACACTACACCGAAAAAGGGACTGGCAGGCAGCGTGACCGTATCCTATCAGAATGGCATTACGGTGACACCGGAGATGAAGGAGCTTTACAGCAACCTGCAAAAAAATGGCATTGATGCCTGGATTGTTTCCTCATCTTCTACCGATGTCATCCGGGCGGCGGTGGATTATTTCCAGATCAAAGGGGTAAACGGCATTCAAGGGATGATGAATCAGCTGGATTCTCAGCAGTGCTATACCAATGCCTATGATTATTCCATGCATGTGCAGACCCAGGGACCAGGCAAGGTCCAGACCATCAATAAAACAATCCGGCCGAATTACAAGGGAGCCGGACCTGTCCTTTGCGCCATGGATTCCCAGGAAGATTTTGCTTTTGCCACTGAGTACCGGGACACCAAAGCTGTACTGGTAGTGAACCGTTATCCCGGTGATGATGCAGCGCTTTGCGCAGGAATTGCCAGCTATCAGCAGCTGCACGATATTACGCTGGATAAGGCCAATGCTGCGGGCAATGCAAAATTCCTGCTGCAAGGGCGGGATGAAAATGCGGGTATCTTTTGGCCGCAAGAGGAGACTCTGCGGCTGGGCGAGACAGAGCCATCAGACTTATCCGATAAGAGCCAGCGGACAGTACGCCAGCTGGAGCAGGGAAAGTGTAAATGCTATTCTATAAGTGAGCCATTTAAAGCACAAACGCTAACGAAAAAGTGAGCCACTTCGACTCTGCATCTCTTATAATTAGGTTATATCAATCTAATTGAGGGGATGTCTGTCAGGTGA